>Ga0310810_10002220_pt1 | contig 20740 bp, 15 predicted proteins | sample NCmetagenome_FD_207641 | JGI IMG/M metagenome (GOLD analysis project Ga0310810, IMG submission 207641) | Soil microbial communities from experimental microcosm in Duke University, North Carolina, United States - NC | ecosystem: Engineered > Artificial ecosystem > Soil microcosm > Unclassified ...
GCGCGCCATCCTCGAATCCCGTCGGCTCCTGCCCATCGGATTCTGGAAAGGCTCGGGGCTGGCGCTGATGCTCGATCTGCTGGCCGCCATGCTGGCCGACGGGCGCGCCACGCACGAGATCGCGCCCCATCCCGAGGAAGAGACGGGACTGTCCCAGGTCTTCATCGCCATCGATCCCCTGGCGCTGTCGTCGAATGACAATCCGGGCCGGGTCGTCGAGGCGGTCATCGCCCACCTGCGCGCCGCGGAAGGCGACGTGCGCTATCCGGGCGAACGCACGCTCGCAACCCGCGCGGAAAGCCTGCGCCTTGGCGTCCTCGTCAACGAATCCGTCTGGTCGCAGGTGAAAGCGGGCGAATGGTAATTGCGGAATCGGGGAATTGCAGAATTTGCGTTCGATTACCCAATTCCACAATCCTGCAATTATCCGATGCCCCGATCCTCCGGCGGCAGCCGGAGCGTCATGACGAGCATCGCCTCCAGCACGAGTGCGCCGGCGAGGACAAGCAGACCGCCGGTGTAGGCGCCGGTCGCGTCCCGAAGCCAGCCCATGACGCTCGGGCCCACCGCCCCGCCGAGATTGCCTACCGCGTTGATCAGCGCGATCCCGGCGGCCGCGGCCGTGCCGGCCAGGAGGATGGGCGGAATCGACCAGAAAACGCTCATCACGGCCCGCTGCCCGATCTGCGACAGCGTGAAGCTGAAAATCAGAAGCGGAAGGTTACGAGGGAAGAACGTCGCCAGCACGAGCCCGGCGGCCGCCGTCAGCGCGCAGGCCGCGACGTGGCGCTGTCGATCGCCGGTACGGTCCGAGTGGCGTCCGATCAACACCATGCCGGCCAGCGCCGCGCCGAATGGAATCGCGCTGACGAGACTGAGGCGCATGCCGCCGCTGCCTGTGGCGTCGCGAAGGATCCTCGGCAGCCACAGGAATACGCCATACGTATTGACGGTGTTCAGGAAGTACACGGCCGACAGGAGCCAGACCTTCGGCGACGTGAAGCCCGCCATGATGGACCCGTGTCCGTGCGCCCGCCGCGCGGCGCGCTCGGCCGCCATCGTGTCGGCGAGCCAGGCACGTTCACGCGGCGGCAGCCACGCCGCCTGCTCGGGACGATCGGTCAGCACGCGCAGCGCGGCGACGCCCAGGATCACCGCGGGCAGGCCTTCCGCGATGAAGAGCCATTGCCAGCCGGCCAGGCCGAGCCGTCCATCGAGACGCAGCAGGGCGTCCGAGACCGGCGCGCCGACGATGAAGGACACGGGCGCGGCCATCATGAAGAGCGCGCCCGTTCGCGCGCGATCCGACGCCGGGATCCAGTAGGTGAGATAGAGCACCATCCCGGGAAAGAAGCCGGCTTCCGCGATCCCGAGCAGGACGCGCGCCGCATAGAACGTCGCCGCGCTCGTCACGACGAGCGTGGCCATCGAGACGATGCCCCAGCCGAGCATGATCCGCGCCATCCACAGCCGCGCCCCGACACGCTCCAGCAGCAGATTGCTGGGGATCTCGAACAGACAGTAGCCTACGAAAAAGAGGCCGCCCCCGATGCCGAAGGCGGTGTCGCTCAGGTGAAGGTCGCGCTGCAGGGCCGTCGCCGCGAATCCGATGTTCACCCGGTCGATGTACGCGACGACGTAACAGACGAACGCAAACGAGACAAGGCGGCGGGTTACACGCGCGATCGCCGCCCGCTGCTCCGCCGCCGTCAGGCCGGGTGTCGGCGCCACGCGCCCCGCACGATACCACGCGGGATCCACTCCCAACTCCCAACTCCACAAGGAGCCACGTTCGTGCGCCTTGTCGAATTGGGAATCGGGAATGGTGATTTCAGCGGTATCGGTAAAGTATTTTTACTTTAACGCTAAAGTTTGCTATGACCTTCGGTCCTCTGAGGGAGGGCCAGATCATGACGCGTGTGTTCCGCCGCACCATCGCGATGCTCGTGCTGCTGGCCGGCAGCGCCGCTGCGCAGTCGGTCTCGGGCAGTATCTCCGGGACGGTCGCCGATCCGAGCCACCAGCTAGTGCCCGGCGCGACCGTGACGCTCGTCAACGAGGAGACCGGCGCGCAGCGGGTCGCGCCCACCAACGGCACCGGCGCGTTCGTCTTCGAATCCGTGCAGCCGGGCGTCTACACCGTCCGGATCGAGATGAGCGGATTCAGCACCGTCGAGCGCAAGAAGATCACCCTGCCGGCCAGCGAAAAGCTCTCGCTCGGCACGATCGCGCTGTCGGTCGGCGGCATCTCCGAGACGATCACGACGACGGCCGAAGGAAGCTTCGTGCAGACGAACAGCTCCGACCGCTCGGCGCTGCTGACCGACAAGCAGCTCGAGATGGTCGCCGTCCGCGGCCGCGACGTGGTGTCGCTCCTCCGCGTGCTCCCCGGCGTCTCCTACCAGGGCGAGAGCGAGGCGCCGGGCGGCAGCTTCGGCACGACGACCCCGAACATCAGCGGCAACCGCAATTCGTGGAACACCGTCACGGTCGACGGCCTCGTCGGCAACGACCTGGGCAGTCCGCAGATTTTCAGCGGCACGATCAACTTCGACGCGATCAGCGAAGTCAAGGTGCAGTTGAACAACTACCAGGCGGAAAACGGCCGCAACGGCGGCGCGATGGTCAGCATCGTCACCAAGTCCGGCACGCGCCAGTACAAGGGGAGTGCCTACGCGTACAAACGCGACGACAGGCTGAACGCGAACGATTTCTTCAGCAACCGCAGCGGCATCCCGAAGCCGCTCTATCGCTACACGACGCTCGGCGCGACGCTGGGCGGCCCGGTGCCCGGATCGTGGCGCGACAAGCTGTTCTTCTTCTACTCGTTCGAGAGCTGGGAGACGAAGACGCCGCAGCCCGTCCGGCGCGTGACGGTGCCGACGGCGCTCGAACGCCAGGGAGATTTCTCGCAGAGCTTCACGCAGGCCGGCGCGCTGATCGTGATTCGCGATCCGGTGACCGGACTGCCGTTTCCGGGGAACCGGATTCCGGCGGATCGCATCAATCCGAACGGGCTCGCGCTCCTGAACGTGTTTCCGCTGCCGAACGCGAACGATCGAAGCGTGACGGGCGGCAACTACAACTACCAGTTCCAGGAGAGCCTGAACGTTCCCCGCCACCAGCATCTCGGGCGCGTCGACCTGCACCCGACGGCGAAGGACTCGCTGTATACGCGGGCGTCGAGCTGGTTCGCCGACAACCAGGGATTCGCGGTGCCCGCCGGCGCGGCGAACTGGGGGCTGCTCGGCCAGCACTACACGTTCAAGGATCTCAGCGTGATCACGGACTACACGCGGATCCTGTCGTCCGCGCTCGTGAACGAGGTCTCGGTCGGCTATCGACACAGCACGGAAGCCGGCTCGGCGCTCAGCCAGCAGGGACTCGACGCCGTCACGCGCGCGAACATCGGCTATACGCTCGGCCAGTTCAGTCCGGCGATCAATCCGCTCGGGATCATCCCCTCGGCGTCGTTCACCGGCGCGATCGCGAACCCGGCGGCGATTACCTTCGAGGGCCGATTCCCCCTGACCGGCGCGGACACGTTCGTCACGGTCAACGACGTCGCCTCGCTCGCGCGGGGATCCCACACCTACAAGGCCGGCGTCTATCTCGAGCACGCGCGGAACGAAGAGGGCAAGACCGGCACGTTCAACGGCAACTTCGAGTTCAACGTCGACACGACGAATCCGTTCGACACCCGGCATCCGTACGCGAACGCGCTGATCGGCGCGTTCCGCTCGTACACCGAATCGTCGTCCCGGCCGGGCGGCGACGGCACCGGGACCGTCATCGAGTGGTTCGCGCAGGATACGTGGAAGGCGAGCCGAAAGTTGACGTTCGACTACGGCGCGCGGTTCGGCTGGTACACCAACTGGGTGCAGAAAGCCGGCGCGGCGGCCGCGTTCTCCCTCAATCGGTTCGATCCAACGAGGACGCCGCTGCTCTACCTGCCGACGCTCGTGAACGGCGCGCGCCTCGCGCTGAATCCCGTCACGGGGCAGACGGCGCCCGCCGTCCTCATCGGCGCGCTCGTGCCCGGGACCGGCGATCCGAACAACGGGCTGGTCCTCGGCACCGACACGAGCTATCCGAAAGGCTTCAGAAAGCAGGCTCCCGTCGTGGTCGAGCCGAGAATCGGGCTGGCGTACGACCTGACCGGCGACGGCAAGACGGCGCTGCGCGCCAACGTCGGCGTGTTCCACAACACGCGCGTCTCGGGAAACGTGAACTGGCAAGCGTCGCGGAATCCTCCGCTACAGCTCAACCCGCAGATCTTCTACGGGACGATGAACACGCTGCTGCAGTCGACCGGCTCGGTCTTCCCGAGCACCGTGCAGGGATTCGACGAGTCGATTCAGACGCCGACCCTTTACAGCTACAGCGCCGGCGTGCAGCGCGACATCGGCTGGAACACCGTCGTCGACGTGGCGTACGTCGGATCGCAGACGCGGCACCTCCTGCAGACCGTCAATCTCAACGTCGTGCCGTACGGCTCGCGGTTCCTGGCGGCGAATCAGGATCCGACCCGTCCGGGGAGTCCTCTGCCGGACAATTTCTTCCGGCCGTATCCGGGCTACGGCGACATCAATTTCTTCGAGAACAACGGCATCGCCGACTACAACGCGCTGCAGGTGCAGGTGAACCGGCGCTTCACGCGCGGCCTGCAGTTCGGCGTCGCGTACACGCTCTCGCGCGCGCGGGACTACACGTCGGCGCAGGAGACCGGCACGTCGCCGGGGCGGCTGCCGACCTACGCGAACGTTCGCGACTGGACCTACGGGCTCTCGTCGTTCGATCAGACGCACGTGGCGGTGATCAACTACACGTGGGACCTGCCGAGGGCGAGCGCGCTCTGGCACAACCGCGTCCTCGGCGCCGTGCTGGACAACTGGGAGATGTCGGGCATCACCGCCTTCGCCAGCGGCACGCCGTCGGGCATCACGCTCGCGCTCGTCGATTCAGGCACCGACCTCACGGGCGGCGGCGACGGCACGCGCGTAGTGGTGACCGGCGATCCCTCCATCAGCGATCCGACGTTCCTGCGCTGGTTCGACACGAGCGTGTTCGCGCGCCCGGCGAAAGGGAACATCGGGAACGGCCACAAAGACGTCATCCGCCTGCCCGGCACGAACAATACGGACGTCACGCTGTTCAAGCGGATTCCCTTCGGCAACGGACGCAGGAACCTGCAGTTGCGGTGGGAGATGTACAACGTCTTCAACCACACCCAGTTCAGCGGCGTGGACACGACGGCGCGCTTCGATGCGACAGGCGCGCAGGTGAACCCGACGTTCGGCCAGGTCAACGCTACCCGCTCGCCGCGGATTATGCAGGGCTCAGTGAGATTCTCGTTTTAATCGGGTAATCGGGTAATCGGGTAATCGCGTAATCGGGTAATCGGGTAATCGGATACGCAGGGCCTGTGATCGAGGCCGATGGTCTACCCCACTATCTGCGCGATCGTCTCCCGATTGATGTTGATCTTCATCCGCTGGCGCGCTTTCGTCATGTAGGCGCTGAAGAACTTCTGCTTCCGATCGTTGAGCAGCTCGCTGCGCAGCGTGTCCTTCTGCTTTGCCAGCTCCTCGGGTTTCGCGTCCTGGCGCTCGAGCACCTTCACGATGGCGGCGCCGTTGTCCGTGACGATGGGATCGCTGACGGCGCCGACCGGCAGCGAGAAGGCCTTCGCCTCGAGCGCCGGGCTGACGCCGGCGTCGCCGAGCGGCGCGCCGCGCGCGATGAGGTCGGTCTTCTTCACCTCGAGGCCGGCGGAGGCCGCAGCCTTCTCGAAGTCTCCGGCCTTCTTGGCGGCGTCGACCGAGGCGGCCTTCTGGCGCGCGGCCTCGACGGCTTTCTGCTTCAGGACCTCGTCGCGGACCTTGTTCGTCACTTCGTCGATCTTCGGGACGTAGGCGTCCTGCTTGCCGGTCACCGTGATGAACGCGAATCCCTGCGGCGTGCGGATCGGCTCGCTGACCTCTCCCTGCTTCAACTGGAACGCTTCCTGGCTCACCGACGGCGCCATGCCGATCCCCGCGATCGGCTCGTCCTGCTGGAAGAGCCCCGATTCGCCGGTCGGCAGGCCGTGCGAGCGCGCCACGGCGTCGAAGTCCGACGGTTTCCTCAGCTCCGTGGCGATCTGATCGGCGAGCTTCTGCGCGGCGGCCTGCGCCTGCTCCCACTTGAGCTGGTCCTCGATCTGCGCACGGACTTCAGAGAGCGGCTTGGTGGACGGCTCCTTGTGATCGATGACTTTGATGATGTGGTACCCGAACTGGCTCTTGACGGGCGCGTCCGTGATCTGCCCGGGCTTCATCGAGAAAGCCGCCTTGTCGAATTCGGCGACCATCTGTCCGCGCGGGAAGTAGTCGAGGTCCCCCCCTTTCTTCGCGCTGCCTTCGTCCTCCGAGTACTTCTTCGCCAGCTCGGCGAAGTCGGCCCCGGCCTTGACCTTCGCCGTCAGCTCCTCGGCCTGCTTCTTCACCGCCGCCTCGTCTTTGCCTTCCGTCTTCAGCAGGATGTGGCTGGCGCGCACCTGCTCGGGCGTCGAGTACTGCTGGACGTTCTCGTTGTAGGCGCGCTCGATCTGCTGTCCGGTCACCGTGGCTTTCTGCCGCATCGCTTCCTGGTCGACCGTCAGATAGCGGACCTTCCGCTTTTCGGGGATGCGGAACGCTTCCTTGTGCTCGTCGAAGTATTTCGCCAGCTCGGCATCGGTCGCGTTGAGTCCCTCGCGGAACTTGTCGGCGGGGAAGTTCACGACGGCGACCTTGACCTTCTCGTTGCGGTTCTTGAATTCCTGCACCACGTCGGCGTCGGCGACCGTCACCCACCCGGTCAGCGCCGACTGCAGCTTCTCGACGATGATGCCGCGGCGGATCTGGTCCTCGAATTCGTCCGGACGCAGCGGCGGGTTCTGCATCTGCAGGATCTGGCGGTAGCGCTGATCGCCGATGAACTGCCCGTTTTCCTGAAAGGCGGGTATCGCGAGGATCCGCTCGCGGACCTCCACGTCGCTCGCCGTGATCTTGAGCCGTTTCGCTTCGGCGAGCGAGGCCTGCTCCTGAATCATCTGCTGCACGATGCGCTGATCGATCCCGAGCTGCTTCAGCAGCTTTTCGTCGACGTTCGCGCCGTACGACTGCCGGTACGCCTGCATCTGCTGCTGGTAGGCGCGCCGGAACTGGGCGGCGGTGACTTCCTGGCCGTCCACGTCGGCGACGATGGCGTTGCTGGCCGCGCCTTGCGCGCCTTCGCGCAGGAAGCTGGGGATATAGAGCAGAACGAACGATACGACGACCACGGCCAGGCTCCATTTGAGCCAGCCGCGATGTCGGCGCATCTTGTCGAGCATGGTCATAAACGATCATTATGCCACGGTCGGGCCGGCCGCCCGGACGGCTTAATATGTTATATTTCTGGAGGATAGAAGGACTTAGAGGGATCCGGCATTCCGCAGCCTCGCCTCCGCCGTCCGTCGGGCACGCGTGTGCCGCCCCGCGGCCGGCGCTCGACGTCGCCGTCCACTCGAGTGGACCTCGCCAGCCGGCTCCGGCCGCTGCAGAGTGCGTTGCGCAGCCGCCTCTCGCGCGGAGACGTGCTCGCCGAAGTGATTCGCGCGGTCAATTCCACGCTCGACCCCGAACGCGTCGCCGACGCCATCGTCGCGCGCGCGGCCGAATGGCTGCCCGCGCCCGCGTGGGTCGTGTACGCCGTCGACAACGCCGGCGTCCGGATGTTCGGCGCGCACGGCGTGACCGCCGCCCTCGAGGACTCGGCGCTCGCCGTCGGGCAGTGGGTCCTGAAGAACGGCGTCGTGTGCGCCGTCAGGGACGTCGGGGCGGATCACCGCTTCAGCGCCGGCGCGAACGTGGCCGCGATCGCGTTCCCGCTCGACTGCCGCGGCCGGACGATGGGCGCGCTGGTCGGGCTGGATCGCCTGCCCTCGGCGCGCGAGCCGGTGCTGGCGCCCGCGACCCAGGCCGCGCTGCTCTGGGCGCTCGAGCCGGGAGGCATCGCCCTGGACAACGCGCTGCGCGTGCAGCGCGCCGAGGCGCTGTCGGTCACCGACGATCTGACGCAGTTGTACAACTCGCGGTACCTGTCGCAGGTGCTGCGCCGTGAGACGAAGCGCGCGTCCCGCAGCGGCCGCCCGCTGTCGCTGTTGTTCATCGACCTCGACGGGTTCAAGAGCATCAACGACACGCACGGGCACCTGTACGGGAGCCGCGCGCTGATCGAAGCGGCTGGCGTCATCCGGCAGAGCGCGCGCGAAACCGACGTGGTGGCGCGGTTCGGCGGCGACGAGTTCGCCCTGATCCTGCCCGACACCGGCAGCGACGGCGCCGTGGCCGTCGGCGAGCGCGTCCGCGACCGCATCAACGCGCATCATTTTCTGCGCGGCGACGGTCTCGACATTCATCTGACCGTGTCCGTCGGGGTCGCGACCCTGCCCGACGTCGCGGCGTCGACCGAAGGGCTGATCCAGGCGGCCGACGAAGCGATGTATCACGTCAAGGACCACGGGAAGAACGGGGTTTACGTAGCCGGCACGGACGCCGGCGAACAGGAGTGACTTTGAGTCTTCGTTCACTGTTTTCGCTGTTCTCGAGCGACCTCGCGATCGACCTCGGCACGGCCAACACCTGCGTCTACGCGCGCGGCAAAGGGATCGTCGTCAACGAGCCGTCCATCGTCGCGATCAACAAGGTCAACGGCCGCATCGAGGCAGTCGGCAAGGACGCCAAGGAGATGCTCGGGCGGACGCCCGGCAACATCGTGGCGATCAAGCCGATGAAAGACGGCGTGATCGCCGACTTCGAGGTCACCGAGAAGATGCTGACCTACTTCATCAAGAAAGCCCACAACCGGAACGTCTGGGTCCGTCCGCGCATCGTCATCGGCGTGCCGTCGGAGATCACCCAGGTCGAAAAGCGCGCGGTCAAGGACAGCGCGTACCGCGCGAAAGCCAGCGAGGTGTATCTGGTCGAAGAAGCCATGGCCGCGGCGATCGGCGCCGGCATGCCGATCACCGAGCCGTCGGGCAACATGATCGTGGACATCGGCGGCGGCACCACCGACATCGCGGTCATCTCGCTCGCCGGCATTGTCTACAGCAAGGCCGTCCGCGTCGCGGGGAACGAGATGGACGACGCGATCATCCAGTACATCAAGAAGACCTACAACCTGCTCATCGGCGAGCGGACGGCCGAAGCGATCAAGATGGAGATCGGCTCCGCGTATCCGCTCGAAGAGCGCATGACGATGGAGATCAAGGGGCGGCACCTCATCGAAGGCGTGCCCAAGACCATTACGATCACCGACGAGGAGATCCGCGAGGCGCTGGCGGAAACCGTGAACGTGATCGTGGACGCCGTGCGGGTGGCCCTCGAGCGTACGCCGCCGGAACTGTCGGCCGATATCGTGGATCGCGGGATCGTGCTGACCGGCGGCGGGTCGATGCTGAAGAACCTCGACAAGCGCCTGCGCGAGGAGACGGGCCTGCCGCTCGCGATGGCGGAGGACCCGCTCTCGTCGGTCGTGCTCGGGGCGGGGCGGATGCTGTCGGATTTCAATTTGCTGCGGAAGATCTCGATTGACTAGCCCTTGTTAGACATCCGTAAACGCACCGGATGGCTGTTCTTCGGCCTGATGATCGCGCAGATTCTCCTCGTCTCCGCGCAGGTCCAGACCAGGACGGGGACGCGCGTGCTGCAGGCCATGGCATTCGAGGTGTTCTCGCGAATCCAGCACGGGACGGCGACAATGGTCAACGGGACCCGCGGGTTCTGGGGCAATTACGTGGCGCTGCGCGGCGCGCGCGTCGAGAACGAGGAACTGAAGCGTCGGGTCGCGGCCGTGGAAGTCCAGCTCCAGCAGGAGCACGCCATGGCGTCACGGTCGGAGCGGTTGCAGCAGCTGCTCGATCTCAAGACGAAGGCGGAGTTCCCGACCCTCGCCGCCGAGGTGATTGCCGGGAACCCCGATCCGGTGATGCGCACGGTGACCATCGATCGCGGCAGCGCCGACGGCGTCATTGCCGACATGGCGGTGATCGCGCCGTCGGGGATCGTCGGTCGGGTGATCGGTCCGGTCGGCCGCCGGGCCGCGCGCGTGCAGCTGCTCATCGATCGCAACGCGGCGGCCGGCGCGGTGACGGAGCGGACACGGGCCGGCGGGATGATCGTCGGCACCGACACCGACACCGATCCGGCGCTGCGCCTGGAGCTGGTGTCCAATCTCAGCGACGTGAAGGCGGGCGATACGGTCGTCGCCTCGGGTGTCGACGGGATTTTTCCGAAGGGGTATCTGATCGGCCGCATCGAGAACGCCAACCACGCCAGCGGAAGCCTCTATCAGACGATCACGGTGAGGCCCGCGGTTGATTTCTCGAGCCTCGAGGAAGTGCTCGTCGTGCTGGTTCCGCCGCGCGCGGCGACGCGCGACGAGGACCCGAAGTGAAGACGGTGGTCGTCACGCTCGCGCTGGCCGGGGCGCTGGTCGCCCAGTCGGCGCTGGCGGGGCTGTTTGTGGGACGGACGGTGTCGGTCAACCTGGTGCTGGTCGCGGTCGTGTACGTGGCGCTGCTCTTCGGCGCGGTGCCGGGGCTGCTGGCGGGCACGATCGGCGGCCTCGCCCAGGATGCGCTCGGCGGGGGCATCATCGGGATCGGCGGGCTCGCCAAGACCATGATCGGATTCCTGGTCGGCGTGCTGGCGGCGCAGTTCAATCTGTCGACGTCGGTGCCGCGGCTGGTCATGTTCGTGGCGGCCACGTTCGTGCACGAAGTGGTGTTCGGGGGACTGCAGGCGATCACCGGCGGCCGGCATTTCGCCCTGAAGTTCTCGGTCGTGCTGCTGCAGGCCTTGATCAACGGGCTCATCGGCTGGCTGGCATTCGTGCTGGTCGAGAATGCCCCGCAGGCCGTGGCCAACCGCCGCATGCGGCGCGCCACCTTGTCAAAGCGGCGATTCTAGGTCCGACGCGTTCGGGAGGTTCACGAGGTCTATGTCTACTGTCTTGATGCCGGACGACCGCCGCGGCCTGACCATCAGGCTGTCGGTGCTGCAGTATCTCGTGGCCGGAATCTTCGCGATGCTGGCGGTCGGCTTCTGGATCTTCCAGATCGCGCAGCACGAGAAGTTCCGCGAGATGGCAGAAAACAACCAGACGCGCCGGCTGCCCCTGCCGGCGCCGCGCGGCGTGCTGCTCGACAGAAACGGCAAGATCCTCGTCGAGAACCAGGACACGATCAACATTGCGATCGTGCGCGAGCAGACGAAAGACCTCGGTGACGTGCTGCGCACCCTCGCCATGGCGACCGGCGTACCGGAAGCGCAGCTGCGCGACACGCTCAGTCGACGCCGGCGCGAGCCGTCGTACCGCCCGATCGTCCTCATCGAGAACGCCAGCCAGGAACAGTACATCGCCGTCCGGGCGCGCAGCCTCGAGCTGCCCGGCATCATCGCCGAGCCGGTGCCGGCGCGCCGCTATCCGGGGAGCGACATGGCGGCGCACCTGTTCGGCTACGTCGGCGAAGTCACGCCGACGCAGTTGCAGCGCCCCGAATACGACGGGGTCGAGCCCGGGTCGGTCGTCGGCCAGGCCGGCGTCGAGCTCGCCTACAACAAGATGCTGATGGGCACCGACGGCAGCAAGACCGTCGTCGTCAACAGCGTCGGGCGCGAGATCAAGGAGCTCGAGAGGCAGTTGCCGGCGACGGGGCGCCCGCTGCAGCTGACGCTCGACGAGGACCTGCAGAAGGCGACCGAGGACGGATTTACCGCGGCAGGCTTCAACGGCGCCGCGGTCGTGGTCGATCCGCGCAACGGCGAGGTGCTCGCGTTCACGAGCCGCCCTGCCTACGATCCCAACGAATTCGCCGCAGGGATCAAGCCGGCGGCCTGGAACGCCCTTACCTCCGACAACCTCAAACCGCTGCAGAACCGCGCTCTGCAGAGCCGGTATCCGCCGGGATCGACCTTCAAGCCGGCGGTCGGCCTCGCCGGTCTCGAAGAAGGCGTCATCAGCCCGAACTTCACCGTGCACTGCGTCGGCGGCGCGACGTTCTACGGCCGCCATTTCGCCTGCTGGAAGAAGGGCGGGCACGGCACGGTGAATCTGAAGACGGCCATCGAGCAGTCGTGCGACGTCTTTTTCTATACCGTCGGCAACATGCTGGGCATCGACAAGATCAACAAGTGGGCCACGCTGCTCGGTCTCGGCGTGAAGTCGAACATCGATCTGCCCAACGAGCTGGTCGGCCTGGTGCCGTCGTCGCAGTGGAAGCAGGAGACGCGCCACGAGAAGTGGTACGCCGGTGAAACGATTTCCGTCGCCATCGGCCAGGGGCAGGTGAACGTGACGCCGGTCTCGATGGCGGTCTACGCGGCCACGCTCGCCAACGGCGGCACCCGCATCACGCCGCACATCATCAAGGCCGCGGACAATGGGAACGGCCTGAAGGCGCTGCCCGAGCCGCCGCCGCAGTCGAAGATCGACGTGTCGGCGGAGAAGCTCGAGGCGATCCGCCAGGGCATGTGGGGCGTCGTCAACGGCGGCGGCACCGGCGGGCGCGCCCGGATCGAAGGGCATGACGTCTGCGGCAAGACAGGGACGGCGCAGGTCATCTCGAACCAGAACCGTCTTCGCGCGCAGCAGTTGAACAAGAACGCTGACTTCCGCGACAACGGCTGGTTCATCTTCTTCGCGCCGCGCGACAACCCCACGGTTGCCGGCGTCGTGTTCCTGGAGCACGGGCTCCACGGCCCGAACGCCGCGTCGGTGGCGCATCACATTCTGGCGACGTACTTCGCCAAGCAGGACGGCAAACCGCTGCCGCCGCCGCCCACGCACGAGGACCTGCACCTCGATTACAAGGATCCCTACGCCCGCGGCGGCGCGCCGGCCGGCGGAGGAGGCCACTAGCCCGATGTTCGAGCGTCGCCTCTATTTCCACGTCGACTGGCTCCTGCTCGGGGCCGTCCTCCTGCTGTCGGCCATCGGCGTGGCGATGATCTACAGCACGACCTACGTGACGACGCAGACCGGCGGCCACCCGGGCACGCAGCCGCTGACCCAGATCTACGCGCTCGGCATCGGTCTGATCGCGCTGCTGGTGTGCCTTGCGGTCGACTACCGCATGCTCGCCGAGCACTCGCTCTTCCTCTACGGCGCGCTGCTCGTGCTGCTCGTCTTCGTGCTGCTGAAGGGACAGACGCAGATGGGCGGTCAGCGCTGGATTCCAATCGGTCCGTTCCATCTGCAGCCCTCCGAATTCGGGCGCATCGCCGTCGCGCTGATCCTCGCAATGTACTTCGGCGAAAACCGCCGCGGCGCGAAGAACACCGGCGATCTCATCATCGGCGGCGTCCTCACCATCATCCCGCTGCTGCTCATCGCCAAGCAGCCCGATCTCGGCACGGCCGTCACGCTGCTGCCGGTGTTCGTCGGCGTGGCGTTTCTCGCGGGCCTGCGGCTGCGGCTGCTCGGCGTGCTGGCACTCGCGGGCATCCTGATCGCGCCGATCGCCTGGAAGTTCGCGCTCAAGGATTACCAGCGGCAGCGCATCGAGACGTTCGTGAATCCGGAGCAGGATCCGCGCGGCGCCGGCTACCAGACGATCCAGGCGCGCATCACCGTCGGTTCCGGCGGGCTGACCGGCAAAGGCTTCCGCCACGGCACGCAGGGCCAGTACAAGTTCCTGCCCGTGGCGCACAACGACTTCATCTTTTCGGTTCTCGCGGAGGAGCAGGGCTTCATCGGCGTGCTCGGCGCGCTGGGGCTCTACCTCTTCGTCATTCTTCGATCTTTCGAGGCGGCCCGCCTGGCCAAGGACCGCCTCGGCTCGTATCTGGTGGGAGGCATCATTACCGGGTTTGCGTTCCAGGTGATTTACAACGTGACGATGTCGGCCGGCCTGGCGCCGGTGAAGGGGATCACGCTGCCGCTCATGAGCTACGGCGGCTCGTCCCTCATCGCATCGCTCGCAGGTTTCGGCCTCATCCTGAACGTCAGGATGCGGCGTTTCACGAATTAAGCCGCGGAATACGCGGAGGACGCGGAAATGATCACAGCCACATTGATCTGCCTGCTGCTGATGATGACCACGTTCCGCGTGGTCCGCGTAATCCGCGGCAGGAGTCAGTGCCATGAACAAGGAGATGATCATCTCCTCGGGAGCGCACGACACGCGCGTGGCTATCCTCGAGGACGACCAGGTCGTCGAGATCTTCATCGAGCGCGAGAATCAGCGCGGCGTCGTCGGCAACATCTACAAGGGACGCGTGTCCAAGGTTCTTCCGGGCATGCAGTCGTCGTTTGTCGACATCGGCCTCGAGCGCGACGCCTTCCTGTACGTCTCTGAAGTCATCAACACCGTCGAGGAGTTCGAGCGGCTCGCCGGGGACGAGGACGATGACGATCAGGACGGAAGACGGAAGACGGAAGACGGCAAGGGCGCGGAGGCGACGGAGGGCGCCGAGCCTCACGACACCGCGGCGGAACAGGCGGTTCCCGTCAAGGTTCCGGAGCGCCGCAGCCGCGATCGGGACCGGGATCGCGACCAGCCCCAGGCCAAAATAGAAGATCTACTCAAGGAAGGCCAGGAGATCCTGGTCCAGGTCGTCAAGGAGCCGCTCGGGACCAAGGGCGCGCGGCTGACGTCGCACGTCACGATGCCGGGGCGCTTCCTCGTGTTCATGCCGACAGTGGATCACGTCGGGGTCTCGCGCAAGATCGAATCGCGCGAGGAACGCGCGCGCCTGCGGGGGATCGTCAGGCAGTTCCGCGAGGCGCACGGGTTCACGGGCGGCGTGATCATCCGCACCGCCGCGAGCGGCCGATCCGAGGCCGACATCGTCAGCGACCTCTCGTACTTCCACCAGATCTGGACCGAGGTGCGGCACAAGATGGAGAACCGCCGTCCGCCGGCGGTGCTCTTCCAGGAGCAGAGCCTCGTCACGAAGCTGCTCCGCGACATGCTCACCGACGACTACACGGCCATCCGCCTCGACGACGAGGCGGAGCACCGGCGCGTCGTGGCGCTCGTCGAGCGGATCATGCCCGGCCTGCTGCCGCGCGTGAAGCTCTACACGAAGGAGTATCCGATCTTCGAGGAGTACGGCGTCCAGGCGGAGATCGACAAGGCGCTGCGGCCGAAGGTGTGGCTCAAGTCCGGCGGGTATCTCGTCATCAACCAGACCGAGGCCCTCGTCGCAATCGACGTCAACACCGGGCGCTATGTGGGAAAGAAATCGAGCGGGCGGCTGGAAGACACGATCGTCAAGACGAACCTCGAAGCGGTGAAGGAAATCGTGCGGCAGCTCCGGCTGCGCGACCTCGGCGGGATCATCGTCCTCGATCTGATCGACATGGAGGAGAAGAAGAACCGCCAGCGGGTCTTCCAGGAGGTCGAGAAGGAGCTGAGGAAGGATCGCTCGCCGTCGAAGGCGCTGCAGGTGTCGGATTTCGGGCTGGTCATCGTCACGCGCAAGCGCGTCAAGCAGAGTCTCGAGCGCCAGCTCACCGAGCCCTGCCCGTATTGTTCCGGCTCCGGCTCAATCAAGTCGAGCGCGACGATCTGCTTCGAGATCCTGACGGAGATGAAGAAGATCAGCCCCGATCTCGACGGACACGGCGTGCTGCTGCGCGTGAACCCGGACATCGCGCGCGCGCTGAAGGAAGAGGAGAGCGCGGTGCTGCGGGAGCTGCAGCACCTGCTCGGCCGCCCTGTGACGATCCGGCCGGACGCGCACCTGCATCACGAGCAGTTCGACGTGATGGCGCTTTGATGCAAGACGAAAAGACGGAAGACGGAAGGCGGAAGACGGGAAGTACTTCCGTCTCCATCCTTCTGTCTTCCGGCTTCCGTCTTCCGTCTTTTACCCGTTCACCAAGTGGATCAGATAGTAGTTTCCACCCTTGTTGAACCAGACGCGCACGTAGTCGCCGCCCTTTAGCGTCTCGACTTTGTGCCCGTTCGCGGGGGGCGGGGTGTCTTTCTGGACGAGCTTGGTCTCGGTGTTCGGCACGATGGAGACGACTTCGCGGCCGACGACTTTTCCAGCCTTCACGAATTCGACCCAGCGCTCGAGCACTTCGCTGCTGCCCTTGGCGTCCGGTTTTGCTTCGTCGGCCGTCAAACGTACCTGGTAGGTGCCGGCTGGCAGATCCTTGCCGTCGGCCTTGACCGCTTTCGGGAGGTGGACCATACCGAGGGCGAGCGCCTGGTCCTGCGCGTTGGGATTATCCGTGGTGTTCGGCTGTGGCTTGGGAGCGACATGGCCCGCCGCCGAGTTTTCGCCCGACGCGGCGGCACGTTTCGCTCTGGGCTTCGCCGGCATCTTTTCGGCCGGTGCGGCGGGCTTCTGCGCGGTCGCTCCGGCCGGCGCCGGCGGTGGCGGCGCGGTCTTCGGCGGGGGCTGCTGCGCGTAGGCCGTCCCTGCGGCCAGGGCCACGGCGACGGTGCCTGCGATTACGAACTTCTTCATCTCTGCCTCCAAGCGTCAACTCAGCGGGCTGGATCGGCCCGGGCTGTAGCCGATTATATCGGGACGTCTGGCCCAAGGCGGCAGGAAGCAAAGCAGGTGCCAGCTGAGCCGGTTCCGGGGCACTCGGAACGATTGGAACGCCGGAACCTTCGGAACCGGCCCCGCGCGTCAGCGTTTGGCGATGACGATCGATCCGCTGAACGTCGTGATGTCGAGGACGGCGCTGCCGTCGCCGTAGGTGCCCTTCAGGATCGTGCGCCGCGGGCGGCGGCCGTTGGAGTCGGTGCCGCGCGCCGCAATCGTGAGATCGGAGCGGATGTCGCCGGAGAACGAGTTCGCGTCGATCTCGAAGCCGGTATTGCCGGAGAGAGTCAGGCGGACTTCGCCCGAGAAGGATTTGAGCTCGTAGCGTCCGCGGCGCGCGAGTGCGCCGGAAAAGTACACCTCGCCGCTGGTCGTGTGCGCGCTGACTTCGTCGGATTGGACGTCCTCGAGCTTGATGCTGCCGCTGACGGAGCCGCCGGCGATCCGCCCGGCGCGGATCCGGCGTAGGATCACGTCGCCGCTGACGCTCGAGGCCTCGAGCGCGCCCTCGACCTGGGCGTCGCTGATCTCGATGGTTCCCGAGATCGACTTCGCGGATCCCACGCGCCCCGCGCCGCTGATGCGCACGTCGCCGCTCACGGTGCCCGCGGTGATGTCTCCCTTGATGTCGGTCACCTTGATGTTCCCCGAGATCGATTCGATCGAGACGCGCGTGCCGGCGGGCGCGGTCACCGTGTAGGCGACGCTCACATTCACGTTCCGGCGGTTGTTCCGCCGCCACTCGTCGCCATTCGGATAATGCGTCTTCACGTCGGCGCGGCCGCTCCGTTCGCTCACCTCCACCTGGACGAGCTGCAGCATCTCCCTGGCGTCCGCCACGTCGCGGCCGCGGGCCGTCTTTACGATCTCGACCGTCGCGTCGGATCCGCCGCCGCGCGTCACGGTGATGTCGCCGGCGATGTTGCCCAGGTCGATCGAGCCGCTGCCGCCGAGCCGCAGCGTCTTCGTCGTCCGCTCCGTCTGTTCTTCCCGGCTGTCGTCACGGCTGCGGCGCTGGTAGGCCTCGGCGATCGCCCGTGCCTTCGTCGCGATGCGATCGGGATACACCTGCGCCTCGGCCGGGGGTGCCGCCACCGCGAGCGTCATGGCGCCGAGAAGAATGGCTGAAACCTTGCTCATATATCCGTTGTCTCTTCTGTCTTCCGTCTTCCGTCTTCCGTCTTCTACGACTTGTTCACCAACTGAGCGGCCGCGGCGTTGTTGCCTTTGCGCATCTCGTTGATCAGCGAGATCGTGTCCTGCAGCAGCGACACCTTCTGACGCAGCGCGTCGAACAGCGTCTCGCGCGCCGCGACGCTCGCGGGCTCGGCCTTCACGGCCGCGCGGTTCTCGGCAATCGCCTGATCGATGATCCCGAGGTTCTTGTCGATCGTCGACGAGGTCGCCGGATCCAGCGCCTGCTGGTTCGCTTTGGCGACCTTCTCGAGATCCGCGATCGCTTTTTCGAACTGCTGCTGCGCCGCGTCGACCGCCTGTACTGCTTCGACGGGATTGCCGGTGGCCGCGTTGCCGGCCGCCGACGAGACCGCCGCCGGCGCCGCCGGCGCGGCCGGATGCCGAGTGAGCATCAGCAGCGCCGCGCCCGCCGCAATCACCAGCGTGGCCGCGATCGCGAGCCACGCCGCGTACGTCCGCCGCGGGACCCCAACCGGCGCAAGATCGCGGACGCGTCCCGCCTGCCGCAGTTGCCCGGCAATCTGCAGCCACGCGCCGTCGGGGGGCTGCAGTTCCGGCAGCGCCCCCGCCGCGTCGCGCACGCGCATGAGATCGTCGAGCAGCGCCCGGCAGTCCTCGCACTGATCGACGTGCATCTCGAGCTCCGCACGGCGGATCGATCCGATGGTGCCGTCGGCGGCCTCCTGGATCGAGTTCAGAAATCGTTCACACGCCATAGCCGCTTACTGTTTACCGTTATCGGTGGTCGGTTATCGGTTAACCTTCCGTTCACTCAACAGCGCCCTGAGCCGGAGGCGCGCCTTGTGCACCTGCGACTTCGACGTGCCTTCCGCGATGCCGAGCACCTCGGACACCTCGCGGTGCTCCAGGCCTTCGACGTCGTGCAGCAGGAACGCGGCGCGGCAGCCGTCAGGCAATTCGTCGAGCGCGCGCTCGAGATCGATCCGATCGATCGCGCGGTCCGCGAGCCGGTGGCCGGCCGCGTCCGCGAGCATCGACGCATCGTCGAGCCCGTCGGTCACCTGGCCGGCGCGTCCCGCGCGGCTGCGCACGTGATCGAGGATCTGGTTCATCGCCAGCCGGTACAGCCACGTGCCCAGCGCCGAGTCGCCGCGAAAGCCGTCGAGCTTCCGGTGCGCCGACAGGAAGATGTCCTGCAGGAGATCTTCGGCATCGGCGTGATTCCCCAGCATCCGGACCGCCAGGCTGTACAGACGGCCCGCATGCGCGCGGTACAGCTCCTCGAACGCGCCGAGCTCGCCCCGGCGGCACCGCTCGACGAGCGCGGCCTCGGCCTCGCGTCCGCCCGAATCGGACGCTGGCCTCGCTCCTGTCATCTTAGACGTCGCCATGGCCGCGCCGCGTTGCCCTGAATCACGCGATTACTTACGGAAAACAAAGCGTTTTCGATCGAAATCCCTGACGCGGGCGCCCGAAACCGCAAGTCCCTCGGCCCTCAGCAGGGCCTTCTTGAGCTCTTCGCTGCCGCCGTAGCCGCCGAGACGGCCCCCCGCGGCGATGACCCGGTGACACGGGACGCCGGGCATCCGGCATCCCTTCATGATATTGCCCACGGCGCGCGCCGCCCGCGCGGCGCCGGCCGCGGCGGCCACGTCGCCGTAGGTCGCGACCCGGCCCGGAGGAATGCGCCGGACGGCGGCGAGCACTCGCGAACGAAAGCGTGCATCTCCCACGACAACGCCATCAGCGCCGCAGCGCGCTTTTGAGGACGCGCCCGTCCCCCGACAACAGATGGACCTTCGCCAGCGCGGCAAGCGTTGGCGCGACGTCGGCCGGCGTCGCGGGCTCGTCGCGGACGCCGCTGCGGACTCCCGCGCCGTAGATGATCATCGGGACGTCCTGATCGTAGGCGTACAGCGTCCCGTGGGTTGTAGTCGTCGCGCCGAAGATCCAGTTTTCTTTGGGGATGAGGATGAGATCGCCGCTGCGGCCGGGGAAATAACCGAGCGCGGCCGCGCGAATTTCCCGGTCGTTCGAGCGGCGCGCGGCGCTGGAGTTGATCTCGTCGGCGTGCAGCACCCGCGCGACGCCCGGCATTGCGTCGAGCGTGCCGGTGACCGCCTTCAGCGTTGGCGCATCGTGCCGGAGACGCTCGTAGACGCCAGGCTTGAGATAGATGTCGGTGCCCAGGTTCGCGACGACAAAGGATCCGTCTCCACCGTACGCCGCCTTCAGGCGGTCGTCGATGGCCGCTGTGACGGTCGCGGACAGAATCCGGCCGGCGTGTTCCGCCTGCGCCGGTACGTCGGCGACGCCGTGATCGGCGCTGAGCGCGAGCACGTAATTGCCCGCGCCGACTCTCTCGTCGAGATGCGTCAGCAGCCGGCCGATCGTTGCGTCGAGCCGCACCAGCATGTCCTGCACTTCGTGGCTGCGCGGACCGAACGCGTGTCCGACGAGGTCGACGGACGAGAAGCTGACGCCGAGGAAATCCAGATGGCCTTCCGCGCCGAGATGGAGCGCGTCGATGGCGTGCTCGGCGAGCGCTTCCAGATACTCGTCCGCGTACGGCGACTGTTCCCAGTGTGCGAGAAAGCGGGTGTCTCCGGCGGCGCCGAGCCGATGCGGAAACGGCGCCGACCAGCCGCCGCCCGGCGTCTCGCCCGGCGGATCGTCGCTGTACTGATAACGCGCCTCGGCGAGCGTGCGCTCCCAGACCTTTCCGGCGTCGCGTTCGATGGGATTCGCGCGGGCGAAAGCCTCGGCCCAGGCGGGCACCGCGGCCGCATACGCAGTCGAGGTCTGCAGCTGCCCGCGATCGCCGAGCCAGAGCACGGCGTCGCCGCCGTGCCCGGCGAGCCCGATCGACGCTCTCGCCTTGATGGATATCGTCACGACGCGCGCCTTCATATCGCGGCGCATGACTTCGGCCAGCGTCGGGACGAGGAGTCGGGCCGCGCTGTCGCCGGGACCGCCGGCCGTTCCCGCCGCAGAGACGTCGGACG
>Ga0310810_10002221_pt1 | contig 20738 bp, 15 predicted proteins | sample NCmetagenome_FD_207641 | JGI IMG/M metagenome (GOLD analysis project Ga0310810, IMG submission 207641) | Soil microbial communities from experimental microcosm in Duke University, North Carolina, United States - NC | ecosystem: Engineered > Artificial ecosystem > Soil microcosm > Unclassified ...
GCCTGGAAGGCCGCCTTGGAGGGCTCGACCCGGCAGGCCGCGCGCAGGCTCTCGACGGCTTCCGCGCGGCGGCCCTGCAAGGCGAGCACATGACCGAGCGCGTAGTGACCGTGCGCCTCGCCGGGTTGAAGGCTGATCGCTTTTCGGAAGCAAGCCTCGGCTTCGCGCAGGCTCGCATCGGTGAAGCGAGCGGCTTCGACCTCGCCCAGGCGATTCCAGAGATGGGCGTCCTCCGGACGCAGCGCGAGCGCCTTTCGGTAGACGAGGGCGCCCTCGTCCAGCCGCTGCCGCCGCACGAGCAGCGCGCCCAGATGAAGGAGCGCATCGGCGTCCGCCGGCTCGAGCGCGAGCAGCCGCCGAAAACAGGCCTCCGCCTCCTGGTACCCGCCGCTTTCATGCAGCGTCATGCCGAGGTTGTAGAGCGCGTCGGCATACCCGGGCTCGAGCTCGAGCGCGCGCCGATAGCTTAGGATCGCGGCGCTCGCCTCGCCGGCCGTCCTCTGGGCGTTGCCCAGATTCTTGAGCGCTTCGGCTTCCGGAATCAGGGCGCGTAGCCCGGGATCTGCGACTCGTCCACCTCGTCGATCTGCTCCTTGTCGAGGAACATCTCGGCGTAGCGGCGATAGACCTTCTTGCGCACGAAGACGTCGAAGAGATCGGGATCCACGTGGCCGCCAAGGCGCATCTTGCCCAGGATGTGCAGCGATTCCGACAGCGTCTTGCCCTTCTTGTAGGGCCGGTCCTTGGCGGTGAGCGCCTCGAAGATGTCGGCGATGCCCATGACGCGCGCCTGCACCGACATCTGCTCGCGCATGAGGCCCTTCGGATAGCCCTTGCCGTCCATGCGCTCGTGGTGGCCGCCGGCATATTCGGCGACGTTCTTCAGGTGCCGCGGCCAGGGCAGCGCCTCGAGCATCTTGATCGTCGCGACGATGTGGTGGTTGATGATCTGGCGCTCGTCGTTCGTGAGCGTGCCCGCGCGGATGGTCAGGTTCTTCAGCTCGTCCTCGGAGAGGAAGTTCGCCTCATGACCGGAGACGTCGGTCCAGCGGTAGCGCGCGATCGCGCGCACGCGCTCCTGGTCGGACTCGCGCATCGCCTCGCCGCCGATGTTGCAGGCGCGCAGGAAGGCGCGGTCGTCATCGAGCCTGCGCAGGCGCTCGCGATGCCGGGCATCGGCCGCGTCGAGCTCGGCGCGGGGCGCGCCGTTCGCCACCAGAAGCGCTTTTTCCCTGAGCAGCTCGATTTCCGCGTCGCGCTTGAGCACCTCGAAGCGGGTGTCGATGAGATGGATCCGGTCGTACAGCGTCTCGAGCTTGGTCGCCTTGTCGACCACGTGCACGGGCGTGGTGACCTTGCCGCAGTCGTGCAGGAGCCCGGCGATCTTGAGCTCGTAGCGGTCCTTGTCCGACATGGTGAACGACTTGAGTGGGCCCTCGGCCGTGTCGTTTACCGCCTCGGCGAGCATCATCGTCAGCTGCGGCACGCGCTGGCAGTGGCCGCCGGTATAAGGCGACTTCTCGTCGATCGCCAGGTTGATCAGGCTGATGAAGGACTCGAACAGCTCCTCCAGCTGGATGATGAGCATCCGGTTGGTGAGCGCGATCGCGGCCTGCGATGCGAGCGATTCGGCCAGGCGCTGGTCGGCGGGCGAGAAGGCCGTGATCGCCCCGGTCTTGGGATGCTGCGCGTTTAGCAGCTGCAGAACGCCGATGATCTCGTTCTCGTGGTTCTTCATCGGCACGGTAAGGAACGAGGTGGAGCGATACCCCGTCTTCTTGTCGAAGTTGCGGGTGCCGGTGAAGTCGTAGCCCTCCGCGGCGTAGGCGTCCGGGATGTTCACCGTTTCGCCAGTGAGCGCGACGTGCGCGGCGACCATGCTGTGGTTGGGCGCGCCGTCCTTGCCGATGAGATGGATCGGATAGAACGGGACAGGGTTGCCGGTGGTGCCGCCGAGGTAGTACTTGAGCGAGGTCGTGCGCACGATCTCGAAGCGCAGCGTCTTGTCCTCAGTGACCCGGTAGAGCGTCCCGCCGTCGGCATGCGTGATGGTCTTGGCGGCCATCAGGATGCTCTCGAGCAGACGGTTGATGTCGCGCTCGGCCGAGAGCGAGGCGCCGATCGCGTTCAGCTGCTCGAGCCGATGCCACAGATCGCCGTCCGCGTCCTCGAGCGCGGCGGCCCGCTTCACTTCCAGCGCGCTCAAATCGGCCATGGGCGCCCCCGCGCCGCGCTCACTTGATACAGACGGAGCGGACTTCCTTGATGTGCGTGACGCCGGAGAGGCACTTTTCCATGCCGTCCTGCTTCAGCGTCCTCATGCCCGTCTCCATGGCGACGGCCAGCATCTCGGCGACGCGCGCCTTCTCGGCGATCAGCTTCTTCAGCGGATCGGTCGCGATCAGCAGCTCGTGCAGGCCGCAACGGCCCTTGAAGCCGCTGCCGTTGCACTTGTCGCAGCCGACCGGCTTGTACATGACGAGCTGGCCCTTCTCGTTGCCGTAATTCTTCACCCACTCGCGGTAGACGCCTTCCATCGCGCTCTTGGGGTCCTTCTTGAACGTCGCGGTGTTCTGCAGCTCCTCGCAATATTCCTGGAGGAAGGACTTGATCTCCGGGCCGTCCGGGTTGTACGGCGTCTTGCACGAGCACATGCGCCGCGCGAGGCGCTGAGCCAGGATGCCGAGCAGCGCGTCGGAGAAGTTGAAGGGGTCCATGCCCATGTCGAGCAGGCGGATGATCGATTCCGGCGCGGAGTTCGTGTGCAGCGTGGCGAAGACGAGGTGGCCGGTGAGCGAGGCTTCGATGCCCGTGCCGGTGGTCTCCTTGTCGCGCATCTCGCCGACCATGATGATGTCCGGGTCGGCGCGCAGGAACGCCTTCATCACCGCCGCGAAGTCGAGGCCGGCCTTCTTGTTCACCTGCACCTGGCGCAGACCCTTCTGCGTGATTTCGACCGGGTCCTCCGCAGTCCAGATCTTCGTGTCCGGCGTGTTCAGGTATTTCAGCACCGAGTGCAGCGTCGTCGTCTTGCCCGAGCCCGTCGGCCCGCAGACGAAGAAGAGGCCGTAGGGCTTGCCGACCGCCTTGGTCAGCTCCTGCAGGTTGTAGGCCGAGAAGCCCATCTTCTCCAGGGGAATCGGCTCGCCCGCGGCGAGGATCCGCATCACCACGTCCTCGACGCCGCCCGCGGTGGGAATGGTCGCCACGCGCAACTCGATGTCGAGCGGCCCGAACTTCTTGAACTTGATCTTGCCGTCCTGGGGCTTTCTCTTCTCCGAGATGTCCAGGTCGCACATGATCTTCAGGCGCGCGGCGAGCGCGTTGCGGTAGCTGGCCGGCACCTCGATGTAGGGCTGCAGGTTACCGTCCCGGCGGAAACGGATCTCGGTCTTCGCCTTGCCCGGGTAAGGCTCGATGTGGATATCCGACACGCCTTGGTTGAAGGCGTCGATGATGATCTTGTTGACGAGCTTGACGAGTTCGTTGTCGGCCGCCGCCGAGGCGTCGTCGGCCGCCGAGCCGTCGCCGCCGCCGTCAATGGGCGCATCGTCGTCGCCCAGGGAGGCGAGCATGTCGGACACGTCGCCGCCGCCGTCCGGCGCCTCCGCGCCGTAGAAGTGATTGATGGTCTCCTTGAAGTCCTTCTGCGTGGTGACCTTGTAGAGGAGCTTCGACTTCGGGAAGACGTTCGAAGCGATGCGCGAGCTGCGGATGCGCTCGGGGTCGAGGCACATGATCGAGAGGCCTTCCTTCGCCTCGTCGATCGGCAGCCAGAGGTTGGACTCGACGTACTCGCGCTTCAGGTTCTTCAGCAGGTCCATCGGCTTGACCCGGTCGGACTTGAAGGGCTCGTAGGGCACGCCGAAGAACTTGGAGAGCGCCGCGCCGATCGCCGGCAGCTTCACCTGGAATTCGTCGGTGAGGACGGCCTCGATGTCGATCGCCTTCTTGCGCGCCTGGCGCGAGGCAAGCTCGAACTCGCCGGCGGAGAGCACCGCGTCCGAGATCAGGTAGTCGTACTTGGTCTTGACGAGCTGCGGCTTCTGGCGCTGCTTGAAGGCGATGGCGAGGGTCTGGGCGAGCTCGTTCACGCCCTCCTCGGTGAGCGTGCCGAACGGGGCGCCCGCCTTGTTGTTGATGATCTGGATGACGCCGATCAGCTCCGCACCGCCCTGCTCGACGATCGGGGCGACGAGCTGCTGCTTGGTGCGATAGCCGGTGCGCTTGTCGACCTCCTGCAGGAAGCGCAGGTTCGGGTTGACCGACTTCAGCTCCGCGTCGTCGTAGACGTCCTTGATGTTGACGAGCTTGCGCGACAGCGCGACATAGCCCGCGATCGAGTGCTCGGCGATCGGGAGCTTCAGGTCCTTGAACGAGTTGAGGCCGGTCTTGACCTTGGAGACGATCGACTGCTTGTCCTCGCCGACCGTGTAGATGGTCATCCGGTCGGCGTTGAAAAGCTGCATGATGTCCGCGCTGAGATCGAGGATGATCTCGTCGATATTGTTGGTCGCGTGGATCTTGTTGGTGACCTGCTGCAACTGCTTCTGGAAGGCGAGCTTGACGTTGACGTCGGTCTGCGTCGTCGTCGGATGGTTGAGTACCGCGCTCATGTCCGTTCCCCCGATGCTTGGCCAGCTATCTTAGCTTCGAACAGCCGCCCATTCTACCCCAGCCTCATGATTCTTAAACATCTTTTCAGGAACTACGTCACCCGGCGGGCGCTTTTGCGCCCCGCCCGGCGGCCCACAGGCCGCCCTCGAGCACGCTGACGGCGAAACCGCGCTGGGCGAGCAGAAAAGCGGCCGCCGAACTGCGCCGCCCGCTCTGGCAGTAGGCGATGTAGGGGCGCGCGCGCTCGAGGACCGGGACGCTGTTGCGGACCTCGTTCAGCGGCACGTTGAGCGCCCCGGGCAGGCGGTCGTAGCGGTATTCGGACGGATAGCGCACGTCCAGCCATGCCGCGCCGCGCGCGACGCGCTCGAGCGCGCCGGCGTAGCTCACGCGCTCGAGCAGCGGCTCGCCCAGCAACTGCTTGAAGTCGGCCTTGCCCAGGCGCAGCAGCTTTCCGTCGCTCGCCATGCTGACGGTGGCGTTGCGGCGCGTCTCGGCGGCAAGCGCCTCTTCGCCGAACCCATCGCCGCTCTTCAGCTCGGCGAGCGCGACCCGGACGCCTCCGACCGTGCGCTCAACCTGGCAGTGGCCCGACTCGATCACGTAGTAAAAGTCACCCTCCTCGCCCTCCCGGATGACAACCTCGCCGCGCTTCGCGCCGATCCTCTCGAACCTGGCAAGCAGCTCGTCGATGCGCGCAGCGTGCAGCCGCGCGAAGACGCCGTGCCGCAGGTTGGCGAGCGAGAACGCGCTCCATCCGAGGCCGGCGTCGGATCTCACCGCCTGTGCCATGGCGCTTTCGGCGGCGGCCGTGCCCGCGGCGAGCTGGTCGAAGGTCACGAGGATGTCGAGAACCTCGTCATCGAGCGAGAGCAGCTCCACGTCGCTGATGGCGCGCGAGCGCGCGACGCGCGTCTTGCGGCGGTTGACCGGATAGCGCCCGTCGCCCAGGCCCCCCACGACGACGAGGGTTCCGCCGCCTTCAAACATGAGGAGCAGCTCGCCTTTCACCAGGAAGATCGATTGGCCCGCGCCGGTCCGCCCGGCGAGCGGGTCGCTGCCGCGCTCGGCCCGCTCCACCCGCGCGAGGTCGGCGAGCTCCTTCAGGCGCCCGGGCGAAAGCGTCGCAAGCGGGTCGAGCGTCGCCAGCTGCTCGGCGGTCGCGCGCCCGGCGTCGTTTCGCGACGGCGCGCCCGCCATCGGCCTAGAACTCGAACACCTGGTCGTTCTGGAGCATGCGCGGCCGGAACGCTCCGGCGCTCGCCTCGATCTCTTCCATGATCAGCTCGATCTCGCCGGGCTTGAGATGCGTGATCCAGATGTCGGCGCGGCCCTCGAACTTGGCGAGCTCGTCGGCGAGCATGGACGGGCAAAGGTGGCGCGAGATCTCGGCCAGATAGCGCTCCTTGTTGGAGAACGCCGTCTCTATGATCAGCGTCTTGAGATTCGCGATCTTGTTGACGCTGCGCCAGAGCTCGTCGTTCGGCCCGGTGTCGCCCGTGAACACGAGGCTGCCGCGTCCCGAGTCGAGGTGGTAGCCGACCGCGGGAACGGCGTGGATCGCGGAAATCGCGGTGAAGCGGCGCGCCCCGAGGCTCACCGTCTGGCCGACTTCGATCGCCTCGTAGCGCAGGAACGGCGCCTCGGGCGTGGGGATCTCCGTGAAGTCGGGCCAGATTGCCCAGTTGAAAAGGTGATTCTTGAGGATCTCGAGGGTCGCCGCGGTGGCGTGGAGCGTGACCGGCTTGTCGCGCATGCCGCCGACCGTATCGACGAGGAAGGGAATCGAGGTGACGTGATCGAGGTGCGAATGCGTGACGAAGATATGGTCGATGCGCGCGAGCTCCGCCAGGGGCAGGTCGCCCACGCCGGAGCCGGCATCGATCAGCACGTCGTTGTCGACGAGGAAGGAGGTAGTGCGCAGATGCCGTCCGCCGATTCCTCCCGAGCACCCGAGTACGCGCAGGCGCATGCCGCGCTATTTCTCGGCGAACACGGTGACGCCGTCCCAGCCCGCGGCCGGCGGATGGCGGCGCAGCTCGGCGATCCGCTCCGAGAAGACGGCGTACAGGCGGCAGCTCGGATCCGCGCGCCGCAGCGCTTCGAGCTTCGCTTCGGCGTCATCCCAGGCGCGGGCCCGGTACGCGCCGAGCGCTTCGCCCCAGAGACGGAGCTCGCCGCGCCGGTCCGGGCCGACCTCGCTCTCGAGGCCGATCGGCGCGTAGACGGTCAGCGCGGTGTCGCGGCCCTTGACCTTGATGCGGTCGATTTCGCGAAAGACGACATCGTTCGCCGCAGCGCGCGTCGCCTCGCCCACCAGGATGCCGACGCCGTAGTGCTTGGTGCGCGCCTCCAGCCTCGAGGCAACGTTGACCGCGTCGCCCATGGCGGTATAGGCGCGCCGCACCTGCGAGCCCATGTCGCCAACGCGCACGCTGCCGGTGTTGACCCCCACTCCGATCTCGAGCGCCGGCCAGCCCCGGCCGGTCAGCTTCTTGTTCAGCACCCTGCACTCCCTTTGCATGTCCAGCGCCGCGAGCACGCCGTTGCGCGCATGCTGCGGATCCTCCACTGGAGCCCCCCAAAACGCCATGATCGCGTCGCCGATGTACTTGTCAAGCGTGCCCCGGTATCCCGAGCGGATGATGCGGCTCATGTCGGTCAGGTACTGGTTGATGTACTCGCGCAGCTCCTCGGGGGCGAGCGCCTCCGAGATGCCGGTGAAGCCGCGCACGTCGGCAAAAAGGATGGTCAGCTCCGCAGCCTTCGGCTCCATGTGGGCAAGGTCGGGGTTGGCCACGATCCGGTCGACCAGTTCCGGCGGAACGTACTGGCCGAACCTCGCCGCCACGCGGCGCTTGATCCGGTCCTCGACGAAATAGCCGTAGGCCATGCTCGTCGAGTAGATGAACGCGGTCATCAGAACCGAGGCGGCCAGCGGCAGCACGATGCCCGCCTCGCTCCAGAGAGCGAGGTCGATCCAGGTGATGAGGCCCAGTCCGAGCGCAGCCGCCATCGTCGCGAACGGCGCCGACAGCACCGGAATCAGGAGCGAGAGCACGAGCCCGCCCAGCGTCACGAAAGCGACTTCGGCGCCCAGCATGTAGCCGGGCTTCGATTTGAGCGCCCCGTGGTACATGCCGGACACCAGGTTCGCGTGGATTTCCACTCCGGGATACACCTTGTCCACCGGTGTGGAGCGCAGGTCGAGGAGCCCGGGCGCGCTCGCGCCGATGATCGCGACCTTGCCTTTCAGGCGCGCCGACTCCACGCGCCCGGCGAGCACGTCGGCGAGGGACAGATAGTGAACCGTTCCGCGCCTGCCCGCGTAGGGCACGAGCGCCGCGGCCTGCTCGTCCACCGGAATGGTCAGGCGTCCCACGGTGAGCCACTCCAGGCGCGAATAGCCGCCCGCTTCTCCGCTGCGGGGAAAGCCGGGCCTCACCTCCGGGGGCTTGCGGTCCGCCTGTTCGAGCGCAAGCAGCGTTCGCACGAGCGCGAGCGAGAACGCTTCGTAGTACTGGCCGTCGAGCTCCGCGAGCAGCGGCACTCGCCGTACCGCGCCGTCGTCATCGACGATCGGGTTGAAATGGCCCGCGCCGAAAGCGTTCTGCACATAGGGCGCGAGGTTCCCGGTATAGCCGCTCCAGCGCGTGAGCGGGACGTCGCGTCCCGAGAAAGCGCCCTTGCCCAACACCGGCGGCGGCAGCATGTTGACGCGTACCGCCGGGGCTTCGCTGCTCAGGTAGTAGCCCAGCACCACAGGCCGGTTTTTCAGGCTCGTCGCGAAGGCGGCGTCATAGTCGAGCCTCGGCCTCAGGCGCCGGTAGGCGGACTGGAACTCGCGGGCGTCCTTCAGCTCTGCGCGCGCTAGCGCGTCGATCGCCGCGACGCCGGAGCTCATGTCGGGCTCCGCCCAGACCACGTCGAAGCCGAGCACCGCAATGCCGTAGTCGTCGAAGAGCTTGTCCACGAGGCGCGCCATGAGCGCGCGGCTCCAGGGCCAGCCGCCGACTTCGGCGAGACTGCGCTCGTCGATGTCGAGAATGACGATCTGCGGATCGGCCCTGCCCGGCGCCGTGAGCCGCAGGCGCGCGTCGTAAATGATGTTGTCGACCTGATCGATGAAGCCGACCGTGTACCAGCCGATGACATGGCCGATAAAGAAGAGCGTGATTGCGAAACCGAGGAGAATCCGGACGAGGTGCTGCTTCACTCAAATCCTCCGGCGTCCGGGCCGGCGAGCCGGACCTTCAGTGCTTGTGGAAGAACTCCATCTTGATGCCCGCGATCTCGACCAGGTCGTGGTCTTTGAGCGGGTGGGGCGCCGCACCGATCGCCTGGCCATTTACAGTCGGGCGCTGCGCACCTTCCACGTGAGTGATGAAGTAGCCCTGCGGACGGCGGGTGAGAACCGCGACCTGCACGCCGGGCTTGCCGAGCGTGGTGAGGGGCTTGGAGAGCTCGAGCTCCTTGCCGGCGTTGCCGCCCGATAGCAGCTGGATTGCGCCGAGGGGCTGCCCGGCGGGCTTCGCCGCCGCGGGTGCTGCGGCAGGAGCCGGCGCTGCCGCGGGCTTGGCCGCAGGTGCCGCTGCCGGCTTGGCAGCCGCGGCTGCAGCAGCAATCTGCGCGCCCTTGTTGTCCTTGTCCGCGACGCCTGCGGCGGCGGCGCTCGCTGCGGCCTGCTGAACGGCCGCCTGGCGTGCCGCCACCGCACCGGCACCGCCGGCCGCGGCGGCAGCCGCCGCTTTCATCGCCGAGGGACGCAGCACCATCGTTTTCTCGAAATCCGCGGCCGCGGCCGCCGGTTGCGCGCCCTGCTCCTGGATGAACTTGAGCTTGTACTTGCCAAGCTCGATGGTGTCGTTGTTCTGGAGAAAGTGCTTCTTGACCGGGTTGCCGTTCACGAGCGTCCCGTTGGTCGAGCCGAGGTCCTCCATGAACGAGTCGTTCAGGATCGTGACGATCACAGCATGCTCGCCGCTGACCGCCAGATTGTCGATCTGGATGTCGTTGTGAGCCTTGCGGCCGATCGTGGTGCGCTCCTTGGTGATCGGAATTTCCTTGAGCACCAGACCGTCCATGCTGAGTATCAGTTTCGCCATTCGCCGATCCCTGACCTTGGTCTAACCCTTTCTAAACATGCCCAAAATGCCGCGAGGGGCGGGGTATTCCCGCAGGACGCGGACGAGTATAACCGATACGTTGTCTTTGCCCCCGTTGTCATTGGCCATCTGCACCAGCTGCTGGGCGGCGAGCTTGAGGTTGCCGCCGATCGCCTGCAGCGTCATGCCCATGTCCTCGTCCTCGACCATGTCGCACAGGCCGTCCGAGCAAAGGAGGTAGACGTCGCCCGGCTTGGTCGAGTACTCGCGGATTTCGGGCTCGACGACCGGATCGATGCCGAGGGCCTTGGTGACCAGGTTCTTGTGCTGCGCGTGCTTCGCCTGCTCCGCGGTGATGATGCCGCTGTCGATCTGCTCCTGCAGCAGCGAATGATCGCGCGTGACCTGCGAGAACTTGCCCTCGCGCAGCATGTAAAGGCGCGAGTCGCCCAGATGGCCGACCATCATCTTGTTGTCGTAGAAAAGGCAGACGACGAGCGTCGTGCCCATGCCGGCGTACTGCGCCTGGCTCTGCGCCGCCTGGTAGATCGAGGTGTTCGCCTTGAGCACCTGGTCTCGGATCAGCTTCTCGGCGATCGGCTTCTTGCTTTCCTGGTCGACCTGATACGGCTGCGTCTTGGAGAGCAGCTGCGCGAGCTCGGTCGTGATAACGGTGGTCGCCATTCCGCTCGCGACCTCGCCCGCGTTGTACCCGCCCATGCCGTCGGCGAGCACCACGAGCCCGTTGTTCGGGTCCGAGGCGATCGAGTCCTCGTTGTGCGAGCGCACCATGCCCGGATCGGTGCAGCTCGCGATTTCGAGAATCTGGCTATAGTTCATGCAACGGTCCGAGCTTCTCCGTTTCGACTTTTTCTGCGGGGCGGCGCGCGGCGCAAAAATTCTACGCCAGCCCCGTAGGGGGCAGGCGGATTGCCGAACTGGCGTTTCCCCCTGGGAAAGCGAACTCCCCGGGGCGCATTTTTGCAGCTAAGTGCCTGCTACGTCAAATACTTAGCTGCCGAGGAGTTGCCCGGCCTTCAGCCCCCCCGTACTGAGGAGCTCGCCGGCGGCGACTTTTTTGCCCTCTCCGAGCTTCGCCTTGCCGGCGTGGATGCGGCCGCCCTGCGCGGCGATGACGAGCCGGCCGTCTTTGACTTCGAGAACTTCGCCGATCTTTCCCTTCACCGCGCCGAAGGTGCGCGTCAGTTCCTTGCGCGAATCAAAGAGCTGCAGCTTCACGCCGTTCGCGGTCGTCCAGGCCCCTGGCGCGGGGTCCGCACCCCGGATGAGATCGTGGATGGAGCTCACGTGGTCGGCCCAGTGAATCTTCGCTTCGGCCTCGCGAAACCAGCCTTCGTAGGAGGCCTGGGACTCGTCCTGAACCGCTTCTCTGTGCTTGCTGGCAGCAACCAGGTCAGCCGCCTCCAGCATGGCCTCGACGCCCATCGGGAAGAGCCGGTCGAAGTAGACGCTGCCAAGCGTGTCGTTCTCGCCGATCGGCGTCTTCTTCTGCAGGATCACCGCGCCTTCGTCGAGGCCGTCGGTGGGACGGAAGATCGTGAGGCCGGTCTCTTTTTCGCCGCGCGAGATCGGCCAGTTGATCGAGGACGGCCCGCGGTACTTGGGCAGCAGCGAGGGGTGGTACTGGATCGTGCCGTGCTTCGGAATCTTCACGAACTCCTGCGGCGCGAACTGCAGCACGAACGCCATGATCCCGATATCGGCGTTGGCCGCCTTCATCGCCGCGGTCGCCTCCGGCGCCTTGAGCGACTTGAACTGGTGGACCTTGAGTCCCTTTTCCTCGGCCGCGACGCGTAGCGCGTCCGGGCGGCCGCCGGGCTTTTCGGGCGCGCAGAACACCGCCGCCACCTCGTCACCGCGCTTCAGGAACGCCTCCAGCACGGCCTTGCCGAAATCCTGCTGCCCGACGATCGCGATTCTCATCAGGCGGCTTTTTTCGGGGGCACGCTGAAGGCGCCGGCGCCTTTCAGGCTCTTGATCCTGCCCTCGTCGTAACCCAGCACTTCCTTCAGGATCTCGTCGGTGTGCTCCCCGAGCGTAGGCGAGCGCCTGATCGCCGCAGGCGAGGCCGAAAGCTTGATCGGCATCCCGACGTTCCACCACTTGCCGCGCTGCGGATGGTCGAGCTCGACCCACATATCGCGGCCCTTCACGTGCTCGTCGGTGGCAAGGTCCTCCGTGCTCATGATCGGCCCGCAGGGCACATCGAGCGGGTTCAGGATCGCCATCAGCTCGCGCTTCGTGTACTTCTCGGCGAACTTGTTGATCAAGGTCCACATCAGGTTCTGATTTTTCCTGCGGTCCGCGATTTTCGCGAAACGGGGATCGCTCGCCATCTCCGGCATGCCGACCTCCGGGCCGATGCGCCTGGCGAGGTCTTCCCACACCGCCTCCTGCACGACGACGTAGAGCCAATCGTTGGCGCCGTGCGGCTTGCAGTGAATCGCGTTGCCGAGCTGTCCGCCGCCCGAATCGTTGCCCGCGCGTGGCACGTCGCCCATGCCCTTGTAGGTCGGCACCGAGTACTCCGCCAGGTCGCCGCGCGAGAGGCGCTGGTGGTCGCGGAACTTGACCCGGCAGAGGTTCATCACGCCGTCCATCATCGCGACTTCGACGTACTGGCCCTGTCCCGTGTGCTCGGCCTGCCGCAAGGCGGCGAGCAGGCCGATCGCGAGGTGCAGTCCCGTGCCCGAGTCGCCGATCTGCGCGCCGGTCACGAACGGAGGGCCGTCGGGAACGCCGGTGGTGCTCATCGCGCCGCCCATCGCCTGGGCGACATTCTCGTAGGCCTTGAATTCCGCGTACGGGCCGCTCGAGCCGAAGCCCTTGATCGAGCCGACCACGATCTTCGGGTTGATCTCGTGGATCTTCTCCCAGGTGAAGCCGAAGCGCTCGAGCACGCCCGGGCCGAAGTTCTCCATCATGATGTGGCACTTCTTCAGCAGGTCGACGAACACCTGCTTGCCCTCGGCGGTCTTCATGTTGACCGTGATCGAGCGCTTGTTGCAGTTGAGCATCGTGAAGTAGAGGCTGTCCGCGTTCGGGATGTCGCGCAGCTGGCCGCGCGTCGCGTCGCCCTGCGGGTTCTCGAACTTGATCACATCTGCGCCCATCCAGGCGAGCAGCTGAGAGCAGGTCGGGCCCGCCTGAACGTGGGTCATGTCGAGAATGCGTACGCCTTTGAGTGCTTCCATTACTTTTTCTTTCCTGCGGTTGGGTTGAGACTGGTGATTCGCCCGCTCTCGGTGCCCGCGGTCTCGTCGATGACGGCGTTGATGAGCGTGGGCTTGCCCGAGCGGATCGCCTCCTCCATTGCCTTTCTCAGCTCGGCCGGCGTGCTCGCGTTGACGCCCACGCCGCCGAAGGCCTCCATCAGCTTGTCGTAGCGCGCGCCCTTCACGAACACGGTCGGCGCCGGATCGCGCCCGGTCGGATCCTTGTCGGTGCCCTTGTAGACGCCGTTGTTGTTCATGATCACGATGCACACCGGCAGGTTGTAGCGGCAGATCGTCTCGACCTCCATGCCGGAGAAGCCGAAGGCGCTGTCGCCCTCGACCGCGATCACCGGGCCCTTGCCGACCACGGCGGCGGCCACGCAGTAACCCATGCCGACGCCCATGATGCCCCAGGTGCCGACGTCGATCCGCTTCCTCGGCTTGTACATGTCGACGATGGAGCGCGCGAAATCGAGCGCGTTCGCGCCTTCGTTCACGAACATCGCGTCCGGATTCGCCTTGACGATGTCGCGCACCACGTTGAGCGCGCTGTGGAAATTCATCGGCGAGGGATTCTTCGCGAGCGTCTCGCCCATTTTCGCGATGTTTGCGTTTTTCTTTTCGCTGACGGCGTTCAGCCACTCCGAAGGGGGTTTTGCAAAATTGCTTCCAATACCGGAGAGCAAAGCCGAAACACAGGACCCGATATCCCCCACCACCGGCGCGTCGATGCGCACGTTGCTGTCGGCTTCCTGCGGCGAGATGTCGATCTGGATGAACTTCTGCCCGCCCCAGTCCTTGGCGGCCTTGCCACCCCAGGTCTTGCCCTTGCCGTGCGAGAGCAGCCAGTTGAGCCGCGCGCCGACCAGCATCACCACGTCGGCGCCGGGCAGCACGAACGAGCGCGCCGCGGAGGCGCACTGCTCGTGCGTGTCGGGCAGCAGGCCTTTCGCCATCGACATCGGCAGGTACGGAATGCCGGTCTTTTCGATGAGCGCCCTGATTTCCGTGTCGCACTGCGCGTAGGCCGCGCCCTTGCCGAGGATGATCAGCGGCTTTTTCGCGCTTCTCAGCAAATCGAGCGCGCGCTTGACCGCCTCGGGCGCGGGGATCTGCTTTGGCGCCGCATCGACCACCTTGATCAGCGTCTTCTTGCCAAGCTCGGCATCGATCGATTGCGCGAACAGCTTGGCCGGCAGGTCGAGATAGACGCCGCCCGGGCGGCCGGAGACCGCGGCGCGGATCGCGCGCGCGATGCCGACGCCGATATCCTCGGCATGCAGGACGCGGAACGCCGCCTTGGCCACGGGTTTCGCGATCGCGAGCTGGTCCATCTCCTCGTAGTCGCCCTGCTGCAGGTCGACGATCTCGCGCTCGGAAGACCCGGAGATGAGAATCATCGGAAAGCAGTTGACGGTCGCATGCGCGAGCGCGTTGAGCCCGTTCAGGAAACCCGGCGCGGACACGGTGAGGCAGATGCCGGGCTTCTGGGTGAGAAAGCCCGCGATCGAGGCGGCATAGCCCGCGTTCTGCTCGTGCCGGAACGCGAGCACGCGCAGGCCCTCGGCCTGTGCACGACGCGTGAGATCCGTGATCGGGATCCCGGGCAGGCCATAAATGGTGTCGATGCCGTTCAGCTTCAGCGCATCGATTACCAGCTTGAAGCCGTCGGCCGTCTGCGCTTTGGCATCGGCGGCGGCGATTTGGGGTTCGACGGTGCCCATGGAGGACTCCCTCGGAAAGGATCTAAAAATGATAGGCAGCAGGCCTTGCAAGCGACCTTGACTGAAATCAAGCTTTTTCAGTCTAATCAACGGCTCCCGAGCATATGACCGCCATCGCCCATCATCCGCAGCGGAACACGATTCGCCTGCAGCTGCGCGAAAACCTGCTGCTGCGGGACCTGTCGCCCGCCCAGTGGGACGCCCTCGAGCCGCTGCTCGTGGTGGCCGAGTACCGCAAGGGCGAGCCGCTGGTGCGCCAGGGCGACGAGGAGATGGACCAGTTCTTCATCCTCGAAGGCATGGTGAAGCGCGTCGTGTCCAATCCGGAAGGGCACGAGATGATCCTGCGCTTTGCCGCCGAGGGCGAGATGGACCACTCGTACGCCGCCTGGCGCCTGCGCACGCCCCTGCCGTATTCGATCGTTGCCGTCACCAAGGTGCGCGCCGCCGAGCTGACGATGCCGCAATGGGTCGAGTTCCTCGACGATCACCCGGACCTCAAAGGGCGCTTCGAGTACGAGGTCATGAAGCTGATGTCGGAAATCATGGCCCACACGATCACGCTGCACCTGCTGGATGCGCCCGGGCGCCTGTCGCGCTTTCACCGCAAGCACCCGGAGCTGGCGACGCGGATTCCGAAGAAGGAGCTGGCCGCCTACCTGAATCTCACGCCCGAGACGCTCTCGCGCCTGAAGCAGAAGCTCGGCGGAAGCTAGGACGCCTCAGCGCTTGCCCCGGATCTTCGACCACGCGAAGGAGATCGCGGGCCAGAAGAGCAGGAAAAGCGCGAGGCTCGTGAGCGTGCCGACGAGGTTGTTCGAGAAGAACACGCGCATGTCGCCCGCCGAGATGAGCATTGCCTGCCGGAACGAGGCCTCCGCGGCGTCGCCGAGGACGATGGCGAGCACGAGCGGCGCGAGCGGATAGGAAAGCTTCTTGAAGACGTAGCCGAGCACGCCGAACACGACCATCATCCAGACGTCGAAGATCGAGTTGTGCACCGTGTAGGCGCCAATCGCGCACACCACGATGATGATCGGCGCGATCACCGAAAAGGGGATGCGCAGGATCGCGGCAAAGAGCGGCACGCAGGTGAGAACGACGACGAGGCCCGCGATGTTGCCGAGGTACATGCTCGCGATCAAGCCCCACACGAAGTCCTTCTGCTCGACGAAAAGGAGCGGCCCGGGCTGCAGGCCCCAGATGAGCAGCCCGCCCAGCAGCACCGCGGCAGTGGGCGAGCCCGGAACCCCGAGCGTGATCATCGGCAGCAGCGCGGAGGTGCCGGCGGCGTGCGCCGCGGTTTCCGGCGCGACCACGCCCTCGATCTGGCCGGTGCCGAACTTCTCGCCGTCCCTCGAGAAGCGGCGCGCCACGCCGTAGCTCATGAACGAGGCCGGCGTCGCGCCGCCCGGCACGATGCCCATGAAGCAGCCGACGATCGAGGAGCGCAGCGAGGTGAGCCAGTAGCGCGGCAGCTCGCGCCAGGTCTCGATCACCGCCTTGAGGTTCAGCTTCGCCGAGGCGCCCTTGAAGGCGAGGCCCTCCTCGAGCGTGAGCAGGATCTCGCCGATGCCGAAGAGGCCGATCACCGCGATCAGGAAGTCGAAGCCGTTCAGGAGCTTGACGGAACCGAAGGTGAGCCTGAGCGTCCCGGTGACCGGATCGGTGCCCACCGCCGCGAGCGCGAAGCCGGTCATCATCGCCGCAATCGTCTTGAAGGGCGGCTCCTTGCTCATGCCGACGAAGGCGCAGAAGGTGAGCAGGTAGACGCCGAAAAACTCGGGCGGCCCGAATTCAAGTGCGAAATTCGCGATCACCGGCGCAAGGAACGTGATGAGCAGCACGGCCACGAGCGCCCCCACGAAGGACGAAGTGAATGCGGCGGTCAGCGCGTGCCCGGCGCGGCCCTTCTGCGCGAGCGGATAGCCGTCGAAAGTGGTCGCCACCGACCAGGGCTCGCCCGGGATGTTGAAGAGAATCGAGGTGATCGCGCCGCCGAAAAGCGCGCCCCAGTAGATGCAGGAAAGCAGGATGATCGCGGAGGTCTGGCCGCCGGGCGTCTGCGCCATCGAGAAGGTCAGCGGCAGCAGGATCGCCACGCCGTTCGCGCCGCCCAGCCCGGGCAGCACGCCGATGATCACGCCGAGCGTGATGCCGAGCAGCATGAGGCCGAGGTTCTGCAGGCTCAGCGCCACCGCGAAGCCGTGCATGAGCGACTGCAGGTCGTCGATCACGCCCATCGCGTCACGCGATCCCGAGCAGGTTTTCCAGCGGCCCCTTGGGCAGCGGCACCAGGAACCAGCGCTCGAAAATGAGGAAGAAGACGACGCTGTTGCCGATCGACACCGCGGCCACCTTCCACCACGCGTACTTGCCGAGCCAGCGCATGAAGACCGCGACAAAGAGTGTGGAAGCCACGTAGATGCCGATCCAGCCGATGAGCGCGACGTAGACCGCGGCGGGAATGAGGACGCTCAGCACCGCCTTGAGGGCCTCCACGTCGACGAAGCTGCCGTTCTTCTCCTTGCGCATGAGGAGCGCCTGGACAAACGTCACTGTCGAGGAGAGGCAGATGATCACGCCCAGGTAGAACGGAAAATAGCCCGGTTGCGGGCCATCGGCTGCCCAGCTCGCGCCCAGGCGGAGGCTGTCGAAGATCACGATGCCGCCCAGCACGATGAAGAGCACTGCCACGGCCAGCTCGGCCGTCCTCGTGCTGAACGCTGAACGACCGCCACCCCCTTCAGACATCGACCTGCTCCTCCCTGAACGTACGCGCGGCGCGCGAGGCTCGCCCGCGCGCCGCTCGGTCCTGCAAACGCCGGGCGGTTACTTGCCCGCCATGAAGCCGGCCGCCTTCATCAGGCTGACGTGCCGCGCTTCCTCCTTCGCCACCCAATCCGCGTACTCCTTGCCCTCGAGCGAGGTGGTGTTGAATGCGCCCTTCTCGATGTAATCCTTCCACTCGGGCGTTTGCTGAACCTTCTTCAGCACGCCGATGTAGTAGCTGACCTCGTCCGGCTTGACGCCGCCGGGCATGAAGATGCCGCGCAGCATGATGTAGGAGACGTCAAGACCGCCTTCCTTGCAGGTCGGAATGTCGCCCCAGGACATCTTGTCGGTCATCTTTTCCTTGTACGGCATGCGCTTGGTGTCGAAGACGCACAGGGGCTTCAGCTTGCCCGCGCGCCAGTGCGCCACCGCCTCGATCGGGTTATTCACGGTCGAATCGACGTGGTTGCCGACGAGCTGCACAGCCACGGCGCCGCCGCCCTTGAACGGGATGTAGGTGAACTTGGCGCCGGTCTGCTGCTCGATCGCGGCGGTGATGATCTGGTCCTCCTGCTTGGAGCCCGTGCCGCCCATCTTCATCTTGCCGGGGCCCGCCTTCTTGGCCGCGTCGACGTAGTCCTTCGCCGTCTTGTAGGGCTTGTCGGCGTTCACCCACAGCACGAACTCATCGAGCGCCATCATCTTGACCGGCGTGAGGTCGCGCCAGTTGAACGGCACGCCGGTCGCGAGCGGCGTCGTGAACAGGTTCGAGAGCGTGATGATCAGCTTGTGCGGGTCGCCCTGCGCGCCCTTCACGTCGAGGAAGCCCTCGGCGCCGGCGCCGCCCGACTTGTTGATGACCACCATCGATTGCTTCATCAGGCCGTGCTTGGCGACGATGGCCTGGATCGCGCGCGCCATCTGGTCCGCCCCGCCGCCGGTGCCGGCCGGCACGATGAACTCGACGGTCTTTGTCGGTTCCCAGGCGTGCGCCGCCGTCGCCAGCGCGGCTGCGCCGAGGGCCACCGCCCATCGCTGCAAGAGGTTGCTTTTCATGTCCGTCCTCCAGTCGTTGTCATCGGCGGCGTCCGTTTCTCGCGCGGCGCGTCCGCCTCCACCCTGCCAAATTCTCGCCGCCCCCCAAGCATAGACACTTGACTGCGGTCAAGAATTCCCTGAACCCGACCCGGTCTCTGCCCTGGCGGCGTTCGCGTGGCGCTTCGCGAGCCACATCCCCCAGGCCACCACGATGACGACGCCGATCGCGCCGGTGATGAACTCGAGGTTTACGCCGCCCAGATAGGGCCGCAGCCCCGTTTCATCGCCGCGGTAGGTCGCGCCGAACCCCTCGAGCCAGGGCTTGAGCGCGAGGTCGGTAATCAGCATCTCTCCGGCGACCCAGCCGATCAGCCCCGCGCCGATCGTGATGATGACCGGATAGCGCTCCATCGCCTTCACGAGCAGCGTGGCCCCGAAGATGACGAGCGGAATCGAGATGGCGAGGCCAAGCACGAGCAAGGTCATGCTGCCGCTCGCCGCCGCCGCGACGGCGATCACGTTATCGAGGCTCATCACGAGGTCGGCGATGAGGATCGTCTTGATCGCGGTCAGAAGGTGGTCGCTCGCGTTGATGTCGTCGCCATCGTCCTCCGGCACGAGCAGCTTGATGCCGATCCAGAAGAGCAGCAGGCTGCCGACGATCTTCAACCAGGGCAGGCCGAGCAGCTTCGCCGCGAAGATGGTGAGCACGATCCGCAGCACCACCGCGGCGCCCGCGCCCCAGAAAATCGCCTGCTTCTGCTGCCGGGGCGGCAGCGAGCGCGCCGCGAGCGCGATCACGACGGCGTTATCGCCCGAGAGGACGATGTTGACGCCGATGATCTTGAGCAGCCCGAGCCAGAACGCCTGGCTTGCGAGTTCTTCCATGGATTCCCTCCTTGGGGGAGGGATTCTAGTCTAGAACAGGCCGACCACTTTTCCGTCGACGAGGTCGATTTTCTCCGCCGAGGGGATTTTCGGGAGGCCGGGCATGGTCATGATGTCGCCGCAGATCATGACGACGAACTCCGCGCCCGCCGAGAGGCGCACCTCTCGCACGTTCACGACGTGATCCGAAGGCGCGCCGCGCACCGTCGCGTTGGTGGAGAAGGAGGACTGCGTCTTCGCCACGCACACCGGGAAATGCCCGTAGCCGTCGTCCTGCAGCTTCTGGATCTGCGCCTTCACCTTGGCGTCCGCCGTCACGCTGCCCGCGCGATACACCTTCTTCGCGATCTTGTTGATCTTGTCCCAGAGGCTGTCGGCATCCTCGTAGACGAAGCTCGGCGTGGAGGGCTTCTCGCAGATCTGCACCACGATTTTGGCGAGCTCCGCCGCGCCCTTGCCGCCTTCCCCCCAGTGGTTGGCGAGCACGACCTCGGCGCCGAGCTTCTTCATGCGCTCGGTAACGAGCTTGATCTCGGCCTCGGTGTCGAAGGTGAACTTGTTGATCGAGACCACGCAGGGAATGCCGTAGACCTTGCTCACGTTCTCGACGTGGCGCTCGAGGTTGACGAGCCCCTTCTCGAGCGCGGCGAGATTCTCCTTGCTGACGTCCTTCACCTCCACACCGCCGTGGTACTTGAGCGCGCGCATCGTCGCCACGATCACCGCGGCCGAGGGCCTCAGGCCGGTCTTGCGGCACTTGATATCGAGAAACTTCTCCGCGCCGAGGTCGGCGCCGAAGCCGGCCTCGGTGACCACGTAGTCGGCGAGCTTGAGCGCCGCCTTGGTGGCGATCACCGAGTTGCAGCCGTGCGCGATGTTGGCGAACGGCCCGCCGTGCACGAACGCCGGGTTGTTCTCGAGCGTCTGCACGAGGTTGGGCGCGAGCGCGTCCTTCAGCAGCACCGTCATCGCCCCGTGGGCCTTGAGGTCCTTCGCCTTGACCGGCTTCTGGTCCCTTGTGTAGCCGACGACGATGTTGCCGAGCCGCTGCTTAAGATCGTCCAGGGACGTCGAGAGGCAGAAGATCGCCATCACCTCGGAAGCGACGACGATGTCAAAGCCGTCCTGCCGGGGATAGCCGTTGGCAGTCCCGCCCAGAGAAATCACGATGTCGCGCAGCGCCCGGTCGTTCATGTCGAGCACGCGGCGCCACTGGATGCGGCGCACGTCGATGCCGAGCTCGTTGCCGTGCGCGATGTGGTTGTCCAGCATCGCCGCGAGCAGGTTGTTGGCGAGCTGGATCGCGCCGAAGTCGCCCGTGAAGTGCAGGTTGATGTCCTCCATCGGCACGATCT
>Ga0310810_10002223_pt1 | contig 20732 bp, 22 predicted proteins | sample NCmetagenome_FD_207641 | JGI IMG/M metagenome (GOLD analysis project Ga0310810, IMG submission 207641) | Soil microbial communities from experimental microcosm in Duke University, North Carolina, United States - NC | ecosystem: Engineered > Artificial ecosystem > Soil microcosm > Unclassified ...
ATACACCGGTTCGCCGCGCTGATTGACGCCGGTATTGCGGGCCTGCACGATGCCCCATTCCGGACGCTTCTCCGACGACCGCTTGGTCTCGATGACGCTCGAGAAGCTGATGGTGTCGCCGGCGAGCACCGGCCTGATCCAGCGCAGCTCGCGAAATCCCGGCGACGGTCCCCAGATCACGATCTCCTCGCCGCGCGCGGCCGCCTCTTTCATCAAGCGCTGGCCGTCCGCGACCAGGAGCTTCATGCAAACCGAGCCGACATGCCATCCTGATGCGGCCAATCCGCCGAACAGCGACCGGCGTCCCGCCTCCTCGTCAAGGTGAAACGCCTGCGGGTCGAACTGCGCAGCGAATTTCTTGATCGCTTCCGCGGTGAAGGTGAACGATCCAAGTTCACGCCGCGCGCCGATTTCCAGGTCCTCAAAGAAGCGCATCGCTGATCCTATTCACCCGCGGCGTCGGCGCGACGGCGCACGATGATCGGCGACTCCATCTCGCCCAGCGCGACACCCGCGGCATTTCGAACCACGCCCTTGAAGGTCACGATGCCGGTCCCGGGACGGCTGCGGGAGATGCGTGCTTCCGTGACCTCGATATCAAGCGTCAGGTCGTCGCCCGGCCGCAGCGGCGCGAGCCAGCGCATCTCGTTGACGCCGGGCGACCCCATCGACGCGGTACGGCCGATGAAACCGTCGAACATCATCCGCATCAGGATCGAGCAGAGGTGCCAGCCCGAACCGGAGAGTCCCTTCAACATCGACTTTTTCGCAGCCTCCTCATCCAGATGCATCGGCTGCGGATCGTACTCCGCGGCAAAGGCAAGAATCTCCTCGCGCGTGACGTGGCGCGGTCCGAACGTGCCGAAATGACCGGGTTTGAAATCTTCGAAGATAAGCGTTGTCATGATGGGGATTTGCTGCGGGGAAGCCTGATTGTGGCCGTTATTTGCGGCAATCTCAACCCGCCCACCCGCATGGCTCGTGCCCGACGGGCGAACACCGCAGCACCGGTGCACGTCTCCGGCTTGCTCGGAACCATATTCGGAGCTAGGCCCTGTACCGTCAGGAGCCAGGTTGGACGCGAATCACATTCGGCTTGCCGGGAGAACCACCGATGTTCGATTTTCAGGATCTGTTTCAGTGGGACCGCTTCATCACGCCCACGATCATCAAGACGTTTTACTGGCTGGTGATCGGACTGATCGTGCTGTTTGGCATCTCCGGCATTTTTTCGGGCCTTGCCGCGATGGCGATCAGCCCGTTCGGCGGCTTCATCCTGCTGTTGTCCTCGATCGCCAGCGTCGTGGTCGGCGTGGTGTTCTCGCGCATCGTCGCGGAATTCATCCTGATCGTGTTCCGCATCAACGAGCACCTCGGCGCGATCCGCGACCAGGGCCAGATGCGCTAGGTGTTGAACCGGAAATGCATGACGTCGCCATCGGCGACGACATATTCCTTGCCTTCCAGTCTGAGCTTGCCGGCGTCGCGGGCGCCGGCTTCGCCACCGAGGGCGACATAGTCGGCATAGGCGATGGTCTCGGCGCGGATGAAGCCCTTTTCGAAATCGGTATGGATCACGCCGGCCGCCGCTGGCCCCTTGGTGCCGCGGTTGATGGTCCAGGCGCGCGCTTCCTTCGGACCGACGGTGAAGTAGGTGATGAGGTCGAGCAGCTGGTAGCCGGCGCGGATCAGTCGGTCGAGACCGGCCTCCTCGAGGCCGAGCGTGTCGAGGAACTCGGTGCGCTCCTCGCGCGACAGCGTCGCAATCTCGGATTCGATCTTGGCCGAGATCACCACCGCGACCGCACCCTCTTTTTTGGCGTGGTCGAATACCTGCTTCGAGAAACTGTTGCCGTCCCTGGCCGAGCCTTCCTCGACGTTGCAGACATAGAGCACCGGCTTGGACGTCAAAAGTCCGAGCATGCCGAACGCGCGCTCCTCCTCCGGCTTGCGTTCGAGAAAACGCGCCGGCTTGCCTTCGCGCAGCAGCACCAGTGCGCGGTTGACGAGGTCGAGCGCTTCCTTGGCCTCCTTGTCGTTACCCTTGGCCTTCTTGGCGAGGTTGTCGACGCGCTTTTCGAGGCTGTCGAGATCGGCCAGCATCAGCTCGGTCTCGATGGTCTCGATATCGGCCAGGGGCGCGATCTTGCCTTCGACATGGGTGATGTCGGAATCCTCAAAGCAGCGCACCACATGCGCCACGGCGTCGACCTCCCGGATGGTGGCGAGGAACTGGTTGCCGAGGCCTTCGCCCTTGGAGGCGCCGCGCACCAGGCCCGCGATATCGACAAAGGTCAGCCGCGTCGGGATGATCTGCGCCGACTTGGCGATCTCGGACAGTTTGTCGAGCCGGGGATCAGGCACCGCCACTTCGCCGACATTCGGCTCGATGGTGCAGAACGGATAATTCGCCGCCTGCGCCGCTGCCGTCTCGGTCAGCGCGTTGAACAGCGTCGATTTGCCGACATTGGGCAGCCCGACGATACCGCATTTGAATCCCATAGCGTGTCCTGAAGTCCGTTGCTGGCGGTCGGCGGCACATTATGCAGCGCCATCATCGCCCTTGTCGAAAAATCCCTTGCCCTGCAGCGCCAGGTGCACCCTGTTCTGAAACGTCGAGTCGCGCTCGGTCGTGAGCAGGCCTGCATTGTCGGCGATCGCCTCGCATAGCGCCTCGACCCAGGGCCAATCGCTCTTGGCGAAATCCGACAGCACGTGGCTGTGCACCAGTTCCTTGACGCCGGGATGTCCGATCCCCAGCCGCACCCGGCGATATTCGTTGCCGATATGCGAGGAGATCGAGCGCAACCCGTTATGGCCGGCAATGCCGCCGCCGACCTTGACGCGTACTTTCGCGGGCGGCAGTTCGAGTTCGTCCTGAAACACGATGATCTCGCCGGCCGAGAGCTTGAAGAAGTTCGCGGCTTCCTGCACCGCGCGCCCGGACTCGTTCATGAACGTCGTCGGCTTGAGCAGGACGACGCGCTCGCGCTCGAGCGTGCCTTCCGACGTCTCGCCCTGAAAACGGCGGCGCCATGGTGCGAAACCATGACGCCGCGCAATTTCATCGACGACCGAAAAACCGATGTTGTGCCGGTTGTTCGCGTATTTCGCGCCGGGGTTACCGAGGCCGACAAAGAGGCGCATGACCCGGCATCCCGCTAGCGCGCGATCAGCAAAAGTGGCGGCCGGTTTTGCGTCCGATCGCGCGCCATTTTTTGAATAGCGCATGATCTTGTCGCCAAACCGCTCACACTTTGGCGGATCATGCGCGCCTTACTTCTTCTTGTCGCCGCCACCGGCAGGCGCCTTCGCGCCCGCCGCCGGAGCAGCAGCAGCACCGGGAGCCGCAACAGCCGCCGGACCGGCAGCCGCGGCAGCCGCCGCTGCTGCCTTCATTTCTTCGGCGTAACCGGACGGCGGCACGATGGTCACGAGCGTTGCGTCGTCGCGCGTCAGCGACTTCACGCCGGCCGGCAGCTTGATCTCGGACAGATGCAGCGAGTGGCTGATTTCCAGCGCGCTGACATCGGCCTCGATGTACTGCGGAATGTTGTCGACCGAGCATTCGAGGTCGATGGTGTGGGTGACAATGTTGACGGTGCCGCCGCGCTTGACTCCGGGCGAGGCGTCGCCGTTCATCACATGCAGGGGAACGCTGACGCGGATGGTGGCGCCTTCGCCGAGCCGCATGAAGTCGACATGCAGCGGGAAGTCACGCACCGCATCGAGATGGAAGTCGCGCGGAATTACGCGGTGCTTCTTGCCCTCGAGATCGATGTCGTAAATCGTGGTCAGGAACCGGCCGGCCAGAATGCGCTGACGCAATTCGGCATCGTCGACCGAGATGGTCACGGGGGGCAGGTTGTTGCCATAGATCACTCCGGGAACTCTCCCGGCGCGACGCTCTGCCCGGGCGGCCCCCTTGCCGCTCTTCGGACGCGCGGTCGCCTTCAATTCCTTGACGGTCGCCATCGTGTTAAGTCCTTGTTTTCTAAAAAGTTAAAGGCCGCAACGCGGCCCGGTAGCGTCCGACAGCAAGCCTCCAGGGGTGCGGGGGCTGCGGACGTGGCGGGCTTTTAGCCCCAAAGCGTCGAAATGACAAGGAAATGAGGGGATTTTTCTGCCCCTTACCCGCCCCTGCAGGCCGAGGGTAAACCGCGCCCAGCGGTCCGTCAGGTTGCCGATGGGGAAATGCCGAGCTTGGCTTCCAGCGTCGCGATGCGGGTCTTCAGCGCCTCGTTTTCCTCGCGCGCCAGCCGGGCCATATCCTTGACCGCATCGAACTCCTCGCGCTTGACGAGGTCGAGGTCGCGCAGGATGCGTTCGGCCTGGTTGCGGACCACCGCATCGACCTCGCGCTTGACGCCCTGGGCGGCGCCGGCGGCGTCGTTCATCAGACGGCCGATCTCGTCGAAAAACCGATTGCTGGTCTGGGTCATCGCTCATCGCTCCGGTCGCTGCAGTACGCCCAAGACAATGGCGATTCCGGGGACGAGGTTCAAGGGCGTGGTATGAGGCCAACGTGATCTCCGTTCGCCTTGTCATGCCCGCCTTTCCTTGCAATCGTAGCCGGCGCCAACAACGAAACCAGAAAACACAAAGAAACGCCCATGATCGACCAGCAAATCGATATTGCGACCAAGGACGGCAAGACCACCACCTTCATTACCCATCCCGAGCGCGGCGGACCGTTTCCGGTCGTCCTGTTCTACATGGACGCGCCGGCGATCCGCGAGGAACTGCGCGACATGGCGCGACGGCTCGCCACCTCGGGCTATTATGTGATGCTGCCCAACATGTATTACCGCTCCGGCGTCATGGAGATCGGGCCGATCCCGCCGGACCCCGACGCGCCCGAGCGCAAGCGGATGTTCGGCTTCATGAACTCCATCAACATTCCGATGGTGATGGAGGACACCAAGGCCCTGCTCGCCTACGCCGCCACGCAAAGTGCCGCCAACACCAAAATCGTCGGCGCCCTCGGCTACTGCATGAGCGGCCGCTACGCCGTGAATGCGGCGACGCATTTCCCGGACCAGGTGAGAGCCGCCGCCTCGATCTACGGCACGCATCTGGCGACCGACCAGCCCGACAGCCCGCACCTTGCCGCCGGCAAGACCAGGGCCGAATTGTATTTCGCCTGCGCCGAGACCGACATCTACGCGCCCGCCGAGATCATCGAGAAGATCCAGCAGGGCATGAAGGGATCGAAAAACGAAGTCGAGATCTATCCCGGCACGCATCACGGCTTCGCCTTCCCGAAGCGGCCGGTCTACCATCGCGACGCCGCCGAGCGGCATTGGGAGCGGCTACTGGCGCTCTATCGCCGCAATCTCTCCTAAAATCCCCGAATAGATGCCCTTCCTCACCATTGCCTTTCCGGTGTTCGACCCGATCGCGCTTTCGATCGGGCCGATCGCAATCCGCTGGTATGCGCTGGCCTATATCGGCGGCATCGTGCTCGGGTGGATCTATGCGCGCTCGCTGGTCAAGAACGCGAGACTGTGGGGCGGGCCCGCGCCGATCACGCTGGTGCAACTCGACGATTTCATCCTCTGGGTCACCATCGGCATCATCGTCGGCGGCCGCACCGGCTACGTGCTGTTCTACAATCCCGTCTTCTTCATGCAGCACCCGGCCGAGATCCTCGAATTGTGGAAGGGCGGCATGTCGTTCCACGGCGGCTTCCTCGGCTGCGTCGCCGCGGTGATCCTGTTTTGCCGCCGCAACAATCTTCCGATCCTCTCGCTCGGCGACATCACCACCGGCGTCGGGCCGATCGGGTTGTTCCTTGGACGGCTCGCCAACTTCATCAACAGCGAATTGTGGGGCCGGCCGGCGGATGCGAGCGTGCCCTGGGCGATGGTGTTCCCCAATGGTGGGCCGCTGCCGCGCCATCCCAGCCAGCTCTATGAGGCCGGGCTCGAGGGCATCCTGCTGTTTACCGTTCTGGCGGTCATGATTCGGATGGGCGCCCTGAAGCGGCCGGGCCTGATCCTCGGCAGCTTCATCGCGATCTACGCTTTCACGCGCATAGTAGGCGAATTCTTCCGGGAGCCGGATCCTCAGCTCGGATTTTTGTGGGGCGGGCTGACTATGGGTATGCTGTTGTCGGTGCCGATGATCATTGCCGGAACCATCCTGATTGTGATGGCATGGCGCAAGGCGCCGACGCATTTGCAAAAGTCAATTTGAGGCAAGAGTTAAGGCAGGCCGTGACCGAATATTCGCCGCTGCAGTCCGAGATCAGGAAGCTGATCAAATCGTCAGGCCCGATGCCGGTCTGGCGCTATATGGAACTGTGCCTGATGCATCCGCAGCACGGCTATTACGTGTCGCGCGATCCGCTGGGCCGCGAGGGCGATTTCACCACCGCACCCGAAGTGAGCCAGATGTTCGGCGAACTGCTGGGACTGTGGGCGGCATCGGTCTGGAAAGCGATCGGCTCGCCGCCGATGCTGCGGCTGGTCGAATTGGGCCCCGGCCGCGGCACCATGATGGCGGATGCGCTGCGGGCGCTGCGGGTGCTGCCGCCACTCTATCAGTCGCTCAGCATCCACCTTGTCGAGATCAATCCGGTGCTGCGCGAGAAGCAGAAGGCGACGCTGCTGGGTGCACGCGACATCTCCTGGCACCACAGCATCGACGACGTGCCGGAGGGGCCGGCGGTGATTTTCGCCAACGAGTATTTCGACGTGCTGCCGATCCACCAGGCGGTGAAGCGCGAGAGGGGCTGGCACGAGCGCGTGGTGCAGATCGACGACAGCGGCAAGCTGGTATTCGCCGCCGCGGCCGAGCCGATCCCGCGCTTCGAGGTGCTGCTGCCGCCGCTGGTGCGCGCAGCCCCCGTCGGCGCCGTGTTCGAATGGCGGCCCGATGCCGAGATCATGAAGATCGCAAGTCGCGTGCGCGAGCAGGATGGTGCTGCGCTGATCATCGACTACGGTCATCTGCGCAGCGATGCCGGCGACACCTTCCAGGCCATCGCCCGCCACAGCTTCGCCGATCCCTTGAAAAATCCCGGACAAGCCGACGTCACCGCCCATGTCGATTTCCAGGCGCTGGTGCGCGCCGCCGAGGATCTCGGCGCGCGCGTGCACGGCCCGGTGACGCAGGGCGACTTCCTCAAGCGGCTCGGCATCGAGACCCGCGCGGTCACGCTGCAGGCGAAAACCACGCCTGAAGTTTCCGCCGACATTGCCGGCGCACTGAAGCGGCTCACAGACTCTGGCCGCGGCGGCATGGGCTCGATGTTCAAGGTGCTGGCGATCACCGAGCCGCAACTCACCTCGGTTGCAGGCCTCAGCGACGAGGCGACAGTCCCCGGAGCCGACATTCCATGACCTTCGGCTCGTCGCTGCTGTCGGCCATCCCTGGCCTGCGCCACGCCTTCTTCACCCGCGAGGGCGGCGTCTCCGGCGGCATCTACCAAGGCCTCAATGGCGGCCTCGGATCGAACGATGATGCGGCGCATGTCGCGGAAAATCGCCGCCGGATGGCCGAGCGGATGGGGGTCACGCCGGATCGTCTCATCAGCCTGCATCAGATCCATTCGCCCGACGCGGTGGTCGCTACCGGGCCCTGGCAAGGCGCCAAGCCGCGCGGCGATGCGCTCGTCACGCGCACCGAAGGGCTTGCGATCAGCGTCACCGCGGCCGATTGCGGGCCAATATTGTTCGTCGACCCCGCCGCCCGCGTGATCGGCGCCGCACATGCGGGATGGAAGGGCGCGCTGACCGGCGTGATCGAATCCACGGTGGACGCGATGGAAAAACTCGGCGCCGCGCGCGGCGGCATCGTCGCGGCGATCGGCCCCCTGATCCGCCAGCACTCCTATGAGGTCGGCGGCGAATTCGTCGAACGCTTTCTCGATGCCGACGCCGACAATGCCGCTTTCTTCATTCCGTCGGACCGACCGGGACATTCGATGTTCGATCTTGCCGGCTTCATCCGGATGCGGCTGGAAAATGCCGGTGTGCTGATGATCGACGACCTCGGCGTCGATACCTATTCCGACGAGCGCTTCTACAGCTACCGCCGTTCCGTGCATCGCAAGGAGAGCGACTACGGCCGGCACGTCCACGCGATCGCGCTGGAGCGGGAATAGCCCTCCGTTCCCCCTCTTTGGCGGTGGACCCCAGGGCCTGGACACAAAATTGCGAAAACAACCCCATGCACAGTAGGAATGGGGCCCCGGTGGCTTCCCTGCCCTAGACCTTAATGCATTTTAACGATATCGCAGGAGGGTGATGAGGGACACCATCTCAGCTAATTGCCTGCGAACCCCGCGTGCGATCGCCGCCGCGGCGCTGGTCGTCGTGGCGTGCGCGCTTGGCGGCTGCGCTGCCGGCGGTGCCGCCAGCAGCTCGTTTGCGATGGCCTCCGGCGGCAGCGGCGCAACCGTGGCTTTTGAGTCGATCGACGGTCCGCCGCCGGCGGTGTTCGACCGCATGGTGAGCGTGCTCGACAGCGAATCGAAGCTGCGGAACCTGTCGATCGTGTCGCGCGAGGGCGGGGCCTCCTATCGCGTGCGCAGCTATCTCTCGGCGCAGGTGGTGCGCGGCAGGACCATGATCGCCTGGGTCTGGGACGTCTATGACAACAACCAGCAGCGGGCGCTGCGGCTCTCCGGCGAGGAAGCGGCCGGCAAGGCCGGGCGCGACGCCTGGGCCGCCGCCGACGATCTGGTGCTGCGGAAAATCGCCCAAGCGGGCCTCAGTGGCCTCAGCGCCATGGTCAACGGCGCGCCGGATGCGCCACCGCCCGTGCCCGGCCTGCGCGGCCCCGCGGTGGCGAGCGTGGAACGGCCCACACCCGCCGAGGGTGCATTTGGCGTGGCGGCGCTGGGCTATACCAGCCGCTAACGCACCCCCGTAATGTCCCGTATGGGGGCATTTTGGCAGGGAAAACAGACCTGAAAACCGCCCCCATGGGTTGCCAGCGGCGCCACCTGCCTGATATCTCCTCGCGCATCGAAACCCGCCGGTTTACAGGTATCTGAGATGCTGAACGTCGTATCCAGCAAGGCGCGGGGAGAAGCGTCGATGTCCGCCAAGAACGGCTCGATCAAACTGGTCGCCGGCAACTCCAATCCTGCTTTGGCGCAGGCCATCGCCGAAGGGCTGGATATGCCGCTGACCAAGGCCAGCGTCCGCCGCTTCGCCGACAACGAAATTTTCGTCGAGGTCCTCGAGAACGTGCGCGGCTCGGACGCGTTCATCATCCAGTCGACGTCGTATCCCGCCAACGACCATCTGATGGAATTGCTGATCATCACCGATGCGCTGCGCCGGTCGTCCGCACGCCGCATCACCGCGGTGATTCCCTATTTCGGTTACGCAAGGCAGGACCGCAAGGTCGGTTCGCGCGCACCGATTTCGGCCAAGCTGGTCGCCAACCTGATTACGCACGCCGGCATCGACCGCGTCATGACGCTCGACCTGCACGCCGGCCAGATCCAGGGTTTCTTCGACATCCCGACCGACAACCTCTACGCCTCGCCGCTGATGGTGCGCGATATCAAGGAACGCTTCGACCTTGCCAATGTGATGGTGGTGTCGCCCGACGTCGGCGGCGTGGTGCGCGCCCGTGGCCTCTCCAAGCGCATCAACGCCCCGCTCGCCATCATCGACAAGCGCCGCGAGCGCGCCGGCGAATCCGAGGTCATGAACGTGATCGGCGACGCCGCCGGCTATACCTGCATCCTGATCGACGACATCGTCGATTCCGGCGGCACGCTGGTGAACGCCGCCGACGCCCTGATCGCCAACGGCGCCAAGGACGTCTACGCCTATATCTCGCACGGCGTGCTGTCGGGGGGTGCTGCGGCCCGTATCGCCTCCTCGAAGCTGAAAGAGCTCGTCATCACCGACTCGATCCTGCCGACGGAAGCCGTCAACAAGGCCGCCAACATCCGCACGCTCTCGATCGCGCCCCTGATCGCGGAGGCCATCAGCCGCACCGCTTCGGAAGAGTCGGTGTCGAGCTTGTTCGACTGAGGCGCCTTGCAACCTCGCAGCGTGGGCGAAGCGCAAGCGTGCCCACAGCAATCGTCATTGCGAGCCAACGGGTCGGCGCGAAGCGCCGCCCGATGACAGGCTCCGCGAAGCAATCCATCTGACCGCATGAAGAAAGAATGGATTGCTTCGTCGCTTCCGCTCCTCGCAGTGACGTTGATGGCGGGGTAATACACAGTGCCGTCATACTCCGCGAAAGCGAGTATCCGGTACGCCGCGGCTTCTCGTCCTGATCGAAATATTTTTCATTTCGGGGCTTAGAATCGGAACCGATTTGCCGTCCGGACCCAAAGCGCTGACTTGGTGTAACCCTGCGCCAATAGAGGGTAGAGTAGTCGCACCCACCCACGGAGTTATCCGATGAAGATGACGCTTCACCACCTCAACTTGACCACCACCAATGTGCCGAAGATGAATGATTTCTATCGTAACGTGATGGGCCTCGCGGCCGAGCCGACGCTGAATTCCGCGCGCATCACCAACCAGGGCTATTCCGGCGAAACCGCCTTCGCAACCGACGGGCACGTCCAGGTGCACATGTCGGAACGCGACCTCGCGCTCGGATTCCGCCAAAAACAGTTCGTCAATCCGCTGGAACGCGGACATATCGCCTTCAGGACCGACGACATCGCGGCTTTCAAGAAGCGTCTGGACGAAAAAGGGGTGCCCTATTCGGACTATGGCACCTGGGCCATGAACGGCTGGCACCAGATCTTCTTCCACGACCCGGACGGCAACGTCGTCGAAGTGCATCAGGCCAATGAGTGAGCTAAACTGCGCTTGATCTTCCCAGGAGTTCCGCAATGCGCATCGGCTACCTCGGCGTCGGCAAGATGGGTCAACCGATGGCGGGCAAGTTGCTCGACGCCGGGCACGAACTCTTTGTCCATGATATCAGTGCGGAGGCCATGCGCCCGCTGCTCGAACGGCAGGCGCGGCAGGCGGCCTCGCCCAAAGAGCTGGCCGACATTTGCGAGACGATCATCGTCTCGCTGCCGACGCTCGAGATTTTTCAGCATGCGCTTTCCGGACCCGACGGTCTGCTGGCGGGGAAGGCGTTGAAGACGCTGGTCAACACCTGCACGGTCGGCAGGCCGTTCATCGCCGGGGTCGAGACCGCGTGCGCCGCGGCCGGGGTCACCATTATCGACGCTCCGATTTCCGGCGGCGTCGCAGGGGCCGAGGCCGGCACGTTGGCCGTGATGGTGTCCGGCCAGCCGGCCAAGGTTGCCGAACTGACGCCGCTGTTCCGGCTATGGGGCAAGACGATCGTCGTCGCTGGCGACAGGCCGGGGGCCGCACAGACGATGAAGCTCACCAACAATATGCTGTTTGCCGTAGCCCTCGTCGCGACGTCGGAGGCCATGACGATGTCCAGCCAGGCCGGCATTCCACCCGAGACCATGCTGCAGGTCCTCAACAACGGAACCGGCCGCAATTTCATAACGATGCACGTTTTTCCCAAGACCATATTGCCAGGCAGTTTCGACTTCGGCGCCACCATCGAGATCCTGATGAAGGACATCGACCTCGCCATCGAGCAAGGCGAGGAACTCGGCGTGCCGATGTGGGTGTGTCAGGCGGTACGGCTTGTTCTCAAGCACGGCGTGTTTCAGGGCCGCGCCCAGCAGGACTTGTCGCGCGTCATCGAGATCGTCGCGGACGGGACGCGTAGACCTGCCACGGCGGCCGCCGACGATGACCGCCGCTGAGCTAGATCGGCATGAGTTTTCTTCGAATCGTCATCCCGATCCGATTTCTTGTTTGAGCATGATCTCCGCGCAAACGCTTCGCGTTTGTCGCGGGGAAAAACTGCGTCACACTGTTCCGGATCATGCTTTAGCGTCCGCGCGCGACGCCCTTCGCTACCTGCGACTTCACCGGTGCGGTTTCACGAAGAAATTTGCGCACCTCGCTGACAAAAACCGACCAGGCGGGATCGCGCGGCAACAGAACGTGGTTGCGGCTCTCGAGCGGGACAAATCTGGCGTAGGGAATACGGTTGGCGATCAACCGGCCTTGCTCGAATGGCGTGGAGGAATCATCGCGGCAATGCAGCACCAGCGTCGGTGCGGTGATGGCCGGCAGATAGTCGACAACGTCGACGTCCCCGAGCGAGCGCAGCAGACGGGATGCATTCGCAGCCGAAGCAGAGATTCGCTGCAGGTCGTTGAACCAGCCCATCTCCTCGGCGCTGGCGTCAGGCAACAGAAAGGACGTCAGAAGCTGGCGAAAGGCGGGGGTATCCTTCGCCCAACCTTGCTGTACCAGCGCGATGACGGCATCGCGTGTCTCGTCGCTGGCGTCATCTCCCCTTACCCGCGCGCCTTGCGCGAATGTGCCGTAGAGGACGAGACGACTGACCCGCTCCGGATGAAGCGCCGCATAGGCAATCGCCGTCGAGCCGCCTTTGGAGCTTCCAATCAGCGTGAACTGATCGAAGCCAAGCGCATCGACGACGGCCTCGAGGTCGCGAACGAACGCATCGACGGAGAAAATGGGAACGTCCCAATCCGAAAGGCCATTGCCGCGCTCGTCATAGTGGACGAAAGCATGGTCCGTTGCGAACTCTTCGGTCCAGTGCCGCCATATCGGACTTTCCCAGCTGAAGGCAAGGTGGCTCATCCAATGCGCCGCCCACACCAAAGGAGGGCCGACGCCGACGCAGGCATACGCAATCCGGACACCATCCGATGTCGTGCAGAACTGCACTTCATGCGCGGCCGGCTTTGCAGGCCCCGCATCGGGGCTGCGTTCGATTCGACCGACCGCTGGCGCTGGCGCCGCGGATTGAAGCGGCAGCTGCGCCGCCCGGCGCAGGGCGCCGGTGTGCACCACGTTGAACTCTTCCAGTCGTCGCTGTGCGCTTTGAAACTGCTCTTCGGCTTCGCGCCAACGGCCCGTGGCCCGCAACAATCGAAGCAACATCGCCTGGGTCGACTCGTTGGCGGGCTCAAGCAGGCTAAGCGCGCGTGCATGGCCCAGCGCATCATCGGGCTGGTCCTCGAGACGGGCCACCAGCGCCAGCAGCAGCCGCGCCCGAAGCCTTCGTGTCTCCTCGCGCTCGCCGATGCACCAGCTCTGGAATTCGTGGCAGTCGGGAAGATCGAGTCCCTCGAGGAAATCAACCTCGAGCGCCTGCGCCGCCTCGCGCAGGTCCTCGGTCGACATCGCATCGGTGCCGCTCCGGGCAAGCTTGCGCAGGACCAGGATATCGACAGCGACATTATCTGAAACAAATCCGACGTTCTCGCGGTCGGCGATGATCCGTCGACAGTCAGGCTCATCGACGAGCGGCCGCAGGCGGCTCAGACTCCACCGCAGCGCCCCGCGCGGATCGTCCGGGACCGGCCAGAACATGGCGGACAGCCGGTCACGGCTGTGCGGACGCGCCGTGACGGCCAGGTACGCGAGCAACGCGCGCGTCTTCCGTGACGGCGGCAGCTGCATCGCCGCGCCGTCGCGCACAACAGCGAGATTGCCCAACACGGAAACCTGCAGCAAGTTTTTCCTCATTGGCTCCGGGCTTCGGACCTGCGGGGCGGGCCAGCCCGCGAACCGTCTCGGCAAATTTCAACGCAAGTATCCGATTTTTCCACGCTGACGACAACGGCTTTTCCCACGATCGACTTACAGGAAGAGATCCTCAAAGCAACGGGAGATTTACATGATACTTCGACGACTGGCTCTGGCTCTGGTGTTGTGCGGCTTGGCCCTTCCACTTCCAGCTTCCGCCCAAAAACAAGAAGAAACAATGAAAAAATATGTCATCGAGCGCGACATTCCCGGTGCCGGGAAGATGACCCCGGCCGAGCTCAACGGGGCCTCGAAGAAATCGCGCGAAGCTCTTGCCAGCATGGGATCGAAAGTCCAATGGGTGCAAAGCTACGTGACCGACGACAAGCTCTACTGCGTCTATCTCGCGCACAACGAGGAAGAGATACGCAATCACGCCAAGGCGGCCGGGGTCCCTGCCACCCGCATATCGCAGGTCAAGACGATCATCGATCCGCTCAACGGCAACTGATCCGGGCCAGATCACGATCAACACGCAACAAGACTGCCGAGCACGCCGTGAACGCGGCGTGCTCGGGTCCTTGACTCGCGCGCACACGAACCAGGCCGCTCGTTCCATGAAGCATCCGCGAACGCTGACCTTGGCCCATTGGGGCGTCTACGAAGTCGAATACGACGAGGCGGGCAAGGCCGTCGATCTCCGTCCGTTCTCCAGGGATCCGGATCCTTCCCCGATCGGACTGCACGCATTGTCCGACGAGGTGGCGCGCCTGCGGGTGCGGCGCCCCGCCGTGCGCAAGAGCTGGCTCGAACATGGCCCCGGCGCTTCTCCCGAACTGCGAGGCGCCGAGCCCTTTGTCGAGACATCGTGGGAGGAAGCACTCGACCTGGTGGCGCGCGAACTCGGTCGCGTGAAGGGCGACTTCGGCAACGAGGCGATCTTCGCCGGCTCCTATGGCTGGGCGAGTGCCGGGCGCTTCCATCACGCCCAGAGCCAGTTGCGGCGCTTTTTCAACGCAATCGGCGGCTTCGTACGGCACGAGAACGACTACAGCGTTGGCGCCGCGCTGGTTCTGATGCCGCACATTGTCGCGCCGTTGTTCGAACTACTGGCCAGCCACACGAGCTGGGATGTTCTGGCCAGGGAATGCCGGCTGTTCGTCGCATTTGGCGGTGCTCCACGCAAGAACGCACAGATCGCCTCCGGCGGCGCCATCGTGCACAATCTGAAAGACGGTCTGTTTGGCATGCGCGCCGCGGGCGTGCGCTTTGTCAATGTGACGCCGACAGCCGATGATCTCGATACCGGCGGCGAAGTCGAGTGGCTGGCGATCCGGCCCAATACCGACACGGCAATGATTCTGGCGCTTTGCCATACACTGCTGGCCGAAAACCTTCATGACCAGGCATTCCTGGATCGCTACACGGCAGGCTTCGAAAAGTTCCGTCCCTATCTCACCGGTGAACGTGACGGCCAGCCCAAGGATGCCGCCTGGGCGGAAAAGATCACCGGGATTGACGCCGGCCGCATCGTCGCGCTGGCGCGACAGATGGCGGCCAATCGCACCATGGTCAGCATTGGCTGGTCACTGCAACGCGCGCATCACGGCGAGCAGCCGTTCTGGGCGTTGGTCACGCTGGCTGCCATGCTGGGCCAGATCGGCCTTCCCGGCGGCGGCTTCGCCTGCGGCTACGGGCCATCGAACATGATGGGCAGCAACGGATTGTTCTTCTCCGGTCCGACGCTGCCGATGGGCGTCAATCCGGTTCGCGCGTTCATTCCGGTGGCGCGCATCGCCGACATGATGCTGCATCCGAACGCGCCCTTCCGCTATAACGGCGCCGAACACAAATATCCCGACATCCGCCTGCTTTATTGGGCGGGTGGCAATCCATTTCATCATCACCAGGATCTCAACCGCCTGCGCCTCGCCTGGCGCAAACCGGAGACGGTGATCTTCCACGAGCAGTTCTGGACACCGGCCGCCAAAATGGCCGATATCGTGCTGCCCGCCACGACCACGCTGGAGCGCGACGACATCGGCTATTCGGCGCGTGCGCCCTATTTGATCGCCATGAAGAAGGCGTGCGAGCCGGTGGGCGAAGCGCGCGACGACCACGCCATCTTCGAAGCTCTCGCCCGGCGCATGGGCGTGGCCGGGATTTATTCCGAGGGTCGCGATGTCGGCGGATGGCTTCCCCTGCTCTACGAAAAGGCACGCGAGAAAGCGGCACAAGCAGGGGTCAACCTGCCGGCCTTCGGGGAATTCTGGGAGGCCGGGATAGCAGAGGCCCTTGGAACGCAGGAATCGCCGGTGATGCTCGCGGCGTTTCGTGCCGATCCCGAGGCCCACCCGCTCAAGACGCCGTCAGGCAGAATCGAGATTTACTCCGAACGCATCGCCTCATTCGGTTATGAAGACTGTCCCCCGCACGCGACCTGGCTCGAGCCGGTCGAATGGCTGGGCGCCAAGGTTTCCGAGCGCTATCCGCTGCACCTGCTGTCGGACCAGCCGGGCGACAAGTTGCACAGCCAGTTCGATCACGGTCCGCATTCCCGTGCGACCAAGGTCAGGGGCCGTCAGCCGATGACGCTGCATCCCGCGGACGCCGCCGCCCGTGGCATCCGTGAGGGCGACCTGATACGCGCCTTCAACGACCGTGGCGCCTGCCTCGCCGCCGCGCGCCTGAGCGACCGAATCCGCCGCGGCGTGGTCCGCCTCAGCACCGGCGCCTGGTTCGACCCGGCCGCCTCGGGCTCCAATCGGCCGCTGGAAAAGCACGGCAATCCCAACGCCCTCACCCTCGATATCGGCACCAGCCAATTGAGCCAGGGCTGCAGCGCCCAAACCTGCCTGGTCGAGGTCGAACGCCATGACGGCCCGGCGCCGGCGGTGACCGCGCATGACCTGCCGGTCCTGATCAAACGCGGGCTGTAATCACGCCTGGCGCTCACAGAGGGGTGCCAGGATCAATCAAACCGGGAGCGGTAGCGTGAGCTGCATCACAGCGACTTGAAACCGGAGCACGTACGCCTGCAATCACCCCGTTGCAAGGGGACCACTCAGCAGGAGAGCGACATGAGCCACGAACTCAACATCAGCGAACTCGATCTCGTCAGCGGCGGCGATCTCAAGGAAGTGCACTTCCGTCCGGACTACAAGGAGCCGACCGTTCTTTACGACGACGGCATCAATATCCGGACCACCGGGCTGTTCCACAGCAATGTCGGCTACGATTCACCGTTCACGCCGATCCCGGCATAAGCGTGCCGCGGGATGACTTTCCCGAGGGATCGTCATCCCGCGCGATGCATTGCGTGCACGCTACGCATTCGACTTGCCTTCAAATCCCGGCCGCGGCACCAGGTTCATCAGCATGTTGGCGTAGCCGCCATCGACGATGATTTCCTCGCCATTGACGTAGGACGCGCGGTCGCTGGCGAGAAACAGGATGGCGTCGGCCATGTCCTGCGGCATGCCGATCCGCCGCGACGGGATCACGGCCGAGCGGCGTTCGGTGACCCCCGGCGTATCGTAGAACGACTGGCTCATCGGCGTGATCACCATGCCGGGGCTGACGACGTTGCTGCGGATACCTTTCGGCCCCCATTCGCTGGCGAGCTGGCGCGACAGCATGATGACGCCGGCCTTGCTGACGCTATAGGCGCCGCTCTGACCCTGCGCATGGCTGCCGGCGATCGAGGCCACGTGCACGAGACTGCCGCGCCCCTGCGCGCGCATCTGGTGGCCGAAGGCCTGCGCGCAGAGGAAATAGCCGGTCAAGTTGATCGAGAGCACGGAATTCCATTCGGCCAGCGGCAGGTTTTCCAGCCCGCCGGGCCGCAGCACCGCCGCGGTGTTGACCAGGACGCTGCAGGGTCCCAGGGATTTTTCGATTCCCGCGGCCGCCGCGGCAACGCCTTCCGCATTCGCGGTGTCGCAGCGCGCGACGCAAGGCTCGGCGCCCAGTGCGCGCAGTTCAGCGGCCGTCACGTCGAGGCCGCGTTCGTCGAGATCGATGGCGGCGACGCGGGCGCCGGCCCGCGCGAGGCTTAACGCGACGGCGCGGCCGATGCCGCCGCCTCCGCCGGTGACCGCGCACACACGGCCTGACAGGCCAAGCCAGTCGGAAGGGTTTTGTCCGGTCATGCTGATACTCGTTCCCAGGTGGCGAGGCGACGCCCGCCAGCATAACCGAACGGCAGAAAGGATCGAGAGTGATTCCGGCGCCTACGCGCTGCCGCGCTGGCCGCGGCGGCGCTCGACGGTGATTTCGGCCAGGATCGACATCGCGATCTCTTCCGGCGTGATCGCACCGAGATCGAGCCCCGCCGGTGCCTTGACGCGATCGATCGCCTCGCGCGCGACGCCGCCGGCGACCAGTTTGTCGCGCAGCGCCGCCATCTTGCGGCGGCTGCCGACAAAGGCGTGATAGGCGGCTTCCGTCGTCACGGCGACGCGCAGCGCGGCTTCGTCGCCCTTGCCCTGCGTCGAGACCACGACGAAGCGCTTCGCCAGGTTGAGTTCGCCGAGCGCAAAGCCGTCGACCAGCGCATCGGTGTCGGGGGCGGCGGACAGATCGGCCGCGGGCGCGGCCAGCATGACGTGATAGCCGAGCCTTCGCGCCTGCGTGGCCAGCGACATCGCCACGGGGCTGGCGCCAAAGATCACCAGCGAGGGATGCGGCAGCACCGGCTCGACGAAAATATCCATGGTGCCCTTGCTCGGGCACATATTGCTCGCGAAGCGGACGCCATCACGGTCTTCGCCCGGCCTGACGCCGAGTTCCGCAAGCATGTCTTCCGGCTGCACCGACACCATGCGCGGCTCGCCATCGGCCAGCGCCTCGCGTGCGGCCTTGAGCACCGCGCCACGCGCGCAGCCGCCGCCGATCCAGCCCGCGACGATCGTTCCGTCCGGCCGGATGATCGCCTTGGCGCCCGCTTTCGCGGCCGTGACCGATACCGTGCGCACGACGGTCGCCAGCACGAAAGCCTGCTCCGCGGCCTTCATCTGCGCCACCAGATCCATCACTTCGACATGTGCGGTCATCACAGTTTCGCCAGATAGGGTTCGAGCGCGGTCAGGCTTTTCAGCGTATTGGCCGGCGCGTAGAGATCGATATGCGGCAGCGCCGCCTTGATGCCTGCGGCCTCCGGCGCATAGCCTTCCCACGCCATCATCGGGTTGAGCCAGACGATGCGGCGGCAGCGGCGGCCAAGGGCCGCCATCTCGCGGCCAAGCAGCGCGGCGTCACCGGTCTCGTAACCGTCGGACACGATCATCACGCAGGTGCGGGAATGGATCACCCGCGCCGCGTGCCAGCGGTTGAAGGTCTGCAGGCTTTCGCCGATTTTGGTGCCGCCGCCCGCCCCTTGCGCCATGATCGAGAGGCGGTCCAGCGCCCGCGCAGCATCCTTCTCCTTCATCGCGTCCGACACATGGGCGAGCCTGGTGTGGAACAGAAACGCCTCGGCCTCGCGGAACTCGTCCAGCACGCCATGGATGAAGCGCAGGAACACGCCGGTATACATGCTCATCGAGCCGGAGGCGTCGAGCAGCACGACGAGCCGCAGCGGCTTTTCCTTGCGCCGGCGCCTGACCAGCGAGATCGGCACGCCGCCATGGCTGATATTGCTGTGAATGGTCCGGCGCAGATCGAGCCGATAGCCGCGCCGCCGCGCCAGATCGCGGCGTGTGAGCCGTGTGCGCATGGTCTGCGCCAGCCGGGCGGCGGCGGCATGCGCCTCCTCGATCTGTTCGGGATCGGCCAATTTACGGAAATCCACCTCGGCGAGGTTGTCGGCCCGCGACGCGCCTTCCATGCGCCCCTGCCCGCCGCGGTCGGCGTCGGCACCATCGGCGGATGGAACCTGGTCCGTCGTCGTGTCACCACCGGTGCGCGGTTCGGTGCGGTTGCCGGGCATGCCCTTGAGCGACGGGTTGTTGGCCGCCTTCGCGGAACCGATCGTGGTCGAGCGCGAGCGGACGCGCTTGCCGAGCCAGAACGCATCGAAAATGCCGTCGAACCTTTCCCAATCGGATTTACGCGCCGAGAACAAATGCTTGAACGCCGAACGCAGCAGGCCCGGTTTTGCGACGTAGCCTGATGTCATCAGCGCCGCTGCGTCCCGGCCTTCGGCAAGACCGACCGCAAAGCCGGACTCCCGCAGGGTATTGAGAAAGGCCGCAAGCTTCGACGAGACCAGACGAGCGAGTTCGTCAGCTTCGCCAACGTCAGGCACCGGGCCACAGCAGCTCATGCGACCTTCCCCAGCAACCGTTCGGTGACCTCGCGGCCCATCCGCGCCTTGTCCTCGTGCGTCTTGAGCAGGCACATCAGGGTCTCGTGCACGGTTTCGGGCGCGTCATGCAGGTCACGAACGTCAAGCCCGACCAGCGCGGCCGCCCAATCCAGCGTCTCGGCGACGCCCGGCACCTTGCGCAACTCCTCTTTCCGGATGTTTTCGACCATGCGCGCGATCTGCAGCGACAGCGATGCGCTGGCGCCATCGATGCGCGCCATGATGATTCGCGCCTCGCGGTCGGCGTCGGGATAGTCGACATAATGATAGAGGCAGCGCCGCCGCAGCGCATCCGACAGCTCGCGGGTGCCGTTCGAGGTCAGCACCACATGCGGGATCGTGGTCGCGCTGACGGTGCCGAGTTCGGGGATCGAGACCTGGAAATCGGACAATAGTTCGAGCAGGAACGCCTCGAACTCGTCGTCGGCGCGGTCGATCTCGTCGATCAGCAGCACCGGCGGCTTGTCGCGGCGGATCGCGGCCAGCAGCGGCCGTTCCAGCAGATACTTCTCCGAGAAAATCTGGTCTTCGACCGCGTCGGGGTTGTCGCCGCGATGGGCCTGGATCGAGAGCAATTGCCGCTGGTAGTTCCATTCGTACAACGCGGCCGATTGATCGAGCCCCTCATAGCATTGCAGGCGGATCAGTTCGGTCGCGTGCACGGATGCCAGCGCTTTTGCAACCTCGGTCTTGCCGACGCCCGCCTCGCCCTCCAGCAGCAGCGGCCGCTTCAGCAATTGCATCAACGAAATCGCGGTCGCAAGCTCGCTGTCGGCGATATAGCCGCTGGTAGCCAGCGCTTGCGCGATCTGTTCGCGGTTGTTCATAGGTGAAACTTCGTCCTCTTATTTCTCCCCTCCCTCCGCGAAGCGGTGGGGAGGGGTCGGGGG
>Ga0310810_10002225_pt1 | contig 20728 bp, 20 predicted proteins | sample NCmetagenome_FD_207641 | JGI IMG/M metagenome (GOLD analysis project Ga0310810, IMG submission 207641) | Soil microbial communities from experimental microcosm in Duke University, North Carolina, United States - NC | ecosystem: Engineered > Artificial ecosystem > Soil microcosm > Unclassified ...
CCCCACGGGCTTGCGCGCCGCGCTGCCACCCGGCGGGGCGGGACTTTCGTGCTGCGACGGTCCGGCGGTGTTCATTCGATGCAGATGTGCTGCGCGAGCGTGCGCATGAACGCGTCGCAGCGCGCGAGCTGCGGCCGCGGGATCATCCCGTCACCCACGAGATTCCCAAGCCGCACCGACTCCGCGTCGCGCGGGCCGGCATGTTCGAACGCACGCATCATCATCGACTCGCCATTGTCGCGAGCAGCCAGCATAGCACCGCATCGCGTGGAACAGACGCGCCCACGGACGAGCCACGCCGGATCAGCCATCGTCGACTGAACCCCCGCGCCGCGCCGCGCATCCAAGCCCGACGACATGCCGAAAGGGCACGCAATGAAGCCTCGACGAATCGCCGCCCGCATCTGGCTTTGCGCAAGCGTTGCCGCGCTCTTCGCATCCGACGCGCTTGCGCAGTCGCCGCCGCTCGAGCGCATTCATCTGCCGCCCGGTTTCACGATCGAGCTGCTCGCGCGCGTGCCGGGCGCTCGCGAAATGGCGTTCGGCCCACGCGGAACGCTGTTCGTCGGTTCGAATACCGGCAGCGTGTACGCCGTCTCCTACGACGCGAACGGAGGTCGCGCCACCGTGCGCACGATCGCATCCGGTCTGCGCGAGCCCGTCGGCGTCGCGTTTCGCGCCGGCGCACTTTACGTCTCGGCGGTGAGCCGCATCCTGCGCTTCCCGGACATCGAGTCGCACCTCGACGATCCGCCGCAGCCGGTCGTCGTGTCCGACCGGTTCCCGACGGAAGGGCATCACGGCTGGAAATTCATCGCCTTCGGCCCCGACGGAAAGCTCTACGTTCCCGTCGGCGCGCCCTGCAACATCTGCGAGCCGGATCGCGATCGCTACGCGAACATCATGCGGATGAATCCCGACGGTTCCGGCCTCGAGGTCTATGCGCGCGGCATCCGCAACAGCGTCGGCTTCGACTGGGATCCGCGCACCGGCGCGCTCTGGTTCACGAACAACGGGCGCGACAACATGGGCGACGACGTGCCGCCCGATACGCTGAACGTCGCGCCGAAGGCGGGTCTCGATTTCGGCTATCCGTACTGTCACGCCGGAACGATTCCCGACCCCGAGTTCGGCCGCAAGCGGCCGTGCCCGGATTTCGCGAGGCCCGCTCAGCTTCTCGGCGCGCACGTCGCTTCGCTGGGAATGCGCTTCTACACCGGCACGCAGTTTCCGGCCGCGTACCGCGGCCAGATCTTCATCGCCGAGCATGGTTCGTGGAACCGGAGCTCGAAGGTCGGCTATCGCGTGACGCTCGTGAGGCTCGACGCCAACGGGAAGCCCGTGTCGTACGAGCCGTTCGCGGAAGGATGGCTGGAAGGTCAGCGGGCCTTCGGCCGGCCCGCTGACGTGGCCGTCGCGCCCGACGGCTCGCTGCTGATCGCCGACGACACCGCCGGCGCGGTCTACCGGGTGCGTTACCGCGGCTGACCGCGGGCTTGCGCCAGGCTTAGTAGTGGCGGTAGTAGACGGGACGGCCGACGACGACGTGCCGGTGATAGTACGGCGCCCGGTAAACGACGCGCGGCCCGTAATAGACGACCCGCGGCGGCGCGTAGACGACCGGCGGCGCCACGTAGACGGGTGCGGGCGCCGTGTAGACCGGCGCCGGATAGTAGGGCGCGCCCACCACGACGCCCGGCAATCCGATCGACAGGCTGAACCCCCCATGGGCTTGCGCCGCGGGAGCGGCGAAAGCCGCGGCGGCGGCGAGGGCGCCTGCCGCCGCCAGTTGAGTGGTGCGAGTCAGCATCATGAGACCTCCTGAATCGGGCAAAATGCGCTTTTGCGCGCACGGTCGCGGTTCTTCCGCGGCCTTCAGCGCGTTCAACGTCGATCTTGGGCCGTGCGTTGACGGTATCAACGGGCGTAGCGATTTGTTACGCGCACCGCGCAACGCCGTTGAACGGTCATTCGAAGCAATTCCATGAACGCTCCCGAACCTCGCTGGCCCGCGACCGAGATCGCGCCGCGGCACTTCATCGCCAACCGCTTCGTGCCGGCGAGCGACGGCCGCACGCTGCCGATGATCGATCCGTCGGATGGCGCGCCGTTCGCGGCGATCGCGCGCGGCAACGCCGCCGATGTGGACGTCGCGGTAAAGGCGGCACGCCAGGCGCGCGGTGACGCGTGGGGCAGGCTCGCGCCGGCCGAGCGCGGACGACGGCTCGCCGCGCTGTCGCGCGCGATCGGCGATCACGCGGATGCGCTCGCGCTGATCGAGGCGCGCGATTGCGGCAAGCCGCTTGCGCAGGCGCGCGCCGACGTGACGGCATGCGCACGCTACTTCGAGTTCTATGCGGGCGCGCCTGACAAGCTGCACGGCACGACGATCCCGTACGCCGAAGGGTATGCCGTGCTGACGTGGCGCGAGGCGCATGGCGTGACGGGCCACGTGATTCCGTGGAACTATCCGTTGCAGATCTTCGGCCGCTCGGTCGGCGCTGCGCTCGCTGCCGGCAACGCGTGTGTCGTCAAGCCCGCCGAGGATGCGTGCCTGTCGCTGCTGCGCGTCGCCGAATTGGCCGCGGCTTCGGGATTGCCGGAAGGCGCGCTCAACGTCGTCACCGGCCTCGGCGCCGAGGCGGGCGTTGCGCTTGTCGCGCATCCCGCCATCGCACACGTTTCGTTCACCGGCTCGCCTGCGACCGGCGCGGAAGTCGCGGCGGCGGCGGCGCGGCGCCATTGTCCGGTCACGCTCGAACTCGGCGGCAAGTCGCCGCAGATCGTCTTCGCCGACGCCGATCTCGACGCCGCCGTGCCGGCAATCGTCAACGCGATCGTGCAGAACGCGGGACAGACGTGCAGCGCGGGCTCGCGGCTGCTCGTCGAGCGTGCGATTTACGAGCCGCTGCTCGAGCGGCTCGCCGATCGTTTCCATGGGCTCGTGGCCGCGCCGGCGTTGGCCGATCGCGATTGCGGTCCGCTGATCCGCGCGTCGCAACTTGCACGCGTGCGCGGATTTCTCGACGATGCGAAGCGCAGCGGCCTCGCCATCGTCGCGAGCGGACGCATCGCCGACGACGCGCCGGCGAACGGCTACTACGTCGCGCCGACGCTGCTGCGCGATGTGCCCCGCGAGCATCGCCTTGCGTGCGACGAAGTGTTCGGTCCGGTGCTCGCAGCGATGGCGTTCGACGACGAAGCGCACGCGGTGGCGCTCGCGAACGCGACCGACTACGGGCTCGTGGCGGGCGTGTGGACCCGCGACGGCGGACGGCAGCTTCGCATGGCGCGCGCCGTGCAAAGCGGTCAGGTGTTCGTGAACAACTACGGCGCCGGCGGCGGCGTCGAGCTGCCGTTTGGCGGCGTCAAGCATTCGGGCCATGGCCGCGAGAAAGGGTTCGAGGCGCTCTACGCGTTCACGACGGTGAAGACGGTCGTGTTGCGACATGGCTGACGCCGCCGCCACGCGGCGGTTCTCGCTCGCCGGGCTCGCGTCGAAGCTCGCCGGCCGGATCGTCGTCTACGCGCTCTTTCCGGTGATGTTTTCGCAGGCGTTCGCACTGCGGCGTCACGCGTTGACGCTCGTCCCGGCCGCCGGTCCCTCGGCAGGAAAGATCGGCCGCGGCGAGCCGTTGCACTTTCTCGCGATCGGCGATTCGATCATCGCCGGCGTCGGCGCGCGGCGCGTCGAGCGCTCGACGGTCGTCCATGTCGCGCGGCTGATGTCGGGTCGCCTCGCACGCGAGATCAACTGGCATGCGGCGGGCATCATCGGCGCCAGCGCGCGGCGCGTCAGGCGCGATGGCGTCGCGCAACTGCCGCCGCGGCCGTTCGACGTGATCATGCTGTCGGTCGGGGTCAACGACGTGCTGAAGCTCGAGCGCAGCGGCCGCTTCCGCCGGCAATTGCTGAAGCTGATCCGCGAGCTGCGGCGGCACTCGCCGAACGCACTGATCGGTTACGTCGGGCTGCCGCCGCTCGACCAGTTTCCCAAGCTCAAGCGGCCGCTGCGCTGGATCGTCGGGCGTCGCGTTCGCCGCTTCGACGCGGTCGCGCGCGAGACGGTGACGCGCGTGCCGAACGCGCTGCACATTCCGGTGCGCGCGACGCCGCATGCGTATCTCTTCGCCGACGACGGGCTGCATCCCACCGAGCCGGGGCAGCGACGGCTCGGGAAGATCATCGCCGACGCGTTGACGCCGCACGTCTCGCGTTCCTCGGCCGGGCCGATCCGCGCCGATCGCGCCCGTTCCCATTCACACGGATCAACCGCATGAGACTCGAGGACAAGGTCGCCATCGTCACCGGCGCCGGATCCGGCTTCGGTGCCGGCATCGCGACGCGCTTCGCAAGCGAAGGCGCGCACGTCGTCGTCAACGATCTGCAACGCGACCGCGCGCAGCGCACCGTCGAGGCAATCGAGCGCCAGGGCGGTCGCGCGCTCGCGTGCATCGGCGATGTGTCGAAGGACGCCGACGTCGCCCGGCTCGTTGCGACGGCGATCGACGCGTTCGGCAAGCTCGACGTCGTCGTCAACAATGCCGGCACCACGCATCGCAACCAGCCGATGCTCGACGTTCCCGAGGAAGCGTTCGACCGCATCTACCAGGTGAACGTGAAGAGCCTTTATCTGACCGCGAAGCACGCAGTGCCGCATTTCCGCAGCCGCAAGTCGGGAGCGTTCGTGACGATCGCGTCGACGGCCGGCGTGCGGCCGCGGCCCGGCCTCACCTGGTACAACGGCAGCAAGGGCGCGGCGATCGTCACGTCGCGCTCGATGGCGGCCGAGCTTGCAGCCGACAACATCCGCGTCAACGTGATCAATCCCGTTGCGGGCGAAACCGGGCTGCTCGCCGATTTCATGGGCGAGGACACGCCCGGGAAACGCGCGCAGTTCATCGCGACGATTCCGCTCGGCCGCCTGTCGCAACCGTCCGATGTCGCGACCGCCGCCGTCTTCTTCGCGTCGGACGAGGCGGCGTTCATCACCGGCGCGTGTCTCGAGGTCGACGGGGGCCGCTGCATTTGATCCTGCAGGCTCCGGCCGCCGCGCAAACGACCGGCGCCGGCGCCTCGACACTGCTGCTCGGAGCGCTGACGGCCGCGGCGCCTTTCGCGATGGACAGCTATCTCGCGTCGCTGCCATCGATGACGCACTCGCTGTCGGCATCGACGGCCGAGGTCCAGCTCACGCTGTCGGTCTACATGTACGGCTGGGGCGTCGCGCAGCTCTTCGCCGGCCCTTTGTCGGACCGCTTCGGCCGCCGGCCGGCGCTTCTGTGGGCGCTCGGCGTCTTCGTCGTCGCGTCGATCGCCTGCGCGCTGTCGCGCAACGTGTTCATGCTGATCGGCGGACGGCTGGTGCAGGCGGTGTCGATGGCGTCGATCGCCGTCGTGCCCCGCGCGGTCGTCCGTGATCTCTACAGCGGCGACAAGGCCGCGCACATCCTGTCGGTCATGAGCATCGTGCTCGGCATCGCGCCGATCGTCGCGCCGCTGATCGGCAGCAACCTGCACGTGCTCTTCGGATGGCAATCGAACTTCGTGCTCGTCGCGATCTATGCGGCCGTGCTCGCGTATTTCGTTCATGCGACGCTGCCGGAGACGCTCGCGTCACCCGACATGCGCGCGACGGCGCCGCGCGCGATGCTCGCGAACTTCGGCCGGCTGCTGCGCTCGCCGGAATACGTCGGATTCATGCTCGTTGCCGCGTTCGCGTTCAGCGGGCTCTTTGCATTCCTGGCCGGAAGCGCGTTCGTCTTCGTGTCGGTGATGGGGCAGGGCGAGCGCGGTTTCGGCGTGATGTTCGGCACCGTGATGCTCGGCAACGTCACGGGCGCGGTGATCGGAACCCGCCTCATCCGCCGCCTGGGAATCGCGCGCCAGGTGCGGCTCGGTACCGCCTTGATGCTTGCCGCCGGCGTCGCGCTCGGCACACTGGCGCTGCTCGACGTGCGCCATCCGTTCGCGGTGATCGCGCCGATGTTCGCCTACATGCTGACGTTCCAGTTGACGATGCCGCCGGCGGTCGCCGGTGCGCTGACGCCGTTCCCGCGGATCGCCGGAAGCGCGTCGTCGCTGCTCGGGTTCTGCCAGTTCGTGGTCGCGTCCACGGCAGCGCTCGTCGTGGGCCCGACCCTCGACGGCACGACGCGGCCGATGGCGCTGACGATCGCGGTCGCGTCGCTGCTGGCGTTCGCGAGCCTGCGCGTTGCCGCGCGTGTGCGCGGTTGACGAGACAGCGTCTACTCGACGATCCGCTTCGCGCGCAGGTCGGCGACCATCGCCGCGTCGTAGCCCAGATCGCGCAACACGACGTCGGTGTGCTCGCCGAGACGCGGTCCGCCGCCGTCGAAGCCGCCCGGTGTGAGCGAGAGTTTCGGCACGACAGCCGGCACCGCGAGCTGCGAGCCGTCGCCGAGCTCGATCCTGCGAATCATCTCGCGCGCCGCGAACTGCGCGTCCGCGACGATGTCGCCGATCGTGTAGATCTTCGACGCCGGGACGTCGGCCGCCTGCAACGCGGCGACGGCGTCGTCCGGCGCGCGTTGCAATGTCCACTGCTCGATCTCGCCGTCGAGCCATTGCTGGCGCGCGGCGCGGCCGTCGTTGTGCGCGAGCGACGCGTCGGATGCGAGATCCTCGCGGCCCATCGCGCAGCACAGGCGCTGGAAGATCGAATCGCCGTTCGCGGCGATGAGCACGAAACTGCCGTCCGAGCAGCGATACGCGGAAGTGGGCGCGATGCCGGGCAGGATGGAACCGGTGCGCTCGCGCACGACGCCGAAACGGTCGAACTCGGGGAGCATCGACTCCATCACCGAGAACACCGACTCGTACAGCGCGACGTCGACGACCTGGCCACGGCCGCTGCGGCCGCGTGCCTGCAGCGCCATCATCGCGCCGATGACGCCGTAGAGTGCGGACAGCGTGTCGCCGATCGAGACGCCGACGCGTGACGGCGGACGGTCGGGAGTGCCGGTCACGAAGCGCAGTCCGCCGAGCGCTTCTCCGATGACGCCGAAGCCCGGCCGCTCACGGTACGGACCGGTCTGCCCGTAGCCGGAGATCCGCACCATCACGAGGCCGGGGTTCTGCGCGGAGAGCGATTCGTACGACAGGTTCCAGCCTTCGAGCGTGCCGGGGCGGAAGTTCTCGACGAGGATGTCGGCACGCAGCGCGAGCGCGCGTGCGATCGCCTGTCCTTCGGATGTGCGCAGGTCGACCGCGACCGATTGCTTGTTGCGCGACTGCACGTGCCACCACAGCGACGTGCCGTTCTCGACGTAGCGCCATTTGCGCAGCGGATCGCCGGTGCGGGGCGGCTCGAGCTTCACGACGTCGGCGCCGAACTCGCCGAGGATCTTGGCGCAGAAGGGACCCGCGATCAGCGCTCCCATCTCGAGCACGCGGATGCCGGCGAGCGGACGGGCCGGCGTCGATGGAGAAGTCATTGCGGCAGGATCCGATGCGGCGTGCTACGAGCGACGATTATACGTTCGCCGCTCGTCGACGTGCCCGACGGTGAGGCCGTGCGAGAATCGGCGGCCTCCGAAACCACGACACTCGCGATGCTCGACTCCTTCGATCGGCGCCTGCGCGCCGCCAATCGCGTGCTCGTCATCGCGCTGCTCGCCGCGATGGCGGTCATGGTGTTCGCGAACGTGGCGCTGCGCTTTCTGACCGACCACTCGATCCTGTGGGTCGAGGAGGCATCGCGCTATGCGATGGTGTGGCTCACGTTCATCGGCGCCGGCCCGGTGCTGCGCTACGGCGGCCACATCGGCATCGATACGCTCGAGCACGCCGCGCCGCGCGCGGCGCCGGCGATTCGCGCGACGATCGTCGCACTGCTCGCGATCTTCCTCTGCGTGATGATCGTCGTCGGCATCCGCTATGCGACGCTCACGTGGGCGCAGACGACGCCGGTGCTCGAGTGGCCGATCGGCGCCGTCTACCTCGCGATGCCGATCGGTTCGGCGCTGATGCTGATGCATCTTGCCTTGATGGCGCGCGGCTACGTCGCCCGCCGCGAGATTCTCGGGGACGGCGAGTTCGACGCCGATGCCGCGAAGCTTTGACGCGACCGGATGGTAACGGTCCTCTTCGTCGTCTGCGTGCTGCTGCTCGTGCTCGGCGTGCCGGTCGCGTTCGCGCTCGGCGGCGCGACGCTCGCGGCTATGCTGTCGCAGCACGTGCCGCTGGTCGCGCTGCCGAAGTACCTCTTTTCCGGCATCGATCTCTTTGCGCTCGAAGCGGTGCCGTTCTTCATCCTGACCGCCGAGTTGATGACCGGCGGTGAGCTGTCGGCCGTGCTCCTGCGCTTCGCGTCGCAGTTCGTCGGCCGCTTCCGCGGCGGGCTCGGACACACGAACATCCTCACGATCACGTTCTTCTCGGGCATCTCGGGATCGGCGCTCGCCGATGCGGCGGGGCCGGGCGCGCTGATGATCCGGATGATGCGCGACGACGGCTACGACGCGGCGTACGCGGCGGCGCTCACGTCGGCGACGTCGATCCTCGGACCCATCATCCCGCCATCGATCAGCGTGATCATCTACGCGCTCGCGTATCCCGATGTGAATCTCGTCGGCCTGCTGATCGCCGGCGTCGTCCCCGGCGTCGTGATCGCGATCGCGATGGCGCTGATCAATCACGTCATCTCGATGCGCCGCCATTATCGCGGCGCGGCGGAGCGGCCGACGTGGCGCGAGTACCTGCGCAATACCTGGCGCGCGCTGCCGGCGCTCGTGCTGCCGCTTCTTATCCTCGGCGGCATCGCGTCGGGCGCCTTCACGCCAACCGAAGCGTCGGTCGTCGCGGTGTTCTATGCGTTGTTCGCGGGCCGCGTCGTCTACCGGACGCTTTCGTGGCGGATGCTGCCGACGATCCTTGCGCGCTCGGCGCTGATGACGGCGTCGGTGCTGCTGATCGTCGGCATGTCGGCCGCATTCGCGTGGGTGCTCACGGTGTCGCGCGTGCCGCAGAACCTGACTGACTGGATCGTCGGCCTGCATCTGTCGCCACTCGCATTTCTGTTCGCGGTCAACGTGCTCCTGCTCGCGTTCGGCATCTTCATCGAACCGCTGCCCGGCATCGTCGTGCTCGTGCCGATCCTGGCGCCGATCGCGCACGCGCTCGGCATCGACGATCTGCAATTCGGCATCATCGTCATCGTCAACCTGACGATGGGGATGATCACGCCACCTGTCGGCGGATTGCTGTTCGTGACCTCGATCGTCGCGCGCGTGCCGCTCGCGCGCCTCGTCGGCGAGCTGTGGCCGTTCCTGTGGGCTCAGATCGCGGTGCTCGTGCTCCTATCGCTCTTTCCCGTGCTCTCTGCCGGCCTGCCGAACCTCCTTGGTTATCGGTGAGGTCGATCGAGTGTGGCGGCGGACGGGCCGCGTCGCGCGCAGCCGGCGCCGCACACTGCCCGCGGCCTCGGAACACAAAACTATGGCGCTTTGTAATTGCGAATCCGGTCGATATTCTCCTGGCCGAATTTCTTGCCGAACTCGGCGAACGTCGGTCCGAGCGCCTGCTGGAATTTCGCCTCGTCCGGATGCTCGACGATCTGCATCCCCTTTGAGCGCAGGTCGGCGACCGCCTTCTTCTCGTCGTCGTCGATGCGCGCGCGATTCGCCTTCACCGCCTCGACGGCCGCCGCTTGGAACGCTTCCTTGTCAGCGGGCGAGAGCTGGTCCCACTTCGCCTTGCTCATCAGGATCAGCGCCGGCGAATAGACGTGCCGTGTAAGCGTCAGATACTTCTGCACCTGGTCGAGCTTCGCCGCCTCGATGACCGACAGCGGGTTCTCCTGGCCGTCGACGGTGCCCTGCTGAAGCGCCGTGTACACCTCGGTGAATGCCATCGGCGTCGGGATGATCCCGAATGCCTTGTACGCCTGGATGTGGATCGGGTTCTCCATCGTGCGCATCTTGAGGCCCTTGAGGTCCTCGGGCGTCTTGACCGGGTGCTTGCTGTTCGTCATGTTGCGAAAGCCGTTCTCGCCCCATGCGAGCGCCTCGATGCCCTTGGGCTCGAACTTCTTCAGCATGTCCTGTCCGATCGGCCCGTCGAGCACGGCGCGCGCGTGCGCGTAGTCGCGAAACAAAAACGGGATGTCGAGTATCGCGATGTCCGGCACGAAGTTCGGCACCGGCCCCGTCGACGTCATCGTCAGGTCGAGCGTGCCGAGCTGCAGCGCCTCGATCGACTCGCGCTCGGCGCCGAGCGCGCCCGAATAGAAGTTCTGGATCTTGTAGCGGCCGTTCGTTCGCTTCTCGACCTCGCGCGCGAACGTGTCGATCGCGACGCCATAGTGCGAATTCTGCGCAAGCGAGATGTTCATCTTGAGCGTCGTCTGCGCCAGCGCGGGCAGTGCGGCGAACGGAACGAGCGCGACGAGCGCGGCGAGCAGCAGTCGGATGGGACGCATCGCAATTTCTCCGAAAAGACCGTCGGGCCGGCGGCACGCCGGCTTTCGTGCGGGGGCCGATTCTAGCAAGGCGTTCGCCTTCGGGAACCGGTCCCCGAAAGCCGCCATGTGGACGCTGCCTGCGCGGGTTGCAAGAGACGGCTCCTCGCGCGAGGCCGGCAAGGCCCACTGTGAAATAATCGACAACGGACGGGCTTGCGCCGCTGTCCCGCTCACCGATGCTCGATCCCACATTCGCGTCCGCGCTTGCCGCGATCGTCCCGCCACCGGCGCTTCTGACCGCGCCGGAGGACACGCGTCCGTACGAATGCGACGGGCTCACGCTCTATCGCGAGCAGCCGGCCGCCGTCGTGCTGCCCGACGACGAGACGCAGGTCGTCGCCATTCTCAAGCTCTGTCATGCCGCGCGCGTGCCGATTGTCGCGCGGGGCGCCGGCACGAGCCTTTCGGGCGGATCGCTGCCGGTCGCCGAAGGGATCGTGCTTTCGCTCGCGAAGTTCCGTCGCATCGTCGCGATCGATCCCATCGCACGGACCGCGATCGTCGAGCCCGGCGTGCGCAACCTCGCGATCTCGGAAGCGGCGGCGCCCTACGGCCTCTTCTACGCGCCCGATCCGTCGTCACAGATCGCGTGCTCGATCGGCGGCAACGTCGCCGAGAACGCGGGCGGCGTGCATTGCCTCAAGTACGGCCTCACCGTCCATAACGTGCGCAAGGTGCGCGCGGTCCTCGTGACCGGCGACATCGTCGAGTTCGGGGCCGACGCGCTCGATGCGCCGGGCTACGACCTGCTTGCGCTGATCACCGGCAGCGAGGGACTGCTCGGCGTCATCACACAGATAACGGTCAAGCTGCTGCCGAAGCCGGCGCTCGCGCAGGTCGCGCTCGCGGCGTTCGACGACGTCGAGAAGGCGGGCGCCGCCGTCGGCAACGTCATTGCGGCCGGCATCGTGCCCGGCGGTCTCGAGATGATGGACCGCGAAGCGACGCGCGCCGTCGAGCAGTTCGTGCACGCGGGCTATCCGCTCGACGCGGCGGCGGTGCTGCTCGTCGAAGCCGACGGCACGCCGGAGGAAGTGGCCGCGGAAATGGCGGAGATCCGCGACGTACTGACGCGAAGCGGCGCAACGGAGATTCGCGTGTCCGCCGACGAAGCGCAGCGCCTCTTGTACTGGTCGGGACGCAAGGCCGCGTTTCCGGCCGTCGGCCGCATCTCACCCGACTACTACTGCATCGACGGCACTATTCCGCGTGCGGCGCTGCCCGGCGTGCTGCGGCAGATCGCGACGTGGTCGCGCGAATACGGCCTGCCGTGCGCGAACGTCTTCCATGCGGGTGACGGCAACCTGCATCCGCTGATCCTGTTCGACGCTAACAAGCCAGGCGACCGCGAGCGCACCGTCGAGTTCGGCGACCGCATCCTCGAGCTTTGCATAGAAGTCGGCGGCACGATCACCGGCGAGCACGGCGTCGGCGTCGAAAAGCTAAGCGGCATGTGCACGCAGTTCGCGCCCGAGGCGCTCGAGCGCTTCCTCGGCATCAAGCGCGCGATCGACGCGCACGGCCTGCTGAACCCGGGCAAGGGCGTGCCGACGCTCGCGCGGTGCGCGGAGTTCGGGCGCATGCACGTGCATCGCGGTGAGCTGCCGCATCCGGAGCTGCCGCGCTTTTGACCATCGATGTTCGACGACGATGAACACGACCGATAGCACGTTGCGCCAGGGCTTGTCCGAAGTGACGGAGCGCCTCGTGCGCGACTACGGCGAGCGTGCGGTGACGAGCCGCGCGGTGCGCGAGCAGCATTCGCACGGCGAAGGGCTGGCCGACGCGGGAATGCCCGACATCGTCGTGTTTCCGCAGACGAACGACGAGGTCGCGTCGATCGTGGGGCTCTGCAACGCCGCACGGATTCCGGTGATTGCCTTCGGCGTCGGCACGTCGCTCGAAGGCCACGTCGCCGCACTCTACGGCGGCGTGTGTGTCGATCTGTCGCGGATGGACCGCGTGCTGGAAGTGAACGACGCCGACCTCGACTGCCGCGTGCAGGCCGGCGTGACGCGCGAGGCGCTGAACGCCGAGCTCAAGGGCACCGGGCTCTTCTTTCCGATCGATCCCGGCGCCAACGCGACGATCGGCGGCATGGCGTCGACGCGCGCGTCGGGAACCAACGCCGTGCGCTACGGCACGATGCGCGAGAACGTGCTGGGCCTCACCGTTGTCACCGCCGACGGGCGGATCGTCCATACCGGCGGACGCGCGCGCAAGTCGGCAGCGGGTTACGACCTGACGCGGCTTTTCGTCGGCGCCGAAGGAACGCTCGGCATCATTACCGAGGTGCAGCTTCGCCTCTACGGATTGCCGGAGGCGATCTCGGCGGCCGTTTGCCAGTTCGCCGATCTCAAAGACGCCGTCGACACCGTCATCGTCGCGATGCAGCTCGGGATTCCGGTCGCACGGATCGAGCTGCTCGACGACGTGCAGATGGACGCGTGCGTCCGTTATTCGCAACTCGAGTTCGAGGCGAAGCCGACGCTGTTCTTCGAGTTCCATGGCACCGAGGCCGGTGTCCGCGAGCAGGCCGAGACGATCGAATCGATCGCCGCCGAGCACGGCGGCAGCCGCTTCCAGTGGGCGACCGCGCAGGAAGAGCGCTCGAAGCTGTGGAAGGCGCGTCACAACGCGTACTACGCGGCGCTCGCGCTCGCGCCGGGCAAGCAGGCGTTCGCGACCGACGCCTGCGTGCCGATCTCGCGGCTGACCGAATGCGTGCTCGAGACGAGGAGCGACATTGCCGCGACCGGCCTCGTCGCACCGATCGTTGGCCACGTCGGCGACGGCAACTTCCATCTCGTCGTGCTGTTCGATCCGGCGAAACCCGGAGAACGCGAGAAGGCCGAAGGACTCGCGGCGAGAGCAAGCGCGCGCGCGATCCGGATGGGCGGGACCTGCACCGGCGAGCACGGCATCGGCATCCACAAGCTCGATGCGCTCGTCGCCGAGCACGGCGACGCGATCGCGCTGATGCAGGCGGTGAAGCGCGCGCTCGATCCGAACGACATCCTGAATCCGGGAAAGACGGTGCCGTTCGAGCGGGCGCAGCGGAGACGCTAATTCAACCAAACCGAGGGAGGATTCGATGATCGTGATCCGTGGAACAGCAAAGCTCTTCTTCATCGGCACGCTTGCGCTCTTCAGCCTCGAATCGTCAGCGGCCGGTTCGGCGAAGGAATTGGCGGCACTTCATGCCGTCGATCAGGCGTGGGTCAAGGCCTACAACGCCGGCGACGCGGACGGCGTGGCGAATCTCTACGACGAGCATGCCGTGCTGCTTCCGCCGGGTGCGCCCGGCGTGAGCGGCCGCGTGGCGATTCGCGCGTTCTTTGCGAAGGACACGGCAGCGTCGGCGAAGGACGGCGTCACGTTCAGCCTGGGGTCGACGCCGGGCGGCGGCGTCTCGGGCGCGATGGGCTGGGCATCCGGGACCTACGCCGTCAAGGACCAGTCGGGTCGTGTCGTCGACACCGGAAAGTATCTTTCCGTCTCGATGAAGAAAGGCGGCAAGTGGTTGTACGTTCGCGACACTTGGAATTCCGACGCCGCGCCGCCTCCGGCCGAGAACGCTGCGAGCCAGAAGAAGTAGCGTGCATCACGTCGCTTCGAGTCGCAAAGGGCCGTACGTGTCCCCACTCCGGAATCGCCCATGAAGCTCTACATCGGCAACAAGAACTACTCGTCGTGGTCGCTGCGCGGGTGGCTCGTCACGAAGCTGTCCGGCGAGCCATTCGAGGAGGTCCTGGTGTCGCTCAGCGGCATCGTGCCGAACCCGGCGAACTACGCGTTCTCGCCGTCGGGGATGGTGCCGTGCCTGCACGACGGCGACGTCGTCGTCTGGGATTCGCTCGCGATCGCGCTGCACCTCGCGGAGCGCCATCGCGAGATGTGGCCCGACGATGCGCGCGCCCGCGCGTGGGCGCGCTCGATCAGCGCCGAGATGCACTCGGGGTTCGCGACGCTGCGAAGCGAGATGACGATGTGCATTCGCGAGCGCGTCGACGTGCGGCCGTGGTCGAGCGGCCTTGCCGCGAACATCACGCGCGTCACGCAAGTTTGGGACGAATCGCGCCGGCGCTTCGGCGCGAACGGCGCGTTCCTGTGTGGCCGCTATTCGATCGCCGACTGCTTCTACGCGCCGGTCGCGTTCCGCTTCCGCACCTACGGCGTGCAGCCGACCGGCGCCGCCGGCGCCTATCTCGAAGCGTTGCTTGCACATCCGGATGTCCGCGAGTGGGAGCGTGCGGCGCTCGCCGAGTCGGCGGTCATCGAGGCCGACGAGCCGCGGCACATTTATCGGGACAAGCTCGCGAAGCGCTGACGTGGACGATGATCGCGCCGTCGCGAGGATCGAGGAACGCATCCGCGCCGCGGCGGCGGCCCGGACGCCGCTCTGCATACACGGCGGCCGCACCAAGGACTTCTACGGCGATGCGCGGCGCGGCGATCCGCTCGACATGCGCGAAGTTCGCGGGATCGTCGCGTATGCGCCGAACGAGCTCGTGCTGACGGCGCGCGCCGGCACGCCGCTCGCCGAGATCGAGGATGCACTCGCCGCGCACGGCCAGATGCTCGCGTTCGAGCCGCCACATCACGGCGAAGGCGCGACGCTCGGCGGCGTGATCGCGAGCGGCTTCTCGGGACCGCGGCGTCCGCACGCCGGCGCCGCGCGCGATTTCGTGCTCGGCACGCGCATCGTCGACGGCACCGGAACGTCGATCGCGTTCGGCGGGCGGGTGATCAAGAACGTCGCCGGCTTCGACGTCTCGCGCATGATGACGGGCGCGCTCGGCACGCTCGGCGCGATCACCGAGGTCTCGCTTAAATGCCTGCCGAAACCGAAGGTCGAGACGACGCGCGTCATCCGCTGCGATGCGACGCAGGCGCTGCGCATGATGAACGAATGGGGCGGCAAGGCGCTGCCGATTTCGGCGACCTGTTTTCACGACGGCGTGCTGCACGTCCGGTTGTCGGGCGCCGGGCCGGCGATCGCTGCGGCCGCACCGGTGATCGGCGGCGACGAGGTCGACGCCACGGTGTTCTGGTGCGCGCTTCGCGATCAGACACTCGACTTCTTTCGCCCGGCGATCGACGGCAACGCGGCGCTGTGGCGCGTCTCGATTCGCTCGACGGCGCCGCCGGCGCCATTCGCTGCCGACACGCTGATCGAGTGGGGCGGGTCGTTGCGCTGGCTCGCGTCCGAATCGCTCGACGCGAACGCGGTGCGCGGGTTCGCCGCCAACCACGGCGGACACGCGACGCTGTTCCGGTCGCGCGACAAGTCGGCCGGTGCATTTGCGCCGCTGCCGCCCCCGCTGCTTGCGCTGCACGAGCGCCTCAAGGCGGTGTTCGACCCGCACGGCATCCTCAACCCCGGCCGCCTGTACGCGGCGCTCTGACGCCGATTTCGCCGCGGAAATGGAAACGCGACTGCTGCCGGCATTCGCCGCGACACCCGAGGGCCGGGAAGCGGAGGCGATCCTCCGCGCGTGCGTGCATTGCGGCTTCTGCACGGCGACATGCCCGACCTATCAACTGCTCGGCGACGAGCTCGACGGTCCGCGCGGCCGCATCTACCTGATCAAGCAGGCGCTCGAAGGCGCGCCGTTCACGGCGAAGACGCAGCTCCACCTCGATCGCTGCCTCACGTGCCGCGCATGCGAAACGACGTGCCCGTCGGGCGTCCGCTACGGGCGGCTCGTCGACATCGGGCGCAAGTTCGTCGACGATCGCGTCGGCCGCAGCGCGATCGACGCCGCCCGGCGCAGCGCGCTGCGCCGCGGCTTGCTGTCGCGCACGCTGTTCGGTGCGGCGCTCACGGTGGGCCGGTTTGCGAAGGCGTGGCTGCCGGCGCGCGTCGCATCGTCGATCCCCGACGTGCGCGACGCCGGCGCCTGGCCGGCGGCGCGCCATGGCCGGCGAGTTCTCATCCCGGCCGGATGCGTGCAGCCCGCGCTGGCTCCGAACATCGACGCCGCGACCGCGCGCGTGCTCGACCGTAGCGGCATCTCGGCATTGCCGGTCGAAGGCGCCGGCTGCTGCGGCGCCCTGTCGTATCACCTGTCCGAGCACGACGAGGCGCGCGCGCTCGCGCGCCGCAACATCGACGCGTGGTGGCCGCACATCGAACGCGGCTGCGAGGCGATCGTCGTCACTGCGAGCGGGTGCGGCGTGCTGGTCCGCGAATACGACCATCTTCTCGCCGAGGATCCGGCATACGCTGCGCGCGCGAAACGCGTCGCCGCACTCGCGCGCGATCCGGTCGAGATCGTCGCGAGCGTATGGTCCGGCTTGTCGCCGCTCGTCGATCGTTCGCGTACCTCGTCGCGCGTCGCCTTCCATCCGCCGTGCACGCTGCAGCATGGAATGAAGATCCGCGGCGCGGTCGAGCGCCTTCTCGTCGATGCCGGTTTCACGCTTTTGCCGGTCGCCGACGCACACCTGTGCTGCGGCTCCGCCGGCACGTATTCGATCCTGCAGCCGGAGCTCGCCGAACGGCTCAAGGCGAACAAGCTGCACGCGCTTCGGGCGAGCAAGCCGGACGTCGTCGCCACGGCGAACATCGGTTGCATGACGCACCTGCAATCGGGGACGTCGATCCCGGTCCGCCATTGGATCGAGCTCGTCGACGCGGCGATGTCGAACGAGACCCGCTCGGGAGTGTCGCGCGCCGCGCGCGCCGCGCTCACCGCGTGATCATGGAGCCCCTCGCACCGGCGCTGCGCGCTGCGTATCCGGCGTTTCTCGCGATCCCGACGCGCTGGCTGGACAACGACGCGTACGGCCACGTCAACAACGTCACGTACTACGCCTATTTCGACACGGTCGTGAACGAGCACCTGATCCGCGCGGGCGGACTCGACATCCGGCATGGACCCGCGATCGGCATCGTCGTCGAAACGGCGTGCCGCTTCCACAAGCCGCTGTCGTTTCCTGACGTGATCGACGCGGGGCTCCGCGTCGCGGCCATCGGGCGCTCGTCGGTACGCTACGAGATCGGGCTGTTTCGCCAGCGCGACGACGAGCCGGCCGCAACGGGCCGCTTCGTGCACGTCTGGGTCGATCGCGCAAGCCGGCGGCCGCTTGGCGTGCCGGACGCGATCCGCGAAGCGCTCGCGCCGCTATGCGCAGCCGAAGACTTGCCATGACCGGCAGTTCCGAGCGTGCGGCGAACGTGACGTGCGAGTCGATGACTGCGGCGACCCGCGCGGAGGCGGCGCGGCTTCTGGGCCGCTTTCTCGACGACGACGCGCACTACCGCGCATCCGCCGCGCAGTACGGCGACGGTGGCGCGCAGGCACTCGCGCGTGCGCTCGACCTGTTTCTCGCGCGACCCGAGCTCGGCTTCGTCTGGCTCGCGCGCATGGCCGACGCGATCGTCGGCGCGTGCGTCGTCTGCTACGCGATCTCGACGTCGCGCGGCGGCCTCGTCGTGAAGCTCGACGACGTGACGGTCGACGCCAATCGGCTGGGCGAGGGGATCGGCGGCGCGATGCTCGACGCGCTGGTCGTTCGTCTCGCGGAGCAGGGCGTCGGCCGCATCGATACCGCGTGTCATCGCGCCAACGCCGGAGCCTGGCGGTTTTATGCGCGGCATGGTTTCCGTCCGCTCGACGAGGAGCGGATCGCACTTTTGATCTGACCCCAAAGGAGGAGCGTGATGAACCGATTGCTTCCGTTTGCCGGCATCATTTTTTCGCTCGGCGTGTCGACGCCGGCGCTGTCCGCAGCCGACGGCGCGATACCGATGCGCGATTTCTTCCGGCATCCGGAGCGTGCGTACTACCGGATATCGGGAGACGGCAGGACGCTGTCGTTCATGCAGCCGTGGGAGCGGCGGATGAACATCTTCGTGCAGCCGCTCGGGAGCAACGCCGAGCCGGTGCGGGTCACGGCGGAGAAGGACCGCGATATCCCGAACTATTTCTGGAAGGGCGCCGACCGGATCGTGTACACGAAGGACTTCGGCGGCGACGAGAACGACCACATCGTCGTCGTCGATCGCAGGGGCGGCGAGCCGAAGGACGTGACGCCGTTCGACGGCGTCAAGGCGCAGATCATCGATCCGCTGGTGGAGTTTCCCGACCGGATGCTGATCGGCCTCAACAAGCGCGTGAAGGAAGTGTTCGACGCCTACGAGCTCGACCTCGCGAGCGGCAAGCTGACGCTCGTCGCCGAGAACCCGGGGAACATCACGGCGTGGGGTGCCGATCACGCCGGCCGCCTTCGCTATGCGATCGAAACCGACGGCGTCAACCAGACCTACCTCTACCGCGCCGACGGCAACGGTGCCTTCAAGCCGGTGCTCACGACGACGTTCCGCGATCAGTTCCAGCCGCAGATCTTCACCGCCGACAACCGCAAGCTGTATGTCGCGTCGAACCTCGGCCGCGACAAGGTGGCGATCGTGCTGGTCGATCCGGCGACGGCGAAGGAGGAAAGCGTCGTCTACGCGCGCGAGGACGTCGACATCGCGGACGTCGTCTGGTCGAAGGCGAGCAAGCGCGTCGCCTACGCCGACTACCAGACGTGGAAGAACGAGCGTCACTATCTCGACGAGGACGCGCAGAAGCTCTTCGCGAGCCTCGAAAGCAAGCTCGCCGGCTACGAGGTGCTTATCCAGTCGACGACCGACGACGAGCAGGGGATGATCGTCGCGGCGACGAACGACCGCACGCAGGGCACGCGCTACTTCTACGACCGAAAAAGCGACCGGCTGACGAAGCTCGGCGACGTTGCGCCGTGGTTGCCGGAAGCGAAGATGGCCGCGATGAAGCCGATCGAGTACAAGACGCGCGACGGCCTCACGGTCCACGGCTACCTGACGCTGCCGAACGGCGTCGAGGCGAAGAAGCTGCCGGTCGTCGTCAATCCGCACGGCGGGCCGTGGTTCCGCGACGGCTGGGGCTTCAATCCCGAAGTGCAGTTCCTCGCGAGCCGCGGCTACGCGGTGCTGCAGATGAACTACCGCGGCTCGACCGGGTACGGCCGCAAGTTCTGGGAATCGTCGTTCAAGCAATGGGGTTACGCGATGCAGGACGACATCACCGACGGCGTGCAGTGGCTCGTCAAGGAGGGCATCGCCGACCCGTCCCGGGTCTGCATCTACGGCGGCAGCTACGGCGGCTACGCGACGCTCGAGGCGCTCGTGAAGACGCCCGACCTTTATGCCTGCGGCGTCGATTACGTCGGCGTGTCGAACCTCTTCACGTTCATGAAGACGATCCCGCCGTACTGGAAGCCGTTCCTCGCGATGATGCACGAGATGGTCGGCGATCCGGAGAAGGACAAGGAACGGCTCGCCGCCGCGTCGCCGGCGCTGAACGCCGACCGGATCAAGGCGCCGCTTTTGATCGCGCAGGGCGCGCGCGACCCGCGCGTCAACAAGGACGAGTCCGACCAGATGGTCGCGGCGCTCAAGAAGCGGGGGATCGACGTGCCGTACATCGTCAAGGACAACGAGGGACACGGCTTCCAGAACGAGGAGAACCAGTTCGCCTTCTACGAGGCCATGGAAACATTCCTCGCGAAATACTTGCGCAAGCCCGCGACCTGATCCACGCACGCGATGGCGACGTGGATCGTCGTACCGGCGGCCGGCGGCGGCACGCGCTTCGGCAACGCGATGCCCAAGCAGTACGCGGACCTGGGCGGCGCACCGGTGCTTGCGCGCACGCTCGAGCGCCTGGCGACGCTCGCCGCTGAAGCGATCGTCGTCGCGCTCGCGCCGGACGACGTCCACTACGACGACGCGATCGGCGCGCGCGAGCGCGTGCTGCCGCTGCGCTGCGGCGGCGCCACGCGCGCCGCCACGGTGCGCAAGGCGCTGCAGGCGGTCGCGCCGCGCGTCGCCGACGACGACTGGATCCTCGTGCACGACGCCGCGCGGCCTTGCGTTTCGCGCGATGCGCTTGCGCGGTTCGTGAACGAACTGCGCGACGACGCGGTCGGCGGGCTTCTCGCGCTGCCGCTCGGCGATACGCTGAAGCGCGCGAGCGCGCACGACGAGCCGCCGCGCGTGATGCGAACCGAATCGCGCGACGGGCTCTGGCTCGCGCAGACGCCGCAGATGTTCCGCCATCGGCTGCTCGCGGCCGCGCACGGCCTCGACGCGCAGGGCCGCTGCACGGACGAGGCGCAGGCGATCGAGGCGCTCGCCGCGACCGGCGTCTGCGACATGCCGAGGCTCGTGCGCGGCAGCCAGGCGAACGTCAAGATCACCTATCCCGGCGACCT
>Ga0310810_10002227_pt1 | contig 20707 bp, 16 predicted proteins | sample NCmetagenome_FD_207641 | JGI IMG/M metagenome (GOLD analysis project Ga0310810, IMG submission 207641) | Soil microbial communities from experimental microcosm in Duke University, North Carolina, United States - NC | ecosystem: Engineered > Artificial ecosystem > Soil microcosm > Unclassified ...
ACCGTCGTGATGCGACTACGGCGCCAGCGCGTGGCGAAGACGAAGTATCCCAGCAGGAAACTTAGAGCATTGCCGATATACAGCCCGGTCGCGGCGAATCCTGCACGGTAGGCCACACCCGCGGCTCCGGTAAACGTCCACGCACTGAAGCCGGACATGAAGCAGCTTAGACCCGCAACCAGCCAGGGTACGCGGCTTCCACCCCGGAAGTATTCCGCGGCGCTACGATTGAACCGCATTACGTAGAGACCGACCAGCACCATCAGCAATGCGTACAGCCCGATCACCACGTAGTCCACACTATTGACGCTGGTCATGGGCGCGCCCGGTTGTTTTCTTATACTGTGTTCTGCAAGAAAAGAGAAGCTAATAGATATCAAAGAAAAGAAATCGGAGAAACGATGTTAGACTTTTTCCGGCATGCCTCGTCCGAAAGTTGTGGTCTGCGCCGGAAAGGAATTATTTGTGTCCTTCTTTCCGCCTGCCCAGCGGAGGCGATTGAGCCGGCTGTTCCGCTGGAAGCGCGATGAGGCTCGCGAGGTAACTGCAGAGCTCAAGCGCAAGTTGCGCGAGGCGCAGGCGCTTATCACAACCTGGGACAGCCCTCGATTTTCGCAGGATTTGCCTGTGCTGGCGCCGCAACTTCAAATCATCGCTCATTGTGGCGGAGAAGTGAAATCGCGGTTTGCCCGGCCCTTGTTCGATCAATTGACCATCAGCAATGCATCTATACCTATGGCCCGGGCAACGGCGGAGATGGGCGCGACGTTGCTTCTCTATTGTGCGCGCAACCTCGATTTCTACCGTGAAGAACTAAGGAAACGCTCTAATCGAATCTATGACCGGATGCATCTGCATGGCGCTCCGGAATGCGTGATTGGGCGCGAAGTAGCCATGATTGGGTTTGGCCGCATCGGCCGAGCGTTGGTCGACTTGATGCGTGGCTTCGATCTGCGATGGCTGGTCTACGACCCCTACGTACCGAAGTCGCTGGAAAAAGATTATCCGGTTCGATTCATCAGCCTGCCCGACCTTCTGCGGCGGGCACATCTGCTCGTGCTTACCGCAGCGTTGACGGAAGAAACGCGCGGCCTGCTGAACCGGGATCGGCTGTCAAGGTTGCCGGATGGGGCGGCTGTCATCAACATCGCTCGTGGCGGGCTGTTAGATCTTAAGGCCCTGACGGGGGAAGTGCAGCGGGCAAGGTTACGCTGCGCGCTGGATGTAACCGATCCTGACGAACCGTTACCGGTCGGGCATCCCTTACGAAATTTGCGCGGAGCGATTGTGACTCCGCATATTGCAGCCAGCAACTGGCGCGTTCGCCACGAGATTGCGGACGTGATTATGGATGAGTTGGAGAGTTTCTTCGACCGCGGCAGGGTGAAAAATCGTGTGACAAAAACCATGCTGGACCGGATGACGTAATAATGAAAATTTCTTTTTCGACCCTCGCCTGCCCTGACTGGACCATGGGGCAGATTATCGCGATGGCCTCGGCTGCGGGTTACCAAGGTGTTGAGTTGCGGTTCGTCGAGAATGAGGACTCGCTGTGGAAACTTCCTGTGTTCAGCGGCCATGAGCTTGCCGCAACCAAGAAAAAGTTAAGCGACGGTGGTCTGGCGGTTTCTTGCGTAGATACGAGTTGCCGATTTCATTTTCCCGACGCCAAGGAGCGCGCGAAATGGCGCGAGGAGGGGGAACGAATGGCGGATGTAGCCGCTGAACTTGGAGCAGCGGGCATTCGAGTTTTTGGAGACACAATTCAGGCGGGCGCGGATCGAGCGTCAACGCGGAGGTGGATTGCCGACTCAATGCGCGAGCTGGCTGAAAAAACCGCCAGCAAGGGAGTTGAGGTGTGGCTGGAGACACATGGGGATTTCGCCAGTTCGCCCGAAACGGCTGCCATTCTGAGGGAAGCGGGTAATTCGCAGATCGGAGTTGTCTGGGATCCGGCCAATTGCTTTGTGGAGTCGCATGAATCGCCTCGCGATGGAGCTGCCGGTCTGGGCGAAAGCATCCGGCATGTGCACGTGAAGGATCTGCGCAGAAATAATGACGATTGGAAGCTGGTCCTCACCGGCGAAGGCGATTTTCCATTGCTCGAGGTTCGAACTGCTCTACGTCAGCTCGGGTTCAGCGGTTTCGTGTCATTTGAGTGGGAAAAGAAATGGCATCCGGAGATCCCCGACGCGGAGGCCGCGCTACCGCACTTCGCGCAGTGGTTTCGGGAGAAGTTTCAGGGATGAGCGGCGGAGTTCTGCGGAATTTAAAAACCAGCGATATACCGGCGGCTCTCGAATTGTCCGCCGAAGCAGGCTGGAACCAGACGGCCGACGATTGGCGCATGCTGCTGGAACTGGCGGGTTGCTACGGGATCGAGCTGGAGGGGGAACTCGCTTCCACGACAACCTTGCTATGCTACGGAACTCGAATGGCGTGGATCGGCATGGTACTCACGAAAGGCTTGTATCGCGGGCGCGGGTTTGCGAGAAGATTATTGGCTCACGCGCTCGATCTCCTGGATCAGATGGGAATCGGAACTGTAAAGCTCGATGCCACTGACCAGGGACAGCCGCTCTACGAAAAGCTGGGCTTCCGCCCCGAGCAGGCGGTGGAACGCTGGGGACGGATGAGATCTGCTGATGTGCCGAGGCCGCCAAATGTTCCGAGCCGGTCCACGAATCCAAACTGGCTGGCTATGGACGCCCGCGCTTTCGGAACCGATCGATCGGCGCTGCTGGACAAGCTAGCAGCGCGTACGCCGCCAATTTCAGAAGGAAACTCCTACTTGCTAATGCGACGCGGCCGCCTCGCTAATTACCTCGGTCCATGTGTGGCAGAAGAACCTGAAGTGGCACGCGGATTGATTGAGCACGCGCTTCGAAATGAAGTTTCGAGCAGGCGGTCGTGGGATTTGCTTCCTACGAACAGCAATGCCGTCGCCATTGCACAAGACTTGGGTTTTGCTCCGGAGAGGCATCTGACCCGGATGGTTCGTGGCAAGGACCTCCGCGGGTGTGAGGAGTGGGTTTACGCTATCGCTGGTTTTGAACTGGGTTGAGAATGCACATTCGAGATTTGGCGGAATTGGAAGAACACCTATCGCGACCAACGGAGGCGGATGCCGCTGCTATGGCATCGTTAGAGGGTGATCTTCTTATTCTCGGCGTGGGTGGGAAAATGGGCCCAAGCCTGACGCGTTTGGCACACCGCGCCGCAAAAATGGCTGGAGTCGATAAGCGGATCGTGGCGGTCGCTCGCTTCAGTAACGCTGATTTACCGCGCGAGCTTTCCGGCTTGGGAATCGAAACGATCACCTGCGACATGCTGGAACCGGGAGCGATACGGACTTTGCCTGAAATTCCGAACGTGATTTTCATGGCGGCGCGGAAGTTCGACACTTCCGGCGCGGAGCATCTGACCTGGGCAATGAATACTTACCTGCCGGGATTAGTTGGCGAGCGGTACCGCAACTCCCGAATCGTAGCTTTTTCGACAGGCAATGTTTACCCCCTGAGTTCGGTGACAAGCGGGGGAGCAGTGGAGTTGACTGCGGTTGCTCCGGTGGGCGAGTACGCGCAATCGGCGCTTGGTCGCGAGCGCATGTTCGAATACGCGTCTCTGCGATGGGGTACCCCGGTTTCCATCCTGCGTCTGAACTATGCGGTCGAGTTGCGTTATGGCGTGCTGGTAGACATTGGACGGGCGGTGTTCGAGCGCAGGTCAATTTCGCTGGAAATGCCATACGTGAACGTGATTTGGCAACGCGACGCCAACTCGTGGTGCCTGCGTTCTTTTGCACATTGCCAGTCGCCGCCGTTGGTTTTGAACATCACGGGCCCGGAGACGCTATCCGTGCGTCAGATAGCAAAGGAGTTTGGGGGGCACTTCGGAATTGAACCGACGTTCCCTGAGGCTGAAGGCACTACGGCGCTGTTAAGCAACGCCAGCCAGGCCCGCGCTCTGTTTGGAAGTCCCACGGCAGGAACCGCAGAAATGATCGAATGGATTGCGGACTGGATCATGCAGGGCGGCGTTACATTGAACAAGCCAACGCATTTTCAGACGCGCGATGGAAGATTCTGATGCAAGTCCGCGACAAACTTCGCTCAGGTCTGGTTATTCCGGCGCATCCTCTCGCGCTTGACGCCGACCGCAGGCTGGACGAGCGGCGGCAGCGTGCTCTAACCCGCTACTACCTCGCGGCCGGAGCCGGAGGTATCGCGGTGGGAGTGCACACCACTCAGTTCGCCATCCGCGCGAAGGAATTTGGATTGTTAGAGCCGGTTCTTACGCTTGCCATGGAAGAGAGCCGCAGGGCCGAGATTGTGAAGATCGCAGGTGTTTGCGGGAAAACCCGACAGGCGATGTCCGAGGCGGAGCTTGCGGTCCGGTTAGGTTACGATCTCGGATTGCTCAGCCTGGCCGATTCAGGAGATGCCGGTATCCCTGAGCTCCTCGAACATGTTCGATGTATTGCGTCCGTTATTCCGATCATGGGGTTTTATCTGCAGCCGAGCGTGGGAGGCCGCATTCTGCTTTATGAATTCTGGCGGCAGTTCATTGAAATCGAGAATGTGGTTGCCATCAAGATCGCGCCCTTCAATCGCTATCAGACTTTGGACGTAATGCGCGCCGTGGCCGAGTCGGGCCGTGCTGAGGAGATCGCACTTTACACGGGCAACGATGACAATATTCTGAGCGACTTGCTTACGTTATTCAATTTAGGTGCGCGATCTATGCGGATTGTTGGCGGTTTGTTGGGACAGTGGGCGGTGTGGACGAAAATCGCGGTGTCTCACCTGGAGCTCACCAAGAAAGATCGCGTGTCGATCCCACCCGAGATGTTGACTCTCGGGGCGCAAATCACCGATGCTAATGCCGCGATTTTCGATCCCGCGCACCAATTTCGCGGATGCATCCCTGGAATTCACGAAATCCTTCGTCGTCAAGGACTTCTCGAAGGCCGCTGGTGTCTGGACCCGAATGAGGTCCTTTCTCCGGGGCAGATGCAAGAGATTGACAGAGTCTGTAACTCATATCCCCATCTGCAGGACAACGAATTCGTAAAGGAGCACCTGGATGAATGGCTTGGTTAAGGCGTGTTTAGTAGTGCTGATCGGGTTAATGCCCGCACTGGCGGCCGATCACGCGGTTGTAGTGAGTACTTACGCGAAACAGGACGTTCCGCTCGATCTCAATTCCTCGACTCCATTTTGGAGCGCATCGCAGGTCGTCTACATGGAGCGGGACTCGTTTGGCAAAGTCGTGCCTCGTTACCGTACCGAGGTTCGTACGCGCTGGACGAAGGACAATCTCTATCTTTTATACATTTGCCCTTACGAGCAGCTGCACCTCAAACCTAACCCGAATACTGGTGAGGAGACTAATGAGCTTTGGAACTGGGATGTGGCGGAAGCGTTCATCGGGTCAGACTTTGCAGACATAAAGCGGTACAAGGAGTTCGAAGTCTCTCCGCAGGGGGAGTGGGTGGACCTGGACATCAATCTTCACGATCCGCATCATGAGGACGGCTGGACCTGGAATTCAAAATTTGAAGTGCTGGCAAAAATTGATGAGCAGAAACACATATGGTATGCGGCTATGCGAATTCCGTTTTCAGCAATTGACAAGCGGCCGCCAAAGGCTGGAAATACGCTGCGGATCAACATGTTTCGCAGCCAAGGCAAGCAAGCGCAGGAGATTACCTGGCAGCCGACCATGAGCAAAACATTTCATGTCCCGGAGCGTTTCGGCCTGCTCAAGCTAGCTGGGCAAGAGAAGTGACCGCTACCCATGCTTCATCAAAATTGCTTTGAGAATGTGTTACGACATCTCGTGTGCACGTGAGTTGCGCTCCGAAAGTCGAGAAATGTTTCTATTGCGGATAGGGAGAAGAAGATATGCCGAAGCGGGCAGGCGCGGCCAGACGTTCTGGGGGTAAACCTTCAGCTGCCCTGGCCTTCTTCGATCAGGCATTGTCTCTGCTGGAGAGGCTGAAACGCACGCAAGCCGGGATGATTCAGCAGGCCGCAGAGGTTTGCGCCGAACGTATCGCGCGAGGAGGTCTGGTATTTCTGTTCGGCAATGGGCACTCGCGGATGATGTGCGAGGAGATGACTCCGCGGCAAGGGTGCTTTCCAGGGTTCATAGCCCTGGTCGAGTTAGCATTATCGAATCATGCTTCGATTGTGGGCGCGAACGGGCTGCGGGCGCCTCTCTTCTTAGAGAACTACGAAGGTTATGCCGAGCAGATCCTTCGGAGTTTTCGCTTCGGCAAGGACGACGCTTTTATTATTGTGTCCACCAGCGGGATACGTCCGGTGGTGGTTGAGATGGCCATGGGGGCACAGCGTCGTGGAATGCCGGTGATTGCAATCCTCTCGAAGTCGCACTGCGAGCAGGCCACGGCAGCGCATTCCTCCGGCAAGAAACTGACCGATTTTGCAGATATTGTGATTGATAACCAATGTCCGCCCGGGGACTGCATACTGCAATTGGCGGGACTCGATTGGCCGACCGGCCCGGCTTCTACGATCACCGGAGCTGTCATCATCAACATGCTTCGCTGTGCAACGGCGGAGGCCTTGCTCAATCGAGGTTACACACCTACTCTTCTGCCCAGTCATCAGTACGTTGGCAATGCCAAGGCGGCAGAACAACTGGAACAATTCTACGAGGCGTACCGCAAGAGCTTGGCGCATCTCTTCGAGTAAGCAAACGTCGCCATAGATGAGGAGGCTGAGGCATGTTTCTTGGTAAGCGCGTTCTGATTCTTGCATTGGCTGCCGTGATTGTCGGACGAATCGCTCAGGCCGCCGAATCTTATTCCGTGACTACAGAAATGGGTGTGGAAGCGAAGATGCGCGACGGGACGATTCTTCGAGCTGACGTTTACCGTCCGAAGGCGGAGGGGAGTTTCCCTGTTCTCCTGGAGCGCACACCGTACGACAAGAGGAACTCATCTGACTTTGCCATCAAGGCTGCGGCCCGTGGTTACCTCGTTGTGGTTCAAGATGTTCGCGGTCGTTACTCGTCCGAGGGCGAATGGTACCCATTTAAGAATGAATCGAACGACGGCTATGACACGGTGGAATGGGCGGCCGCTTTGCGTGCGTCGAATGGGAGAGTGGGCATGTTCGGCGGATCGTATGTTGGCGCAACCCAGATGCTGACTGCTATTGCGCATCCTCCGCACCTGGCGGGAATTTGTCCGGTAGTGACCGCGAGCAACTACCACGACGGCTGGACCTACCAGGGTGGCGCATTTGAGCAGTGGTTTAACGAGTCGTGGACATCCGGGCTGGCGCAGGACACTCTGAATCGATCCGTGGAAAAGAACACGAACGCCCTGAACGGAATCTGGAAGCTGCCTCTCACCGAGTACCAGGTGTTCGAGGCGCCGGAAGCATCTTCCGACCCGACTCGAACGCTTGCTCCTTACTTTCTCGATTGGTTGGCGCATCCTAAGTACGACGATTATTGGAAGCGATGGTCCATTGAAGAACACTATCGGGAGATAACCGTTCCCATTCTTACGGTGGCAGCGTGGTATGACATTTTCCTGGGCGGATCGCTGCGTAACTACATTGGCGTTAAAACGGATGGCGGCAACGAACTAGCGCGCAAAGGGCAGCGTTTACTGGTGGTGATCGGCGGACATGCGGGATCGGGACGCAAGATCGGCGAGGTTGACTTCGGGCCGGCCGCCGACCTCGGCGAAGATGAGGTGACACTTAACTGGTATGACCACCTGTTTAAGAACGCCGCAAACGAATTCGCCAGCCCCAAGCCGGTGAGGATTTTCGTCATGGGTGCGAACCAATGGCGTGAGGAAGAAGATTGGCCGTTGCCTCTGGCCCGCGAAACGAAATACTTCTTACACTCCGGCGGTAAGGCGAATTCTGCAAATGGAGACGGCAGCTTATCGGCGGTCGCTCCACGTGGAGAATCACCGGACCGCTACAAGTACGATCCAGCCACTCCGGCACCGACAATCGGTGGACCTTTGTGTTGTGACGCCAAACATCTTGCGCCTGGACCGCGCGACCAGAGGCCGGTGGAAGCGCGTGACGATGTTTTGGTTTACTCGACGCCGCCTCTTACCCAGGACGTCGAAGTCACAGGGCCGGTGAGGATTGAGTTATTCGCCAGTTCCTCAGCGGTAGACACCGATTTCACCGGCAAGCTGGTTGATGTCTGGCCGAACGGGTTTGCGCAAAACCTGACGGAAGGGATCATACGGGGGCGTTTTCGTGAGTCGCAGGCAGAGCCGGCGTTCATGAATCCAGGACAAACTTACAAATTGATGTTGGATTTGTGGGCTACCAGCAACGTCTTTCTGAAGGGGCATCGTTTGCGAGTTGAAATCAGCAGCAGCAACTTCCCTCGATTCGACAGGAACCTTAATACTGGGGAAGACAGCGCATCGGGTCGAAAATTTGTGACCGCCGTAAACACGATTTTCCATGACGTAGAGCACCCCTCGGCAGTGATCCTCCCGATTGTGCCGGTCAAGTAGGTTGTGCCCGCGCCGCGGAACATCAGTGGATGTATGCTGCGCCGGGCAATATGTATTCGACCGGCCACAGCTCAGTTTTCTGGTTGACGGTGTCTGACCAGCGAAAGAGTTGGGCGTCAGGCGGGGACAAAAGTTTGAAGCCGGGAAGCGTCTCTGATATGGCGCTGGCCAAAGTGTAGGCCTTGCCCGTGCCGGTAACCATGAATTCTGCTGAAGGGTTGAATTTGGCCTGGGCGAAGCGGGCGGCGACTTCGACATCTTCCATCATCTGCAAGAAGTAAGGACGGCCGGTCAACAAGGAGTTGTAAACATAGTCGGCGAGAACGCCGGAAAGGGGGTTGATGTAGGCATGATCGAAGTCAAGATGCGCCAGGGCCGGGTCATCGGGCGAGACCGCTTTGTAGGCCATGCGGGTTTCACCCAAACCTCGCGGATCAATCGATACGATGTCAAATCCTTTATCAAGCTTTTCTTTGATGGTAGGCCAGTCCTGCGCACCCACTTTTCCGTTTTCGCCGAGCCAGAACAATACCGGTCGGGGGCCTTCTCTATTGCTGTGGATGAACAAGAGCGGCATTTGAAGGTAGCGGCTGTGATGTACAAGAAATTTTTCTATGGTGACGCCTTCCAGCGGAGAGCTGCCAAGCTTTTCCCATCGGATCTCGCCGTCGAGAGAAACTGCGCCGTTAAATTCTGAGATCGGCCACGAGTCGATACGGGGATGGGTGTCGGAATAGTAGAGCTGCTTCAGAGTCTTTGCCGGCTCTTTTTTGTGGTCCAGGTAGTACTCTCGAATCACATCCATCAGTGATCGTGCTTCTGGAAAATCGAGCATCACCTGGCCGGTGCGGGTGCACTGGAGAGTTTTTTCGTCGAGTTCCTTAACGGCTGGCAGCCCGCGCCTCAGGGGCAGCCGGTTGAAGTGATCCAAAAACTCCATGGCTGCTTCCTGGTTCTGGGGTGAGAAGTCGTGCCCATGATATCCCTCGGTCATCGCGACGCGATCCGCGTGCTGAAATTGAGTGTAAAGATTCCTGATCTCGCGCACGGTGCTATGCGTGCCTTCAATCGGAAAGAAGTCGAGCACCGCAGCCGCCACAAAGACGGGGCGGGGATACATCATAAGCAGCAGGCCGGCGTGATCCACCTGGCTGGAAATCATTCCGTAAAGGTCTTGTTCTGGATCACTGTCGGGGTCCTTGAAAATACGGTTGTACACACGCATGGGCAGGGCGGTGACGTAGCAGGACGGCGCAGCTACTTTGATTCGTTTGTCGAGGGCGGCGATGTGTGCCACCTGGAACCCGCCCCCGCTCGTGCCGGTGATACTGATGCGCTCCGGATCGACGTCAGAGCGCGTTAGCAGGTAGTCGACGGCTCGGATTCCATCCCAAGTTTCCCAGCGAGCCAGATTCGTTCCAGCAAGATAAGCCAGATTGCCAAGGACAGCGTGCTCCGCGCAAATCAGGTTGTAACGGCTTTTTCTCGCATTCGCATCCCAGAACTGGCTGCGCTCGCCCTGGCCCACCGGGTCCCAACTGATGACTACGTATCCCCGCTGGACCAACCTTTGACACAGGGCCTGATAATGGACCTTGCCGTTTTCGGCATGGCCGGCTGGAACCAGGATCGCGGGATGTGTTTTGTTCACATCTTCGGGTACATATACGAGGGCGGTAACATACACACCGGGCAAGCTCTCGAAGATCAACTTTTCAATGCGAAAGCCATCCATCTGAATCTTGCCGGTGATGCGGGCATTTAATGGCGTTTTCTCGGCGGGTAAGCCACCCAACATGGCCAGAAGATTCTGTTCAATCTTTCGCTGAACCCGCAGAAGGTCTTGTTCCGTCTTGATCCCCCTCCAAGTGGCTCTTCGGCTCTCATCCTGCTGCCAAGCCAGTTCCGTCTGATACTTCAGGTACGGAGTTATCGACGGCGCGTCTGCGCTCACAAACGGGGGGAGCACACGAAAAGGATCGGCGGGCGGTGCATCAGAAGTAAAAGAAACAATAGAAAATGCGAGCATTGATGCAAAGAAGAGGGCGACTCTCATTAGTCTCCTGCATGCAGCTAAGGGTTTAGAGTGAAATTCCGCGCTTCCAGGGGATGAAATCATCCTGACCCAGTATTTCAGCTTTGGTATGTTGACCGCTAGCGACCTGGATTAAAGTTTCCAGGATCGCCTCTCCCATCTGCTCGATGCTTTTCTCGCCCGAGATGATGGAGCCGGTGTCAAGGTCAATGATATCGGGCATGCGGCGAGCGAGGTCGGAATTTGTCGCTATTTTGATGACAGGCGCGACGGGGTTGCCGGTAGGCGTGCCCAGGCCGGTCGTGAAAAGTACGATATTGGCTCCGGCGCCCACTTGCGCGGTTACGCACTCAACATCATTGCCCGGCGTGCACTGCAGGTTCAGGCCCTGCTCGGTCGAGTACTCCGGGTAATCCAGAACCGCCTTAACCGGCGAAGTCCCACCTTTGCGGGCCGCGCCGGCAGACTTCATAGCATCGGTGAGCAGCCCATCCTTGATATTTCCCGGAGATGGGTTCATTTCGAATCCCGAATGCACGGACGAGGCACGGGCGGCGTAGTCGTGCATGAGTTGAATGAAGCGGTTCCCGACTTCCTTGCTGACACTGCGGTCGATCAGCCATTGCTCAACCCCGCAGAGTTCAGGAAATTCAGAAAGTATGGTTCTGCCGCGCAAGGCGGCCAGCAGGTCGGAAACATGGCCAACGGCGGGATTGGCGGAAATTCCGGAGAAGCCATCCGAGCCTCCGCACTTCAATCCGATGCAAAGCTGTGAAAGGGGAGCTGGGGCCCGGTTGATTTTCTCCGACTCCGCCAAGCCCAGGAAAGTTTCGCGAATTGCGTCCGACAGCATGGCGAACTCAGATCCGCTTTTTTGCTGTTCGAAGACGAGGAGAGGTTTGCTGAAAGCCGGATCACGTTTTGCGATCTCGTCACGCAGGATGCTGACCTGGGAATTCTGGCAGCCGAGACTCAGAACGGTTGCCCCGGCAACATTGGGATGATGGAGATAACCGGCAATCAAGCCACAAAGGTTTCGGGAATCTTCGCGGGTTCCACCGCACCCGCTCTGGTGAAGCAGAAACTTGATGCCGTCGAGGTTTTTAAAGATTTTATTCGCGACTTCTCTGGCGCCGGGCGATTTTGTCCGGCGTAGCGCGGCGTCATCCAGCTTGCCTTGCTGGTAAAGGCTGACCAGTTCAGCGACTTGCCGCCGATATAGCTGTGGGCGGGCAAATCCAAGTTCTTCTTCAAATGCCTGCTTGAGAACCTCAATATTTCGGTTTTCGCAAAATACCAGCGGTACTACGAGCCAATAATTGCGAGTACCGACTTGTCCGTCGGAGCGGTGGTATCCGAGGAATGTGCGGGCCTGCCAGCGCGAAATGTCGGGCGCATCCCAACGGTAGTCTCCTGCTGTTTTTTCCTTGAACGGCAATGCATCGTGACGAATGTTGTGGGTGGTCAACACCGAGCCCTTGTGGATCGCTTGCGTCGCTTTGCCGATGACTACGCCGTACATGAAGACCGGCGCGCCCGTGATCAGGTCGGCCTCCGCGAACTTGTGTTTCGCCGGAACATCCGTGATCAGAGCAAGACTTTCCTTGTGGACAGCGATCTGCTCCCCTTTTCGCAGGTCCCTGAGTGCGATCCATACGTTGTCTAACGGATTCAGTTTTAAAGCGGCTGCCGGCATTCGGTCCTCGACTGCTTTTAGATACCGATATTAATGTGAACCTAATCTGCGGAATTGAGTGCAAATGTCTTCCACGTTGGTCAGCAGAGCATCGCCGGCAAATTCAAGACTGGCGAGCGAGCGTTGCGCTGCCTCGCGGTGGCCGAACCCGCAAGCGTCTGTAACCACCACGGGAATGTAACCCAGATCGGCGCCATGCCGTACTGTGGGTTCAATGCCGATCTCCAGGGCTATTCCAGCAATCACGAACGCTGCTATACCGCAGTCTCGTAATGCGATGTCCAATGGAGTACCTTCGAAGGCCGACATCGTGATTTTGTCGAACACAGCCTCGCTGGGTAGAGGAGTCAACTCGGGCACCAAATGAAACCTATCGGAGTCTCTTATGAACCAGGGTTTGACCTCATCTACGGATTTTACTCGTTGCCATGCCATAGCCATTCGGAGCTGAGAGACACCCATAAGTTCTTTCGGCAGGGACATGTGACGAGTGAACAAAACCCGAATCCCCGCTTCACGAGCGGCTCGGAGAACTTCAAGAACTCTGGCGGTGATTTCGCTGCCATTCTCGATCTGCCGGACAATTCCGACTTGCATGTCATAAACCACCAATGCCAATCGAGTGGGGTCGCAAACATCTTCCAGTGTTTGCGGTATTCGAAGTCCAAACGCACGCTGCATGGTCATGAATAGCTCAGTTCAAATCAAAATGTGGCACTGTCCGCCCGATATGCATGGGCCGTTTTTACTGTTCCGGTTGAGAAGAATCGTACCGCACAATTGCGACAGGTTCATGAAAAGACTTGCAGTCGAGCTGCGACATGGACGAAGTAAGACCCAGAGCGAAAATAAATTTTCGACTTTCCAAGCCGCGTATTTCTACATTGGATGTCCGTAGCCTATTTGCACCTGGCAAGTATCAAGGTGATATCGTCGTGCTGTTCCTCGCGGCTGAACCGCCGAACTTCGTCAATGATGGCGCTGACATACTGTTTCGAAGAAGACTGCTCCCGATTTCGTACAAGCGCTTCGATTAAACGCTGCTCTCCAAATTCCTGTCCCTGGTGATCAAAAGACTCGGTAATGCCGTCAGTGTAAAGGGCGAGGGTGTCTCCTGGGGCAAGTTGCCGTTCATCGGTGGCGCAGTCCCATTCCTTAAACAGTCCCAGCACGGTGCTGGTGGAATCCAGACGTTCCAGCGTGTTGTCGCGACGGAGGAGGAGCGGTGAATAGTGTCCGCAATTAACGTAGCGCAAGGTTTTGTTCACGTCATTGTATTCGGCAAAAAAGAGCGTGGCATAGGCGCTGTCAGTGGTGTTTTCGTAAAAGAGCTGGTTGACCGAACGCAAGAAGCGCTGCGGCTGCTCCATGGCAATCGCACTCTGACTCCGAAGATTTGCCTGCAAGTTTGCCATCAAGAGGGCGGCCCCAATACCTTTTCCGCAAGTATCGCCAATGATCAGTCCAATACGCTCCCGGCCGAGGCTTAGAAAATCGTAGTAATCGCCGCCGACTTCACGGGCTTGAATACAGGCGCCGGAGTAATCGAGTGTCTGGAGTTGGGGCATGGTTTGGGGGAAGAGCCTGGCTTGCACCTGTTTTGCGATCTCCAGTTCATGGGCAGTGCGTCTTTCGGCTTCCAGCTTTTCGGCTGCCGCGCGACGCTGTGCCTCAATTTCGCGAACGAAATCGTCACGACCGACAAGAACGAAGGAATTGCCGTCGAGATCGTCAAACCGGGTGAAAATTCCGCCCCAGAGGGTCAGTTGGGGGGGATGGTGGAATCGTACTCCCCGCTGCTGCCACTCCTGGAATTTGGCCGTGACATCTTCGGTCACGAGTACGGCATGTTTACAACGGCCGATGAGCTTGTATTCCTCGGACTTGCGTTTGGGAGTCACGAGCGCAAGAACCGTATTGCCATCGGGAGGGGCGACAGCGACCCACCGTCCAGCGGATTCGTAGCTCTCGTCGACGACCAGGCCGAAGCCGAGCTGATCCACATAAAAACGCAAGCTCTTGTCCTGATCGCGGACAAAAATGTTAACGCAAAGAACGCGAAGGTAGGGATCTTGTCGACCTTCGCGGAAGGCTGTCCATGGCGATGAAGGAGGAGTTTTCATCAGCAGCGATTATATGTCGGGCTGACACTTACAATGTGAGTCGCGCAAACGGCAGGAGGACTTTTGTCCGTATCCCACCGGATTGGGTATAAGACAGGCGTCAATGGGGAAGGGAAAAAGTGAAGATTTCACTTTCCGCAGAGATTGTCACGTACTGAATGCCATCAACCGCATAAGTCATCGGAGAACTACGGAAATTCTGGCCAGTGTTGAATCGCCAGAGAGGTTGCCCGCTGCCCGCATCCACAGCTTCGAACGAACTGGAGTCATCTCCGAAGAACACGAGTCCTGCGGCGGTAGTAAGGGTCCCGCCCCAGGAATCAGCGTGGCCGACCTGAGGATAGCGCCATACGACCTTGCCGTCGGGTAGTGAGAGGGCCAGGAGAATTTTCTTCGCATGCTCATCCGGTGGGTGTTTGGTGCCTGTTCCGTAGTATGTCTCGCCGGGGGTAAACTGCTTGGCCTTTGCAAAATACACATTGCAGGCTTCAAGAGCCATCACGTAGAAGAGGCCAGTGGCGGGATTGTAAGACGGTGAAAACCAGTTAGTGGCTCCGTCGATGCCGGGACAGATATAAGTACCTTGGGCTGTCGGAATCCGTCCAGAAAGAACGGGACGACCGGATGCGTCGATACGGGTTGCCCAATTAAGTTTCTCGACGAAGGGAGCGGCGTGCAGGAACTTGCCGTTGGAACGGTCGAGTACGTAGAGGAATCCGTTGCGGTTGGCCTGGACTAACAAACGCTGGAGGGAGCCATTCTCGGGCAAATCAACCAGTACAGGAGTTTCGTTTGCGTCATAGTCATAAAGATCATGGGGAGTGAATTGAAAGTACCACTTCAGCTTTCCGTCGTTGGGATTGATCGCCAGGACAGAGGCGGTGTACAGGTTGTTGCCCGGGCGGGAATCGCCAATGAAATCCGGGGCTGCGTTACTGGTTGTCCAATACAGGGTGTCTAGCTCCGGATCGTAAGTACCGGGCATCCAGGTGGTGGCGCCGCCGTGCAAATAAGAGTCGCCAGCCCAGCTATCAAACCCGACCTCGCCCGGAGCAGGAATCGTCCAGAGCTGCCATTTCTTGTCTCCAGTTTCGGGGTCAAAAGCGGCGAGAAATCCGCGGACGCCGGAGTCGCCACCTGAGGTGCCCACGATGACCGCACCTTTCACTACGAGCGGGGCGCTGGTTGCGCCGTAATGTTTGGTCTTGTCAGCGTAGGTGACATCCCAGCGCAAGCCGCCGGAGCGGGCGTCCAGGCACAGCAGGTGGGCGTCGTCGGTCTCTATGAAGACAGAATCTCGCCAGACCGCAACGCCACGGCTTTTATGAGCGGCGGCGTCATCGAGCAATCCTGAGCTGACTGGCCGGGCATAATGCCACACGACGCGTCCCGTCCGCGCGTCCAGGGCAAAAGCATCGTTAGCAGACGTGACATACATAATGCCGCGTATCACTACCGGCGTGACTTCGACGCGTTTTGAGTTGCCCGGGTGAAACACCCATGCGGCGCTAAGCTGAGAGACATTTGCGGTAGTTATCTGATTCAGTTTGCTGTAGCGGCGGCCGGTGTAGTCGCCGTTGTAAGAAGTCCAGTCGGCGCCGACCGGTTGCGCCAACAGATCTTCGTAGACCACAGTGGTCGCCGCGTGGACAGGAGATCGACCTTTTTGGCCAGCAACAGGCGAGACACTAAGGGCGGTGACGGCGAGAAAAATCAGGAGGGTAATAACTCTTCCGCTCATTTCAGTAACTTTCCCCGTTGGTCACTCGAACTTCTTGAAGAGAACCGCGATCGATTCCTTTTTCATCTTCCAGATGAAGGGAAATTCGCCCGGGATTTCCGGGGACACTGGTCTCGAGTTCCAGAGCTACTGGTTCCGTTGGCTTCACACTAGCTCCGGGAATGATTCCGACACTTAAACCACGTTCGTTATAGAGATGAGCTACCAGACGACCGGGAAAGAACACTCCAAAAGAGCCTGACAGCCTGAGGTTGCCATTTTGAAGACGAGTCGCGCGAAGAGGCCGCATCACAATGCCAGCATCTGTAACGCCATGAAACTGGCTGGTGGCGCGGGTAGGAAACCATTCGGTATCAAAGCTGCACGATTCTCCGGGGGACAGGCGGCACAGGGGACTGTTGAGTTCGGCTTCGAGATAATAAGGAGGTTGCCCTTCTTCGCCTCCCGTGAGAGCGGGTTCGCCATCGGAATTCACTTTAATTTCAGATCCATTGGTCCAGAAGATGATTGACGCTTTGCCAGGATAAGATTTGTTTTCCTGGTAATGAAAGCGCTCGGCCATAGCATACTGGGTAGCGCCATCGACAACCGCGAGCCAGCCATCGGTTGAATCCAGCCACAGTTCGGCGGCCATGTGCACATAATGCAGGACAAAGAGGCCGTCATCTCTCAGCGTGGCGGCGGGGTTCTCGGCTGGGCCGAAGCGGACGTGGTAACGATTGAGATAGCTGCTGGAAGGATTGGCGGGTGTAAATGTCCAGAAGTCGTGGTTCATGCGCGAGCGAGTGGTTGCATCCGTAGTATCGTATTGCGAAACGGACTGCATAGACCATTCGACGGGATGACCGGTTATGTTTTTCATCGAGGCGTGAAAGCTGATATGCGGGGTATCGGCATCGAGCGTAATCGTGCGCTGAAATTGAATTCCGGTATGGGGATCGGCGGGTCCGGTGAGTTCAACCTGGCAGAGTTGCCCATCTGACACTTTGCGGAAAGAGTATGGGCCGTCGTCAAGCAAATCAGAACCGCCCGCCCAATGTTGTTCGTCGTTGTTTCCTTCGGGCAAGAGCCAAAGCTTGTCGCCTCCATAGTTAAACCACTGTCCCGGGTTCGGGGGTAAATACTTGCCCGCGTACTTCGGGTTCACAAACAGGAAGGGATGTCCACCGAAGGTGACTTGAATCAGGCGGCCGCCGTTCTGCGGTACGAGGACCAGTTGCACCCATTGATTGGATACTTGTTGCGCGTGCCAACCTTTGTAGTCAACGGCTTCGACGCGGCATGTGGAAGTGGAGGGCTGATTCGACTGATAACCCCACGCGTTGAGCGACGCCGCGGTGACTGCAAGCCAAAAGGATAAAACCTCTGTCACAATCAGGAGGAGCCTCAGCGATGCGATCATTCAACCTCCAGCAATTTTCAACCTGCGGAAATAGTCTTGTCCGCGCGTGACAGGCCCGTTACGCAGAAGCGCCAATCGAAACGAAACTCAATAAAACGAAAGAATTGGATTTGCGTCAAGCAGATTCTGTGGTATACCAACGTGGCCGCCGCGTCCTGGAGTCACGCGCGAGAAATAAAGTTGAAGAACCTCATTCTCTTACTGCTGATCGCACCTGGTCTGCTGGCTCAAGAGCGGAAAGTCGATCCTACGTGGTTGCATCGTTTTGTTTCTATGGGGAGCGAATCGGGCGGAAACTCGCCTGCCGGATCCTGCCATTTCAAACCGATGTTCGGCGAAGGCGACACAGACGATCGCATCATGCGAACCGTGGCGCGCTTTGGGGAATTGGCCGTCGGTCCAAAGGGCGAATGTCCAGCGGAAACGGAGCAGCGGCAGGAGGGGATCTATTTTGTCCTGAGTGGAAATGCCGTTCTGCACTACGGAGAACAGACTTTTTCCATGCGCGCAAGGGATTTCACCTACGTTCCTCCAGGTGTAAAGCACTCGATTGGGAACGGCGCACAGCAAGAATTGCGGGTGCTATTGATGGATTTCAAGATCCCGCAACGAATGCCGCTCGGCAGAGAGGATGCACGCCCCAAGATTGTGAATCTGGATGATGTGAAGGAAGAGACGGTTCAGGGGCATCCCTCATCGGTGTGGTACAAGCTATTGGCTGGTCCGCGAACCGGTAAGCGCGACGCGATCGACCAGGCTTATGTAGTGACCAGCTTATTCTGGATGGACTTCGCACCGGGCGGCACAAATTTTCCCCATCATCACGAAGCGGCGGAGGAAATCTACGTGGTCATGGACGGCGAGGGCGAGATCGTGGCCGGTAGCGGAACGGACGGGATCGAGGGACGTTATCCGGCGAAGGCCGGGGACGCTTACTACTTCCGTCCGAACTGCACGGTAGGGTTCTACAACGAAGACAAACCTAACGCTAAGGCCCATATCCTGGCGGTGCGGGCACGGATCCCGCCACCGGACGAGGACGATTAAGGTCGCGGGCGTGCTTGATCGTGCGACATTGAAATTGATTCCACAGGGCCGCATCGCGGGACGAATCACAAAGGAGGAGTAAGAGATGGGTACCCGAAATTCCAGCCGACGGTCGTTTATGAAACTGGTGGCGGCGGTGCCGCTGCTAAGCCAAATTGCGGCACGCGATCTGTATGCGCAGGCTGCTACGGCGATTGGCCGCGATCCACGGCAAAACGTATACAGCCGTCTTGGGGTGAAGACCGTAATCAATTGCCGCGGAACCTGGACATATCTAAGTGGGTCCTTGGAGTTTCCCGAAGTTCGGCAAGCGCAGCTGGAAGCAGCGCAACATTTCGTCAACATGCTTGATTTACAGCGCGCGGTAGGGCGCAAGCTGGCGGAATTGACCGGGGCGGAGTCGGGCATCATCACTTCGGGTGCAGCGGGCGCGATGGCGGCAGCCACTGCAGGGTGCATGGCGGGCACGGACGACAAGAACATCTGGCAGCTGCCGGATACGACCGGGCTGAAACACGAAGTAATCATGGTTGGCGGCAGAAGCGCGTTTGACAGCGCGATTCGCCTGACGGGAGCGAAACTGGTCCTCGTATACTCCGCCGAAGAGCTTGCCAGCGCTATCAATGAAAACACGGCGATGATCTATACGACGGATCTAGGGGACAAGCTTTCACGAGAATTGGCAGTTGCGAAAGACCGCAAGATTCCGATGTTATTAGATGACGCCGCCGGTATTCCTCCTGCCGACAATGCCAAGCTCTACGCCAAGATGGGACTTGATCTCTACTGCTTCTCTGGTGGAAAGGGCCTGCGCGGGCCGCAGTGCAGCGGCGTCCTTCTTGGGCGAAAAGACTTGATCGAAGCGGCTTTACTGAATTCCGCTCCTCGTGAGGGTGCGGTTTGCCGCCCAATGAAAGTCGGGAAAGAAGAAATAGTTGGTTGCCTGACAGCCATCGAAACCTGGTTGAAGATCGACGAGAAAAAACTCTATGCCGAGTGGAACGAGCGGATCGACCGCATCCGAAAATTGGTTGAAACGGTTCCTGGAGTAAAGACTGAAACTTATGTTCCCGAAGATGGAAACCGCTATCCAACGTTAAAGGTGGCATGGGATCAGCAGGCCTGGGGCTACACCCTTGCGGATTGCGTGCGAGATCTGCGCGGGACCGATCCCATTATTGAAGTGCTGGGAACCGATAATCCGAGCCTGGTGACGGCAGTTCGCGAGGGCAATCCAAATCCGAAAGAACGCAAGCAGCCCGACCACATTGAGTTGGTTTCGATGACCATTAAGCCGGGAGAGGAAATCGTGGTGGGGCAAAGACTAAGGGCGATCCTCAAGGCCGCTCAAAAGAAAGGGGCTGCCGCCTAAGTGGAGAGTCGAAAAAAACAGATGCGAGCGTTGGGAATCGGATTGTTGCTCTTAACGCTGTGCACGTCCCAGGCACAGGTGCGTGCTGTGGTTCCATCCCAGACGAAAGCGAACCCCATCTACTCGCCTGGCGTCGATGCCGGGGACTACGTTTATATTTCGGCTCAGGGACCCCGGCGAGCCGACGGCAGCATGCCAACGAGTTTCTCTGAACAGTGCCGGCAGGCTCTTGATAATGTGAAGTTGGTAGTGGAATCGGCGGGTCTTGCGATTGACCATGTCGTATATACCCAGGTCTATCTCGACGACATCAAAAACTACGAAGAGATGAACCGGCAGTTCGGCGAATACTTCGGGAAGACGCTGCCTGCTCGAGCGGTACTGGGTGTCGCGAAGCTACCTGAACCGCCGATTCAGATCAACGCAATTGCTGTGCGCAGCCTGGCGGACAAAAAGGCGATTGTTCCGCCGAATGATCGGTCGCATGAATCCGCATCGCCGGGTGTGCTCACTCATGACCGGCTGTTTGTCTCAAGCATGTCCGGCAGGGATGCGGAGACTGGAAGAGTTCCGGACGACCCAGGAGCTCAAGTCGACATGGCGCTTGACCGCATGCAGGCAGTGGTCAAGGCGGCGGGGCTCGAGCTAAGCAACATGGTTTTCGTCAATCCATATTTGACAGCAGAAATTCCCATGAAGGTGATGAATGAACGTTACGCCCGGCGATTTGAATTCGGGAATACTCCGGCCCGGGCGACGATACAGGT
>Ga0310810_10002228_pt1 | contig 20700 bp, 20 predicted proteins | sample NCmetagenome_FD_207641 | JGI IMG/M metagenome (GOLD analysis project Ga0310810, IMG submission 207641) | Soil microbial communities from experimental microcosm in Duke University, North Carolina, United States - NC | ecosystem: Engineered > Artificial ecosystem > Soil microcosm > Unclassified ...
CGCCGGCTCGAGCAATTTCCGCATCACCTTTCGGGCGGCATGCGCCAGCGCGTGATGATCGCGATCGGGCTTGCCTGCAATCCGAAGCTCATCATCGCGGACGAGCCGACCACGGCACTCGACGTGACGATCCAGGCACAGATCCTCGAATTGATGAAGGACCTGTCGCGACGCCTCGGCATCGCGATGGTCGTGATCACGCACAATCTCGGGATCGTGGCACGCTACGCTGACCGTGTGAACGTGATGTATGCGGCGCGCATCATCGAGCAGGGCACCGCAGACCACGTGTTTCTCGAACCGGCGCATCCCTATTCGATCGGGTTGATGCGCTCGATCCCGCGGCTCGACCTGCCGCGCGGCATCAAGCTCGAAACGATCGAAGGGCTGCCGCCCGACCTGCGCGCGCCGCCGTCGGGCTGCCGCTTCGCGCCGCGCTGTCCTTACCGGCTCGATGCGTGTCTCGTCAGCGCACCGCTGGTGACTGTTGCGCCGGATCACGCGTCGGCCTGCATCCGCGCGAAGGAGATTCTCGCCGGGACACTGGTCGCGCCCTTTGCGCGCAACGCGGCCGCAGCGAAGACGGCGGCGCCGAATGGCGCGCAGCCGCTGCTCGTGGTCGATCACTTGAAGAAATATTTCAAGGTCAAGGCTGCCGGCGCGGGCTTCATGTCCTCCGAAACCGCGACCGTGAAGGCCGTCGACGATGTCTCGCTGCACGTATTGCCGGGCGAGACGCTCGGACTCGTCGGCGAGTCAGGCTGCGGCAAGACCACGGTTGGACGCGCCGTGCTCAAACTCGACGAGCCGACCGACGGTGCGATCCGTTTCGGCGCGGCGGACATCACGCATGCCGGCCACTCCGACATGCGCGGCGTGCGGCGCAAGATCCAGGTGATCTTCCAGGACCCCTATTCGTCGCTCAATCCCCGCATGACGGTCGGCCAGATCATTGGCGAACCCTTGAGCGTCTACAAGCTCGTGCCGAACCGGAAGGCCGAGCATGAACGCGTCGCCGAACTGCTGACCCAGGTCGGCCTCTATCCATACATGGCCGAGCGCTATCCGCACGAGCTCTCGGGCGGCCAGCGCCAGCGCGTCGGCATTGCGCGCGCGCTCGCGCTGGAGCCGACGTTCATCGTTTGCGACGAACCGGTGTCGGCACTCGACGTCTCGATCCAGGGGCAGATCATCAACCTGCTCGAAGACCTGCAGGACCGGCTCGGCCTCTCCTACCTGTTCATCGCCCACGATCTCGCGGTGGTGCGCCACATCTCCGACCGCGTCGCCGTGATGTATCTCGGGCGCGTGGTGGAACTCGCCGACCGCGATGAGCTCTATGCCGCGCCGCAGCATCCCTATACGAAGGCACTGCTCGATGCCGCGCCGGTCCCTGATCCCGAGGTGGAGCGCGCCCGCGCCCCGCGTGCGCTCCGCGGCGAAATACCCTCACCCTTGACCCCGCCAAGCGGCTGCGTGTTCCATACACGCTGTCCGATCGCCGGCGAGGAATGCAAGCGGGAGGTGCCGGTGTTCAGGCCAACAAGCGCGGGCCACATGGTGGCCTGCCACAAAGTGTAGAGCATGATCCCGAAAAGTGGGTACCGGTTTTCGGAAAAGATCATACTCAAACGGAAAACTAAGCGTTTCGCGGGGGCGGCGCAAAGAAGGTGGGAGGAAACATGAACTCGCTGACAAGGCGCTCCGTCCTGATGACCGGGGCCGCCGCGGCCGCCCTTGGCGGAACGACACTCGAGACCTACGCCCAGCAGCCGAAAAAGGGCGGCACGCTGAATTTCGCAATCAGCGCAGAGGCGCCGCATTACGATCCGCACGGCAGCGATACGTTCGCCACGCTGCATTTCTCGGCGCCGTTCTACAACACGCTGCTGCGCTACAATCTCGCGAAATTTCCCGAGATCGAGGGGGACCTGGCCACGTCCTGGACCGTCGCGCCCGACAAGAAGAGCTTCACATTCAAGCTCCATGACGGTGTGAAATTTCACTACGACCGCCTGCGCAACCCCGCCCAAGGTGTCGTATCGAACCGCAAGGCGACTTTCGACGACATCGACACCATCGAAACGCCCGATCCGCTCACCGTCGTCTTCAAGCTGAAGGCGGTGAACGCCTCGATGCTCGACAATTTCGCTTCGCCCTGGAACACCGTTTATGCGGCGAAGGACCTCGCGAGCGACCCGAACTTTCCAAAGACGCACATCAACGGCACCGGGCCGTTTACCTTCGTTGAGCACATCAAGGGCAGCCACGTCTCGGGCAAACGCAACGAGAACTATTTCAAGAAGGGCCTGCCCTATCTCGACGGAACCAAGGGCGTGTTCACGCTGCAGGCCGCCGCGATGCTGAACGCACTGCAGGGCGGGCAGCTGCAGGCGGAATTCCGCGGCGTCTCGCCGGCCGAGCGCGACCGCATCGTGCAGGCGATGGGCGACAAGATCAGGGTCGAGGAATCGAGCTGGACGCTCAACCTGCTGGTGGCGTTCAACATCGAGAAGAAGCCATTCGACGACGTGCGAGTGCGCAAAGCGTTGCTGATGGCGATCGATCGCTGGGGCGGCAGCGCCGGCCTCTCGCGCATCTCGACGCTACGCGCGGTCGGCGGCGTGCTGCGCCCGGGCTCTCCGCTTGCGACCCCCGAAGCCGAACTTGTCAAGCTCCCCGGCTTCTCGAAGGACATCAAGAAATCGCGCGAGGAAGCGAAGAAGCTGCTCAAGGAAGCCGGCCAGGAGAACCTGAAGTTTGTCCTGTGGAATCGCAATCTCGCGATGCCCTACACGCCGGCCGGCATCTTCCTGGTCGACCAGTGGCGCCAGATCGGCGTCCAGGTGGAGCACAAGCAATCCGACACCGCGCCCTACCTCGCCGCACTGGCAGGCGGCAACTACGAGGTGGCTGTCGACTTCTCCAACCTGTTCAACGACGACGCCACGCTCGCACTCACCAAGTTCCTGTCGCATGACAAGAACCCGCTTAACCTGTCACGCTCCAACGATGCAGAGCTCGACAAGCTTTACGAACAGCAGCTGCGCGAGGGCGACGTGGAGAAACGCAAGGGGTTCATCCGCGCATTCGAGAAGCGGCTGTTCGAGCAGGCCTACCAGGAGCCGCTGCTGTGGTGGCACCGCATCGTGCTCACCCACAAGACCGTGATGGGCTGGAAGATGTCGCCGAGCCACAATCTCGGCCAGCAGCTCGAGGATGTGTGGCTGAACGCGTGAGTAGAACGCGAATCGAGCCGCATGCGCGCTTTCTCCTCTCCCGCAAGCGGGAGAGGGTGGCGAGCGAAGCGAGCCGGGAGGGGGTCTTGAACTAGCAAATGCCCTCTCCCGCCTCAGTCGCTGCGCTCTTTCGGCATCCTCACCCGCAAGCGGGAGAGGGGAAGAAAGTGAAAAGAAGATGCTCCGCTACACCCTGAATCGCCTGTTGCTGATGATCCCGACACTGATCGGGGTCGCGGTGCTGGTGTTCTTCATGCTGCGCGTCATTCCGGGTGACGTCGTCGAGGTGAAGCTGCGCGGCGACGGCGGCAACGTCAGCCAAGAGATGATTGACTCGGAGCGCCACCGGCTCGGCCTCGACAAGCCGCTCATCTACCAGTTCAAGGACTGGATGGTGGGACTCGCCACGCTCGACCTCGGCACGTCGATGTGGACCGACCGGCCCGTGACCGAGGAGATCTCGCTGCGGCTCGAACTCTCGCTGCAAGTCGCCATCATGGCGAGCTTCTTCGCGGTGCTGCTGGCGATACCGTTGGGGACAACGGCAGCATTGATGCGCGGTACCTGGGTCGATTATGCGGTCCGCATCATCACCATCGGGGGCTTGTCGATCCCGTCGTTCTGGTTCGGCATGCTGATCATGATTTCGCTGCTCTACTTCTTCAATTGGCTGCCGCCGATCACGTTCACGCCGATCTACGTCGATCCGGTCGCCAACCTGACGCAACTGATCTGGCCGGCGCTCGCGGTCGGCTACCGCTACTGCGCCGTGGTAGCGCGCATGATCCGTTCCTCGCTGCTCGAGGTGCTCAACGAGGATTACATCAGGACGGCACGCGCCAAAGGCGTGTTCGAGAAGCTCGTGATCTCGCGCCACGCGCTGCGCAACGCGCTCTTGCCCGCCATCACGGTGATCGGCATCGAGTTCGCATTCCTGATCGGCGGGCTGGTCGTGACCGAGCAGGTGTTCAATCTGAACGGCATCGGCATGCTGTTCGTGCAGAGCGTCTCGCGCAACGACTTCACGCTGATCCAGGCGATGGTGATGATGATCGCCGCCTTCTATGTCGTCATCAATCTCGTGGTCGACCTGCTCTATGCGGTGTTCGATCCGCGCATCCGGTACGCCTGATGGCCGTCGCCGCCCTCCCCTCAGCGATTGTCCCGCCGCGCCGGCGCAGCGCGATCTTCGATTTCATCCGCCAACAGCCGCTCGGCGCTGCGAGCTTCGTGGTCATCTTCGTGATGATGTTCGCCGGCATCTTCGCCGAGTACGTTTCTCCGTATGACCCGCTCAGCATCGACTTCGCGGGCATTCTTAGCGCCCCCTCCTGGGAGCACTGGGGCGGCACCGACGCCTACGGCCGCGACATTCTCTCGCGCATCATCTACGGCTCGCGCACCGCGCTGGTCATCGGCTTTTCGTCCTCCTTCCTCGGCTCGACCATCGGAGCAGTCCTCGGCATCGCGTCGGCCTATTTCGGCGGAAAGATCGACGACTGGATCCAGCGCTTCGTCGACATCCTGCTCGCCTTCCCGATCATCGTGCTCGCGCTGGTCGTCGTGGCGGCGTTGCGCAAGTTCGTGATCGCGGGCATCGACGTGAATCTGATCTACGCGATCGCGATTCCGATCATCCCTCGCGTCGCGCGCGTGGTGCGCGCCGCGGCGCTGTCGATCCGCGTGATGCCCTATGTCGACGCGGCACGCGCCGCCGGCTATTCCAACACGCGCATCATATTCCGCCACATGGCACCGAACGTCGTTGCCCCTTACCTCATCATGTTCACGGCCTTCATCGCGCAGGCGATCCTGCTCGAGGCCTCGCTCTCGTTCCTGGGGCTCGGGGTGACCGAGCCGACCGCCGCCTGGGGCCTGATGCTCTCCGGCAATGCCGCCGACTTCTACCGCGAGGCGCCGTGGATGATCCTGTTCCCGGGCGCCGCAATCAGCCTTGCAGTGTTCGCCTTCAACCTGTTCGGCGATGCACTGCGCGACTATCTCGATCCGCGGTTCAAGACGTGATGCTGGAGAAGACGCATCGGTCGCCGACGCGTGCGCTGGAGCGCGCGCCGCTCACCGTGCGCCGGATCGACGCCATTCCGGTCGCCTTGCCGCTCAAGGCACCGATGAAAATGGCGGGCATCACGATCGCGACCGCCGAGAACCTGCTCGTACGCGTCGAACTGAACGACGGCCCCGTCGGCTGGGGCGAAGCGCCCTCGGCGCCCACCATGACCGGCGACACGCTGGCCGGCCTCGTTGCCGCCGTGCGCGACCACCTGGCGCCCCTTCTGGTCGGCAAGGACATTTCGCCGAAGCACGACTATCGCCCGATGCTGCGGCGCGCACTCCTCGCCAACACGGGCGCACACTCTGCTGTCGAGATGGCGCTGCTCGATGCCGCCTGCCGCGCGACTGGCAGCAGGTTGATCGAGGTCCTGCGTGCCGCGCCCGTGCGGAACGCCGTCGCGCCGATGTGGCTGCTCGGAAATGCAACGGTCAAGGAGGACATTGCCGAAGCGAAGGAAAAGCAAGCAGCAGGAATCAACTTCTTCAAGCTCAAAATCGGCGTGAAGCCGTTGCGCGACGAGATCGCGGCCGCGCACGCCATTCGCGCGGCGCTTCCCGGCGCGACGCTCTGTGCCGACGCGAACTGCGGGCTGACGCTCACCGCCGCCAAGCGCTATGCCGAGCGCACGCGCGAGGCCGGCCTCATGTTCATCGAACAGCCGCTGCCTGCCGATGACCTCGCCGGTCTCAAGGCGCTCGCCCGCGCGACAAAAACCCCGATCGGGATGGACGAGAGCATCCATTCGCTTGCCGACATCGGGGCGGTGAAGCGCGCGGGCGCAAAAGGCTTGTCGCTCAAGCTCATCAAGCTCGGCGGCTTCCGTGAAGCGTTCGCTGCCGGCAACCTGTGCAGGCGGCTCGGTCTCAAGATCAATGTCGCGGCGAAGATCGCCGAGTCGAGCATCGGCACCGCGGCGGCGGTGCATCTCGCCTGCGCAGTCTCCAATGTGGAGTGGGGCGTCAGCCTCACCAACATGTATCTCGCCGCGGACATCGTGCGTCGTCCGATCGCCATTGTGAACGGCACGGTCGGCCTGCCCGATGGACCGGGCCTGGGCATTGAGGTAGACGAAGCCGCCGTCGCGCGCTTTCGCGTGCAATAACCCCAAGGAGTGAAGCGATGCCCGGACCGCTTGCCGGTATCCGCGTTCTTGAGCTTGCGCGCATTCTGGCCGGGCCCTGGGCGGGACAGATTCTCGCCGACCTCGGCGCCGAGGTGATCAAGATCGAGCGCACCGGTGCGGGCGATGACACGCGCGGCTGGGGGCCACCCTTCGTCGAAGGTGCCGACGGCTCGCAGATGTCGGCCGCCTACTATCATTCCTGCAATCGCGGCAAGCGCTCGGTCGCGCTCGACTTCGAGACCGAGGACGGCAAGCGCATCGTGAAGAAGCTCGCGACGCGCTCCGACGTGGTGATCGAGAACTTCAAGACCGGAGGACTTGCCAAATTCGGGCTCGATTATGCGAGCCTCTCCAAGGACAATCCGCGCCTGGTCTACTGCTCGGTTACCGGGTTCGGCCAAGATGGTCCGTACCAGCATCGCGCCGGCTATGACCTGCTGGTGCAGGGCATGGGTGGCATCATGGACCTCACCGGTCAGCCCGACGGTGAGCCGATGCGCGGCGGCGTTGCCTTCGCCGATGTGATGACTGGCATCTATTCGGCGGTCGCGATCACCGCCGCGCTCAACGAGCGAAACGCGACCGGCAAGGGCAGTTACATCGACATGGCGCTGCTCGACACGCAGGTGGCCGTGCTCGCCAACCAGGCGTCTAGCTATCTCGTCAGCGGCAAGGCGCCGAAGCGCATGGGCAATGCGCATCCCGCCGTCGTCCCCTACCAGGTGTTTCCGGTCTCGGACGGCCACGCCATCATCGCCTGCGGCAACGACTCGCAGTTCGCACGTCTCATCGCATTGCTCGGCGCGCCCGAGCTCGCGCAGGATGAGCGCTATCGCACCAATGCAGGGCGCGTCGTCAATCGCGGCACGCTGATCCCACGCATGTTTGAAATGACCGCGAAGATATCGCGTGCCGATCTGCTGGCGAAGCTCGAGGCCGCCGGCGTGCCCGGCGGCCCGATCAACACGCTGGAAGACGTGTTCGCGGACCCGCAGGTGCTGGCGCGCAAGCTGCGCATCGACTTGCCCAGCACGTTCGCCAAGGGCGGCTCGATTCCGGGCGTGCGTGCGCCGATCACGATCAACGGCGTGCGCATGCATGCCGACCGCGCACCGCCGGTGCTCGGGCAGCATACGGCGGAGGTGCTGCGGGAAATCGGGGAGGCTTAGCCTAGCCGAACACCTCCTTGTTCACCGCGTTCTCCTTCGCGGGCGTGCCGTCGAGCACGGAGAGGATGTTCTTCACGGTCGTGATCGCCATGCGGTCCATGGATTCGACCGTCACGCCTGCCATGTGGGCGGACACGATCGTGTTCGGCAGCTTGAGCAGCGGATTGTCGGCGGGTGTCGGCTCGGTGTCGAACACGTCGATGCCCGCGCCGGCGAGCTTGCCGGCGGTGAGCGCCGCATGCAACGCCTTCTCGTCGATGATGCCGCCCCGTGCCGTGTTGATGATGTAGGCCGACGGCTTCATCTTCGCGAAGCGCGCCGCGTTGAACATGCCGACGGTTTCCGGCGTCTTCGGGCAGTGAATGCAGACGAGGTCGGCGCGCGGCACGGCTGCATCGAGATCGGCGACCGGCTCGCAGCCTGCCGCCTTGATGGTCGCAGCCGGCAGGTAAGGATCGTAGACCAGCACCGTCATTTCCATCGCGAGACAGCGCTTGGCGGTGCGCGTGCCGATGCGGCCGAAGCCGACGATCAGGATTGTCTTGCCGGCGAGGTCAACCGGCACGTCCTTCCAGCGGTCCTGCCAGCGATTGCCGCGCACCGCCGCGTCGTGAAACATCACCTTCTTGGCGAGCGCGTACATCATGAAGACCGCATGCTCGGCGACACTGACCGAGTTCGCGGTGCCGACCACCATCAGCGGGATCTTGCGCGCGGTGAGCGCCGGAATGTCGACCGCGTCGTAGCCAACGCCGATGCGCGCGGCGACGCGCAGGCGCGGCGCGGCCGCGATCTCCGGGCCCTTCAACGGTGTGAGCGACAGCGCGATGCCGTCGGTATCCTTCAGCGCGGCCTGCAGGTCGGGCATCGTGATGTACGGGTCGTAGCCGACCGCATCGATGTCGTCGCGCGGCGCGACCACGTCCCAGCCGGCCTTCGCCAGCGTGTGCGGCAGCATCACTTTCTTCTTGTTCGGCGTCATGGATCACTCTGCGGAAATGGCGCCGCCTCGGCGCGCAGTAAGGAGGGGCCGCAATAATCCCGCGCATGGCCGCTCAGCGCAACACCGGATTGACCCCGCAACGCAGCCATGCCCATTGTCGGCCGGACAAAAGCTTCAACGGGGAGAGACGCCCTTGCGCGAGAACAAGCTCAAAACCCTTTGGAAGAACGGTGGCGTTGCGGTCAATGGCTGGCTCGGCATCCCGAGCTCGGCCTCGGCCGAGAGCATGGCGCGCTGCGGCTGGGATTCGGTCGTGGTCGACATGCAGCACGGCCTCGTCGACTACACCGACGCGGTGCCGATGCTGCAGGCGATCTCGCAGACCGACGCGACCCCGATGGTGCGCGTGCCGTGGAACATGCCCGACATCATCATGAAGTCGCTCGATGCGGGCGCGTACGGCGTCGTCTGCCCGATGATCAACACGCCGGCCGAATGCGAGGAGTTCATCCAGAACTGCCGCTACGCGCCACGCGGACGCCGCTCGTTCGGACCGATCCGCGCCGTGATGTACGGCGGGGCCGACTACTGGAAGTACGCCAACGAAACGATCCTCACCATCGCGATGATCGAAACGCAGCAGGCGCTCGACAATCTCGATGCCATTCTGAAAATCCCCGGCCTCGACAGCGTCTATGTCGGCCCCTCCGACCTCGGCCTCTCGCTTGGCTTCCAGCCGGGGCCGGACCCGACCACTCCGAAGGTGATGGACGCGATCAAGTTCATCGTCGACCGCGCCAAGGCGGCGAAGATTCCCGCCGGCATCCACTGCGGCGCTCCATCATGGGCGCGCGAGATGATCGGCCTTGGCTATCAGCTGGTCACGCTTGGCAACGACAACTCGCTGATGATGGGAGCGGCGCGAGCCGCCATCGCGGCCACGCGCGAGGGTGCCGCAGCACCCGCGCAGAAGCCGGGGAGCCTGTACTAGGCGACGCGGCGCGGAAGCACTCCCAGCTCCCCGTCCGCCTTCACCGGCAATTCGAACAGAAAGATCGCGCCGCGTGGCGCGGCTTCGACCCAGATGCGCCCGTAGTGGCTCTCGATGATTGAGCGGCAGATGGAAAGCCCCATTCCCATGCCGCGCTCCTTGGTCGTGAACATTGGCCGGAAGATGCGATCGAGTTGCGCCGGATCGACGCCCTTTCCGGTATCCTGAACCGACACCCGCGCGGTGTCCGGCGCGCCGAGCTTCGATTCGACGCGCAGCACGCGAGGCTCCATGCCCTGCATCGCGTCGATCGCGTTCACGACCAGGTTGAGGATCACCTGCTGCATCTGAACTGCGTCGCACTCGATACGAGGCAGATTTTCATCCAGCGCCACCTGCACATCCACGCCGTTTCGTTGCAGCTCGACGCGGACGATCTCCAGCACCGTCCGGATGAGCTTATTGAGGTCGACCGGAGCCCTCTCCTTGGTCTCCTTCTTGAACATCGCGCGCACGCTGGTCACGACTTCAGCCGCGCGGTCGCTCGCCCCCACGATGTCGCGCAACATGCTGCGCACCTTGTCGAGATCGGGAGGGTCCCGCGCGAGCCAGCGCATCGCTGCACTCGCGCGCGCCGAGATTCCGGTGAGCGGCTGATTCACCTCATGTGCGATCGAGGCCGACAGTTCACCTGCTGTCGCGACGCGGTTCATGTGCATGAGTTCGGACATGCTGGTCCGCGCCGTGACCTCTGCAACGCGGCGGCGGCGGTGCTCGTACAGCAGCACCATGATCATTGCGGCTTGGACCAGGATGGCGGCGGCGAGCAGCGCAATCTGCCAGCGGTAGGTTTGCCAGACCGTCGGCTGGCGAAACTGCACGATGCTGCCCGACGGCAACAGCGCTTCGCTGATATTCCAGCGTTGCAGCTGACGCCAGTCGTATTTCGGCGTGCTTGCCCCGACGGCCGCCGTTTTGACTTTCTCGGGAGAGTCTCCACGTAAAATTCGCACTGCCGCCGCCGCAGTGCGCTGAGCCACATCCTGTGAGGACAGCATCGGGCCGCCGACGATGCCGCGCCCGAAATCGATGTCGATATAAGTGAAAACCGGCGCGCGTCCCGCATCGAGAAAGCGCCCCAGAAGCCGATCCTCCTCCTGGGACTCCCCGTTTGCGTCCATGCGCACCGTTGCATAGTACACTGCGGATCGCGGCGGCAGGGTTATGACTTGTTTCACCATCTCCTCGGCAGGCAACTTGTTCAGCCAGTGGAATGTGACGCGGTTCTCGAACCGCCGGAATGAACGCTGAATTTCAGTCACCCAGAAGCGCTCGAACGGCGAGTCGCCGATCGCAACCGCAATGTCGGTCGTTTCCGGAAGTATCTGCAAAATATTGTTGATCTGCAGTGAGGGATCGATGTCGACCGGAACAGTCGCGTCGTTGGCCGTGAGTTCGCTCGCGGAGAACGTGCGCGCATCCGCCCCCGCGATGAGCAACGGCGTCGAGCGGAGAAACTGAAGCCGGTTGCGCAGCACGAACCGTGCAGCCGGTGCGCCGACGGTTACGATCAGATTGAGGTCGCGATCTTCGAACAGGCGCTGGAGATAGTCGAGAAAGGGACGTTCAGCCGGCACTTCTTCAAATCGCTCGCCTTGCAGCGATTGTTCATACATGTCGACGGGATAAGGCGACTGCTTCCTCAATTCCTCCCGGAGCCGCGTCGAAATCGCATTCCACGGCGAAAAATGCGGACCGAAGGAGTGTAATAGAAGGATGCGCTTGGTCTGCGCTGTCGCGATGTCGATCGCACACAGCAGCACCACTCCAGCCAGACAGAGTCTTGGGAGCCAATTCCGCAAAAACATGCTCGCGCTATCCCAGCACGCCACGGCTACGCCTTGCGCAATATCAACCCGCAAGCCACCCGCCGTCCACGACCAGGATAGTGCCGTGGCAATAATCCGCCGCGCGGGAGGAAAGGAATACCGCCGCACCACCGATATCCGCGGGTTCGCCCCAGCGGCCAGCCGGAATCCGCGACAGGAGCCGCTCATTGCGCACCGGATCGTCCTGCAGGGCCTGGGTTGCTTCGGTGCGCACATAGCCCGGCGCGATCGCGTTCACGTTGATGCCCTTCGATGCCCACTCGTTCGCCAAGAGCTTGGTGAGGCCGGCGACGCCGTGCTTCGAGGCGGTGTAGGACGGCACGCGAATCCCGCCGACGAATGCGAGGATCGAAGCCACGTTCACGATCTTCGCACCGCCGCCGCGGGCGAGCGCCCGCTTCGCGAAGGTTTGCGAGAGGAAGAACACCGACTTGAGGTCGATATTGATGACGTCGTCCCAGTCCTTCTCGGAGAAATCCAGCGGATCGGCGCGGCGGAGAATGCCGGCATTGTTGACCAGGATGTCGGCCCGGTCGGCCCACGCAATCGTCTCATCGAGGATGCGCTCGAACGGCTCGATGGTTGAGAGATCGGCGCGCACCTGCAGAAAGGAGCTTCCGGCTTCGTCGACCTGCCGCGCGGTCTCGTTCATGCTGGAGCGCGCCACACCGGCGACGCGTGCGCCTGCGGCCGCCAGCGCGACCGCGATCGCCTGGCCAATGCCGCTGCTGGCACCGGTGACGATGGCGGTCTTGCCGGTGAGGTCGAAAGGCGACGCCATCAGGCCGACTTGCGCTTCGCCTCGCCGCGCTCCGCGCAGAAATCCTTCAACTGAGCGATCGCGTCGCCCGGCTTCGGCGCTTCGAGCACCGCCGCGATCTGCTCGTAGAATTTCGCGATGCCGCGATACACGTCGCGCGCGGCCGGATCGTCCTGCTGAAACTGTGCGATCTCCTCCATCTCGGCAACCCAGCGATAGGCCTTCAGCGGCATGCGCGAGACGAAGCCGCGCATCCAGTTCAAAAGCATCGGCTGGCTCTCGGTGAGCTCCTGCAGGAGCGATTCCGCGGTGCCATGCCGGGTCGAGCCAAGCATCATGGCGGCCGAGATTGCAGTGCATCCCTTGGTAATGCCCGCATAGGAGAGCTTCATGGCGGACGCGGCGCCGTTCGGCCCATCCATCAGGCGGATCTGCAACCCACGTTCCGACAGCCGCGCGAAGTCTCTTGCGCCCGGCCCCGAGGCGTAAAAAACCGTGCGCGCCGTGTCGCTCGGCGGCGGCCCGATGATCCCGGCATCCACATAGATGCAGCCCGTGTCCTTCAGCACCGCGCCGATGCGCTCCGCGGTCTGCGGCGAAACTGCGTTGCAATCGACGTAAATCGTCTTCCGGCCGGCGCGCTTGATGGCGGGCGCGAGACGCTGGGCGAGCGCCACCGCATCGCCCGGCGGCACGATCGACAGGATGTAGTCGGCTTGCGCGGCAAATTCGTCATCGGTCGAGACCGGCACCGCCCCTGCCCGCTCCGCACGCGACGCGCTGGCAGTGCTCCGGCCGGCAAGTTGCGTGATCACGGTCGCACCGCGCTCATGCAGCCGCCGCGCAACCGCGGAGCCCATCTCTCCCATCGCAATGACGCCGACCGTCTCGCTCATCGCAAATATCCTTGTTTTGCGCGAAAAATTCTGCCTAACCCATTCTCGCCCCCGCCCGCCTTCCTGTCTACGAGGTAGCATGGCCTTCTGTTCCGGCAATCCCGCCGTCGATCGCTACATCGCGGAGGGCTACGAGACCGTCCGCGGCATGTCCTCCGCATTCGCCGCAACGATCTGCGGACACATCATTCGCCGCCAGACCGAACTCGGCATCAAAGGGCACATCGCCGAGGTCGGCACGTTCGAGGGCCGATTCTTCATCGCGATGGCGCTGGGGCTCGCCGAGGGCGAGCGCGCACTCGGCATCGACACGTTCGACTGGCCGAACGCCGGGCTCTACGACCGCTTCATCGGTCATTGCGACCGGCTCGGGCTCGCGCGCGAGCGCTACGTCGCGCTGAAGGCGAGCACGCGCAATCTGTCACCTGCCGACATCGCAAAGGCGCTCGGCGGACAAAAGTCTGCTCCGCAGGCGTCTGAAGAAAAAGTGCGCTTCTGGCACATCGACGGCGATCATGCCCGCGATAGCCTGACGGTCGACCTCGACCTTGCCCACGCGACGATGCACCACCAAGGCGTGCTTTGCCTCGACGACATGCTGCACCCAGGTTACCCGTTGCTCGTGGTCGCGGTGCACGAATGGCTGGAGCACCATCCGGACATGCGCGTCCTCGCCATCATCGATCGCGAGGACATCGTGGCCGCGGCAAAGTTCGTGCTCTGTCGCGCAGACGCGGTCGCGCTCTACGAGCAGGACCTGATGGCCACGTTCAAGGCGCAGCACTGGACGCTCGGCTCCGAGTGGGAGCGCTATTTCTGCGTGGTGCTGACGCCCAGGCCGCGGCTCGCGGTGGTGGACTAGACGCGGCAAACCCGCTCATGCCCGCGAAAGCGGGCATCCAGTGCCTTGCAAAGGGCTGGGTCCCCGCTTTCCGCCTTCGCTGGCGCTTCGGCGGACTGAGGCTTCAACCCGCCGAAGCCTCGTGCGCAGGCGGGTCGCGGGGACGAGCGGTAGAGAAGCTTACGTCGCCGACATCGAATAGACCGACATCTCGGTGCGCGCATCCGCGATCGAGAACCAGCGGTGCTGCTCGGCGCGGAACGCCCGCCAGTTCTCGCAGATCTTCTTGAACTGTTCGCTCTTTGCCGACTCCTCGTCGAGCACCTGTTCGAGCGCGGCGCGCAACGCCCGCAGGATTTCCGGCGTGAGCACGACGAGCTGCGCGCCGGCCGCAACTACGCGGCTGATCGCTTTTGCATTCTTGGCATCGTAGGCCGCGAGCATCTCCATCTGCGCGAAGGCGCAGGCGCCGCGCAGCATCGATTGATAGGACGGCGGCAACTCCGCCCATTTCGACTTGTTGATGAACAGGCAATTGTTGGCTTCCATCTCGAGCACGCCCGGGACGTGCATGTACTTCGCGACCTTGTGGAAACCGAGCTTCTCGTCGTCATGCGGCCCGACCCACTCGGCCGCGTCGATCGTGCCTTTCTCGAGCGCCGGATAGATATCGCCGCCGGCGATCTGCTGCGGGATCACGCCCAGCTTGGCGAGTACCTTGCCGCCGAAGCCGGCGACGCGCATCTTGACGCCGTTGAAGTCGCCCGGGGTTTTGATCTCCTTGCGGAACCAGCCGAATGTCTGCCCCCCGGTATTGCCGATCGAAATACTGACGACGCCCATGCCGTCGTAGACCTCGTCCACCAGTTTCTTGCCATCGCCAAAATGATACCAGGCATTGTGCTGGCGCGGCGTCATGCCGAACGGCAGCGAGCCGTCGAAGATCAGCGCGGGATTCTTGCCGATGTAGTAGCCCGAATAGCTGTGCCCGCACTCGACCGTGCCGTTCGCGCAGGCATCGAGTACCTGCAGGCCGGGCACGATCTCGCCCGCCGCAAACGAATCGATCGTGAACTTGCCGTCGCTCATTTCGCCGACGAATTTCGCGACCGTCGGCGCGGCGCCCCATAGGTTCTCGATGGCCTTCGGAAAACTGGATGCGAGGCGCCACTTGATCGTGGGCTGCTGCGCGATTGCGGGTGATGCCACAGCAACAGCAGAAGAAGCAGCAGCAAGGCGCGCAAAGTTTCGGCGGGACACAGTCATGTCAGTCCTCCCTGAGCGCCGCCAGGCGGCGCCGTTTTGCGCCGGTCCTTGGTCTGCACTTTGAGAGGTGCCGGCGTCGCTCCCGGCCAGAGCATAGCAAACTTGCGAGGCCCGGCGCAGCCGTCATGCGACACGTGCAACGCAGCCCGCGTATGCGGCGCCCGGAAAAGTTGGGCGGGCCGTGCTAAAGGCGCCTCACGCGGCGACAAGCGAACAGGAGCGATTCCGGTCCGATGCATGCACCCAGCGAGCCTACCCTTACGCGCGGCCAACTCGCGCTGAGCGTCTTTCTCCTCTGGCTCGCCGGGGTCGGCTCGCGCATCACCATCCTTGCGGTGCCGCCCGTTATTCCGCTGATCCGCACCGAGCTCGGCATGTCGGAGACGCAGGTCGGCATCCTGACCGGGCTCCCGCCGGTGCTGTTCGCCTGCACGGCCGTACTCGGGTCGCTCCTGATCGCGCGCTTCGGCGCGCTTGCGACGCTTGCCGCGGGGCTGCTCGCAACCGCTGCCGGATCGGTGCTGCGCGGCGCGGCGCCCGAGATGTTTACACTCTACGCGGCCACCATCGTGACGGGCTTCGGCGTCGCCATCATGCATCCCTCGCTGCCACCGCTGGTGCGCAGCTGGCTGCCGCACCGCATCGGCTTCGGCGCCGCCGTGTTCACCAACGGGCTGCTGGTCGGTGAAATCCTGCCGGTTGCGCTCACCATTCCCCTGCTGCTGCCGCTGCTGCATGAGAGCTGGCGCGCAAATTTCGTGGTCTGGGCGGTTCCGGTCGCGGTGATCGGTTTCGTCATCATCGCGCTGGCGCCGCGTTCCGCTGCGCCGCGGCAATCGACCGCGGCCGCACAGCGCTGGTGGCCGAACTGGCGCGACCCGCTGATCTGGCGCCTCGGTATCGCGCTGGGCAGCGTGAACGCCATGTACTTCTCAGCCAATGCGTTCCTGCCCGATTATCTGCATTACATCGGACGCGCCGATCTCGTCAGCGCGGCGCTCACCGCGCTGAACGTCGGGCAGATCCCCGCATCGTTGTTGCTGCTCGCGGTCGCGGGACGGCTCGAACGCGCGGTCTGGCCGCACATCGTTTGCGGGATCGGCTCGCTCGCCGGGATCATCGGCATCGCCGTCCTGCCGGGGCCGGGCATCGTGATCTGCGCCGGCATCCTTGGTTTCTTCGCCGCCGCCGTGCTGATTTTGATGCTGGCGCTGCCGCCGCTGCTGGCGCCGCCTGACGATGTGCATCGCGTCTCGGCCGCGATGTTTACCATCAGCTATTCCTGCGCGGTGATCACACCGGTCTTCAGCGGACTTATCTGGGATTTGACCGGGTATGCCCAGTCGGCGTTCGTGCCGCTTGCGCTCTGCGCGATCATCCTGATCGCTGTGGCTCCGACCATCCGGCTCCGTCACGCCTGACCGAACGCCGCCAGAGCGGAACTTTCGCGTTGAGCGGCCGTTTTCCTTGCGACGCGGCCTTCGGCGCCGCTTGAGTTGTGAGGAGAGCCATCATGCTCGGTTGGGCTTTGACGTTCCTGATCATTGCGCTGGTCGCCGCGGTGCTCGGATTCGGTGGAATCGCGGGCCTTTCGGTCGAAATCGCAAAGATCATCTTCTTCGTCGCCGTGGTGCTGTTCCTGATCTCGGCGCTCGTTGGTCTGTTCCGCGGGCGCTCACCGACGATCTAGCGCCGGCAAGCAACGCAAGGCGAAATCGCCCGGCCCCGCGCCGGGCGATTTCTTTTCAGGTTATCTCGGAGAGAGAGAGAGAGCTTATCCGCGGCCGCCTGCCGCCATGATGGCCCGGGCCGTCTGGTCCGGGCCGAAATCTTCGGAGCCCTCGATCGAGAGGAGATCCGCAAGACGCGTGCGCGCGCGATTGACGCGGCTCTTGATGGTGCCAACCGCGCAACCGCAGATATTGGCGGCTTCCTCGTAGGAGAAGCCGGACGCGCCGACGAGGATCAGGGCCTCGCGCTGATCTGGCGGCAGCTTGGCAAGCGCCGCACGGAATTCCTGGAATTCGAGGCGGCTTGCCTGTTCGGGATGCGACTTCAGGCTTTCCGCATACGAGCCGTCGGTGTCTTCGACTTCACGGCGGCGTTTTCGATATTCCGAGCGGAACAGGTTGCGCAGGATGGTGAACATCCAGGCCGACATGTTCGTGCCGGGCTGGAACGATTCGATATTGGCGATCGCGCGCAGCAGCGTCTCCTGCACGAGGTCGTCCGCACGGTCGATGTTGCCAGACAGCGAAATCGCAAAGGCGCGCAGACTCGGCACCGCCGAGAGCATCGCTTCTTTCAGGGATGGGGTGAGCGTCATGCGGCTGACCCCTCGTCTTTCTTTTCCTCGTCGAGCTTACGCAGCATGTCGACGAAACGGTCCGGCACGCCGTCATTCACCACGTCGTCGTACATGGCGCGCAGCTGCTGACCGATCTTATTCTGGACCTCACGTCCAAGCCGGCCTCGAGGCTTTCTTTGGGTGACTTCTGTTTGCATGGATCCGGGCCTACCTGGCTTGTCGTCCTCTTTCATCGCTTTCCCCGCCCGAATTTCTTGAGAACCGGATAGCCCCACCCGGTCAGTGGGGTATAACGCCAGCTACCAGCGGCTGTTCCAAGTTGGCGGGAACTTTTTTTGGGGGGCCTGCGTTTAACGGGCCGTAAGCGCCAGGGGGCGTTGGACGGGAGGTTTTCTTGCTGAAATCACAAGCCGTAGCTCAATACCTGCCGTTTTTGCGGCGTTATGCCCGGGCCCTGACGGGTAGTCAGATGTCGGGGGATGCCTATGTCAGCGCCACCTTGGAGGCGCTAATCAGCGATCCATCGGTTATCGACGAAGCCGGCGGACCCAGGGTTGCGCTCTATCGACTCTTCACCAAATTGTGGAATTCGGTCGCCATCAACGGGCAGCAAAGCCCGGTGGACCCGGACATGCCGGCCGACATGCGGCTTGCCCAGCTCACCCCGCGCCCGCGCCAGGCCTTCCTGCTCGTTGCGCTGGAAGGCTTTGCCGAGGAGGACGCGGCACGCATCCTCGAGACCGACGTGCAGACGCTGCGCTCACTGGTCGAGGAGTCGGGCCGCGAGCTCGCGGCCGAAATCGCGACCGACGTGCTGATCATCGAGGATGAGACGTTCATCGCGATGGACCTTGAGACGCTGGTCGAAAGCCTGGGGCACCGCGTGCTGGGAATCGCGCGCACACACAACGAGGCGCTTGCCATCGCGCGGGAGAAGAAGCCCGGCCTGATCCTCGCCGACATTCAGCTTGCCGATGGCAGCTCGGGTCTCGATGCCGTGAACGACCTGCTCAAGTCGTTCGAGGTGCCGGTGATCTTCATCACCGCCTATCCGGAGCGCTTCCTTACCGGCGAACGGCCGGAGCCGGCCTTCCTGATCGCGAAGCCATTCCAGCCCGCAATGGTCTCGGCCATCGCGAGCCAGGCACTTTTCTTTTCGCGCAACGCAAGGACCCGCAGGAAGCAGCCGGCGCACTAGCGCCGGCCGGCTTCGTCTAACGCCGGGCGAGAAGCCCGGCCGCGAGCGCACCGACCCCGACAGCAATCGCGAGCGTCACCAGCGGACGTTGTTCGACCTCGCGCGCAACCTTGCGGAGCGCCTCGTCGCCATACTGCATCGCGTCGGCAGTGACGCGTTCGCCGATACGGCCCGCGTCCTTGCTGAATGTCCGCGCACGGCTGCCGAAGCGGTCGGCAATCTCGTTGAGCGCCGCCGCCACCGCGTCGCTAATGCGATCCGCCTTCGGGATCGATGCACCCGCAGGTAGTATTGCCGAAAGGCGCGAGAGCCGCCGCTCGAGATCATCGAGCAGACGGTCGAGATCGGCAGCGCGCGCACGCTGCGCGATCTGCCATGGCATCGGGGGATATCCTGCTCGCACGGTCTTGCTCCTTAAGAAAAAGCGGCCCCTCAGGGAGACGGGCCGCTGCTCATCAATTTATCGACTTCAGCCAAGTGTCGATGTTCTTCTCGGCTTCGTCCTGGGCGTAGCCGTAACGCTCCTGCAGCCGGCCGGAGAGCTCGGTCCGCTTGCCTTCGATCACATCAAGATCGTCGTCGGTCAGCTTGCCCCATTTCTGGCGCACCTGCCCCTTGAACGTCTTCCAGTTTCCCTCAATGCGGTCCCAATTCATTCTCCACTCCTCGTGTTCGGAAATCGCTCCGACAACCCCGCCATAAAGAAGATGGTTCCGCGTCGAATCACGAGATGTGACCGATTTTGCTGGGTTTTCGGGCAGTTTGAGAAGAATGGAACACAGGCTTCCGGAAGGCGTTATCAGGCGCACGTCAGCCCGGGCGAGTTCACGCTCCCCCCCGGTATCTACCGACCGGCAATTGCCGGTCTCGCGTCCTTCTGTCCTGCCTATTGGACGCGAAGCCTGGCTGCGCTATGCCCATCTCAAGGGCTCGCCGCCGCGAAGGCCGATTGTAAGTCCAGAAATTCGAACATGCCGGGGTTCGCTCCGGCAGGAGGCGGCATGAACGCGGGCGTAAAGGTCTTGCTGGTCGAGGACGAGGTGCTGGTCGCCGCGCTTGCGGTCGATGCACTCGAAGAGCTCGGCTATCAAACGGTCGAGGTCACGACCGCCAAGGCCGCGCGCGCGATCGCTGCCGGGAGTGGGCCGTTGGCGTTCGCGGTGATCGATATTGGCTTGCCGGATGAACGCGGCGATGCGCTCGCTTTGGAGTTGCGCAAGGCGCGCCCCGACCTGCCGATCGTGATCGCCACCGGCTATGACGGTGCCCATGTCGATGAGGGATTGCGCAAGCAGCAACGTACCGCGGTGCTCAACAAACCCTACGATATCGGGCAATTGCAGGCGGCGATCCAGGCCATCGTAAAGGCGTGATGTGCCGCCCTGGAACTCTGAGCCGACCCGTCAACTTGCTTGAGAAGATGCCTTTTTTCCTCACGGCCCGATGATTAGCTGTGGGGAAGCAATCACGGCCTCCGAACCGCGCGGGTGCCATTTCAGGTCAGGAAAGCTTTCGGATGCACGACGTCGTGTCCGACACGCATGAGCAGCCCGCAGGCGGCTCGACCGCCAAAGACCGGACGGGCATGCCATCGTTTCCCGATGTGGAATCGATGGGGCTCGCGCTCGAGGCCGGCGGGATCGGCGTGTGGTCTTGGGAGATCAAGACCGACATCGTGACCTGGATGGGGAATCTGGCCCAGATCCACGGCATCGAGACCCGTGATTGGAAGGGCACGTTCTCGGACTTTCAGAAAGTCATCCATTCCGAAGACCAGCCCGAGGTCATCGCCGCGGTGCAGGAGAGCCTGCGCAGCCGCAAACCGTATCATGTGCTCTATCGTCTCGCGCCGCATGACGGGGAGGAGGAGCGCTGGATCGAGGCGATGGCCTCGACGGTCGAACAGGCTGGCGAAGCCGTGCGCCTCGTCGGAATCTGCCGCGATGTGACGGACCGGCAGAAATTGCTGCGCGAGCTGCGTGCGCGTGCAAAGCAGCAGGAGA
>Ga0310810_10002229_pt1 | contig 20692 bp, 23 predicted proteins | sample NCmetagenome_FD_207641 | JGI IMG/M metagenome (GOLD analysis project Ga0310810, IMG submission 207641) | Soil microbial communities from experimental microcosm in Duke University, North Carolina, United States - NC | ecosystem: Engineered > Artificial ecosystem > Soil microcosm > Unclassified ...
GACATAGCGGAAACCGAAATCTGCTTCCTGAACCTCGAGCCGCGGTGCCTTGTCGGTTGAAGGCCGAAGCCAATTCTCGTCCGTGGCTTTGGCGCTATCGACCTCGGCTGGCACCATGTCCGACGCATGCAGCGTGGAGCTGTGCGCCGAATCGATGGCGCCCTCGAGTATCTGCGCCCAATTGCAGTTCACGATGACCTTGCAGATGCTGATGCGCGTCTCGGGCGTCGGCTGGAAGACGGGCGGCTCGAACGGCGGCATCTCCTCGGCGGGTCCCATATAGGTCCAGACAATGCCCGCCGCCTCGTTCGTGGGATAGGATTTGTGTTTGATCTTGGTGGGAAGACTGCTCCCCTGCGGCTCGGATGACATCTCGAGCACGGTCCCATCGGTCGCGATCTTCCAGCCGTGGTAGAGGCATCGCAGCCCGCAGGCTTCGTTGCGGCCGTAAAACAGCGAGGCGTTCCGGTGCGGGCAGAATTCTCCGATCAATCCGACCTTTCCGGAGCTGTCGCGAAATGCAACCAGGTCCTCCCCGAGCAGTCGCACCCGTACCGGATCACCGTCGGCTTGCGGAACTTCTTCGCTCAGGAGGGCGGGAAGCCAATGCCGGCGCATGATGGCGCCCATGGGCGGTTCGCCTTCGACGCGACACAACAGGTCGTTCTCTTGCGGGGTCATGTGGCGCGTTCCCATTTGATAAACTTAGATACCTAAGTATAAGGATTTTCGCTCCGTTGTCCAGCTTCCGGATGATCACGAAATGAACCGACGTAAGCCGTCAATTCCCAATGTGCGTGAAGCAATCCTGCATCATTGGCGCGAGGCCGCACCCAATGACCGGCTCGCGCATTTGGTGCGCGATTGCGGCCGCGCCTGCGTCCGGGCGCTGCAATTGCGCCTGGCCGAGCACGATGTTTCGTTCGGGCATTGGACGCTCCTGCGAATTCTTTGGGTGAATGACGGATTGACCCAACGCGATTTGAGCGCGCGGGCCGGCATCACGGAGCCCACTGCATTCACCGCGCTCAAAGCGATGGAGGATAGGGGCCTGATCGCGAGACATCAGGCGCCAGACAACCGGAAGAACGTCTATATCAGCTTGACCGCGAAGGGACGTTCGCTGCGCAAGACGCTCGAGCCGCTCGCGGAGGAGGTGAACCGCGTGGCTGTTGCCGGCGTGCCGGCGAAAGACATCGCCGCCACGCGGAGCACTTTGCTCGCCATCATCGAAAATCTTGCGCAAGACGAACTCGCCTCGGCCACCAAGTAAGTGGTGGACGCGAGTTGGATTCGCAGGGCCTTGCCGCCATAATGCGCGCCTTCACGCGAAGGAGGACACAATGGTGCAGCGGACGGCGGAAGCCGAATGGCGGGGCGGATTGCAGGATGGCTCGGGCACAATGAAGCTCGGCAGCGGCGCTTATGAAGGTGCGTACTCGTTCAATTCGCGCTTTGCCGAAGGGACCGGGACGAATCCGGAGGAACTCATCGCCGCCGCGCACGCGGGCTGCTTCTCGATGGCGCTGTCCGCCGGTCTGGCCCGGGCGGGCTTTCCGCCCAAGCGCGTGCACACGAATGCCAAAGCCACGCTGGAGAAAACGGATTCGGGGTTCGCCATCACGCGCATCGAACTGCAAACGGAGGCTGAGGTTCCGGGCATAGAGGAAGCCGCATTCCAGGAGCAGGCGGATGCCGCCAAGCGCAATTGTCCGGTTTCGCGTGCGCTCGCCGGAACCAACATCTCGCTGAACGCCCGCTTGGTTCGTTGAGGACACCAGTGCGTCCCCGCAAAAGGAGAATTCCCTTCTGACGGGGCCTGGAAGCCATCGCGGCGGCACACTCGCTAACGAGTCGTTACACGGTGTGATTGCCGCCGCGGACGGAGCTCATTCAAAAATTCCGCTTTCCGTTAAGCCGACTTTTACCGAGGTCCCGGCAATGTTTGCCTAGTTCTGGGGGGAAGACGATCTTTTGCTCGTCTTCGGCCCGCGTTCGAGGCGGAGGCTGGTTTTGCCGGAATTTCTCAAGGGTGTGGGTGCAGCCAGAATTGGCGCGATGGCAGGTGTCGCCGCCGCTCTGACCGGCTTTTTTCTCTATATCTTCGGCCTGATTGCCGAGCCGCCAAAGGCGATCCTGTTTTCCGGCCTCGAACCGCGCGAAGCCTCGTCTGTGATCACACGGCTGGAGGCCCTGAACGTTCCTTATGAACAGAAGGGTGACGGCGGCACGATTCTGATCCCGGCCGATCAGGTGTCCAAAATCCGCATGCAGCTTGCGACCGACGGCCTGCCGGCCGCGGGCGTCGGTTACGAAATCTTCGACAAATCCGACACCTTCGGTTCCACGACCTTCGTGCAGAACGTCAACCGGCTTCGTGCCTTGGAAGGCGAACTTGCACGCACGATCAAATCATTGGATTCGATCGAGTCCGCGCGCGTCCATCTCGTCATTCCGGATCGGCAGGTGTTTGCGCGCGACAACCAGCCGCCTTCGGCCTCCGTTGTGGTGAAGGCGAGAACGCGGCTGGGGCGTGGTCAGGTCAGCGCGATTCAGCATCTTGTCGCGGCTGCCGTTGCCGGACTGTCGGCCAACAACATCGCGCTGGTCGATGACAAGGGTGAACTCTTGGCCGGGGGCAACGGCGATGGCGATACGGCCACGGCCGCCGTGCAGGAAGAGCGCAGTTCGTCCTTCGAGGACCGCTTGAGACAGAGGATCGAGAACATCGTTTCTTCAATCGTCGGCCCCGGTCATGCACGCGTGCAGGTGGCGGCCGAGATGGATTTCAATCGTGTCACCGAAACCGCGGAGACATTCGATCCCGACAGCCGCGTTGTGCGGTCCTCCCAGACGGTGCAGCAGGACTCCACCCAGAAGCAAAATCGGACCGGTGCCGCGGTGAGCGTCGGCAACGCGCTTCCCGGGCAAGCCGCGCCTCCCGTGCCGACGCAGGAAGGCCCCGATTCCTCGAGTTCGCGCAACGAAGAAACGATCAACTACGAGATTTCCAAGACGACCAAGACCCAGGTGCAAGACGCCGGGCAGGTCAAGAAACTTTCGGTAGCCGTGGTGGTCGACGGCACTTACACGCCGGGCGCCAACGGCCAGCGCAATTACGCACCACGCAGCAATGACGACATGGCCAAAATCACCGCTCTCGTTCGCTCGGCCATCGGCTTCGACGAGAAGCGCGGCGATCAGCTGCAAGTCACCAATATGCGCTTCGCCGGTATCGAAACCGGTCCCGACGCGCCGCTGCCGCAGCCGCTGCTTGGGATCGAGTCGAACATTTGGTTGAAGCTCGGGCAAATCCTAATCCTGTCGATCACGGCGCTGCTGGTGATCTTCCTTGTGGTGAGGCCGATGGTCCGCCGCTTGACGGCTCCCATCGCGGCGTCGGGAGGAGCGACCGCCGTGCTGCCGGGACCTGGCGCGCAGGCCTCCGGTGCTCCGCAATTGTCTCAGGGTGAAGCGGGTCAGCGTCCGCACGTCGCCGGCGCTACCGCTCCTCAGCTCGCAGTGCCTAAGCGCGAGAGCACGATCGACATCAGCCAGATCGAAGGGCAGGTGCGGGAATCGGCCATCCGCAAAGTCGGTGACGTCGTTCACGCGCATCCCGAAGAGGCGATGGCGATCCTGCGCACCTGGCTGCATCAACCGGTTTAAGGCAATTCGGATATGGCCCGCACTCCAAAGACACAGGTCAAGGAAGATCTCCGGAGCCTCACCGGCCCCGAGCGAGCGGCGATTTTCCTGCTGTCGCTCGGCGAAGAGCACTCGGTGAAGCTCTGGCAGATGATGGACGAGGAGGAGATCAAGGAAGTCTCCCAACTGATGTCCAATCTCGGGACCGTCAGCGCCTCGCTAGTTGAAAAATTGCTGATCGAATTTGTTTCGCAGATGTCGTCGACAGGCTCGCTGATGGGTTCGTACGAATCCACGGAGCGTCTGCTCGCCAGGATCATGCCGAACGAAAAGGTCGGCCAGATCATGGAGGAAATCCGTGGTCCCGCCGGCCGCACCATGTGGGACAAGCTCGGCAACGTGAACGAATCCGTGCTCGCCAATTATTTAAAGAACGAGTACCCGCAAACTGTTGCCGTCGTTCTATCGAAGATCAAGTCGGAACACGCCGCGCGCGTGCTGGCGGCATTGCCCGAGGAATTTGCCCTCGAAGTGGTGCAGCGGATGCTGCGCATGGAGTCGGTGCAGAAGGACATCCTCGACAAGGTCGAGCAGACCCTGCGCGTCGAGTTCATGTCCAATCTCGCGCGCACGGCGAAGCGCGATGCGCACGAGATGATGGCCGAGATATTCAACAATTTCGACCGCCAGACGGAAAGCCGGTTTTTGACGTCGCTCGAAGAGCGCAGCCGCGACTCCGCGGAGCGCATCAAGGCCTTGATGTTCACCTTCGAAGATCTCGGCAAACTCGATCCGGGTTCGATCCAGACGCTTTTGCGGCACGTCGAAAAGGACAAGCTCGCTCTTGCGCTCAAGGGCGCGACCGATTCGTTGCGCGATGTGTTCTTCTCGAACATGAGCGAACGCGCCGGCAAAATCCTGCGCGAAGACATGGAAGCACTCGGCCCGGTGCGCCTGAAGGACGTCGACGAGGCGCAGATGCGCATGGTCAACGTGGCCAAAGACCTCGCCAACAAGGGTGAGATCATGATCGCCAGCAAGCAGGGCGAAGACGAGTTGATCTACTGATGAGCAAGGCGGTCAAGTTCACCTTCGACAGAAATTTCGACGGAACGAACCCGCGCGAGGTGCGAAGCGAGGCTCGTTCGCGCAAGACTTACACCTCCGAAGAAATCGAACTTATGAAGCACGCCGCGCTTGAAGAGGGGCGCAAGGACGGCGACGTTCGCGCGACCCAGGCGGTGGCGGCTTCGATCGGGCAGGTTGCGGCGGCCGTGCACGCGGCGATTGCCGCGATGGACGAGGAAATCGAAATCATCCGCGCGGAGGCGGCCGCGCTCGCGGTGGCTGCGGCGAAACGCCTGGCGCGCGCCGCGCTGGCGACCGCGCCGGCAAGCGAAATCGAAGACACGCTGCGCCTCGCGCTGCATCAGGCGATCGGGGAGCACCGCATCGTGGTGAAGACATCGCCGGACGTTGCGCTCTCTCTCGGAGAACAGGCGACGCGAATCGCGGCGGAGGAAGGGTTTGAGGGCCGTGTCCAGTTTGTCCCGGACAGTGGGCTGGCGGACGCGGATTGTCTGATCGAATGGCGAGGCGGCGGATTTGAACGCGCACAAGCTTCAATCGAGGCAACGCTGGACGAATTGATCGCGCGGCGTTTCGCGCGCAAGGCTTAAGGGAGACCAGGGATGGGCGACAAAGACGTCGGTTTGCCGGAACTCGGTGACGACGGCACCGGGCAGGGAGGCCAGCCGCTGCTGGAAAAGCAGAGCGGCGGCGATGCCGATCCGAAGCGTGCAGCGGTCGACCTCGAGGCCGTTTACGACGTGCCCGTCACTGTGCAGGCGATCCTGGGCAAATCGGCCATGGAAGTCAGCCAGCTGCTCAAGCTCGGACGCGGCACCGTGGTGCAGCTCGACCGCAAGGTCGGCGAAGCCATCGACATCTATGTCAACGACCGACTGGTGGCGCGCGGCGAAGTGGTGCTCGTCGAAGATCGGCTCGGCGTGACGATGACCGAAATCATCAAATCGGGACAGGTTTAGGGAATAGCCGTCGTCCTCAAAAAGAGGACGCAAGTGAGGAACTGAATCATGCGACTTCTCATCATCGGAAGCCTGGGCGGTCAGATCGGTGCGGCGACCAAGATTGCTCTGGACAAGGGCGCCAAGGTCGCGCACGCGAGCGGGATCGAGCAGGGCATTTCCGAACTGCGTCAAGGGCGCGGCGCCGACCTCATCATGTGCGACGTCGCGCTCGACATCGGCGCTCTGGTGCGTTCGCTTGCCACGGAGCGCATCTGCACGCCGGTGATCGCTTGCGGCATCGGCACCGATGCGCGCAGAGCCGTGGATGCGATCCGCGCCGGGGCGAAGGAGTATGTTCCCCTGCCTCCCGATCCTGAGCTGATCGCGGCGGTTCTCGCCGCGGTAGCCGACGAGTCGCATCAACTGGTGTTCGAAGACGACGCGACTGCATCGGTCATTGCGATGGCGGATCAGATCGCGCCCTCCGAGGCGTCGATCCTGATCACGGGCGAATCGGGAACGGGCAAGGAGATCCTCGCGCGCTATGTGCACCGCAAGAGCGCGCGCGCGGACAGGCCGTTCATTTCCGTGAACTGCGCAGCCATTCCGGAAAATCTGCTGGAATCGGAGTTGTTCGGACACGAGAAGGGAGCTTTCACCGGCGCGATTGCACGCCGCGTCGGCAAGTTCGAGGAAGCGAACGGCGGCACCCTGCTGCTGGATGAAATCAGCGAAATGGATGCGCGGCTTCAGGCCAAATTGCTGCGCGCAATCCAGGAGCGCGAGATCGATCGGGTTGGCGGCGGAAAGCCGGTCAAGGTCGATATCCGTATCATCGCAACGTCCAATCGCGATTTGGCCGATGCGGTCAAGCGCGGCACGTTCCGCGAAGATCTGCTGTACCGTTTGAACGTCGTGAATTTGCGCCTGCCTTCCTTGCGCGAACGGCCCAAGGACATTCTGGCGCTGGCGCGGCATTTCGCGCGCAAATACGCCGAAGCGAACGGCGTGCCGTTCCGGCCTCTGGCGCTCGATACCGAGCGGGTGCTGCTGTCGCACGGCTGGAAGGGCAATGTCCGCGAGCTGGAGAACACCATGCACCGCGCGGTGCTGCTGTCCCATGGCGACGAAATCGCCCCCGAAGCAGTGCGGCTGCCGGACGGCGCGAAACTGTCAGAATCGCCGTTGCGCGCCGGCCACGATGCTGTGGCGAAAGCGACCGAAGCCGCTGCGACGACGACGCGCGCGCTCGTGGGCCGCACGGTATCCGAGGTCGAGCGCGAGTTGATCCTAGATACGCTGGATCACTGTCTCGGCAACCGCACACATGCGGCGAACATTCTGGGCATTTCCATCCGCACGCTGCGCAACAAGCTGCGCGAATACACGCAGGCCGGCATTCGTGTGACCCAACCCGGCGAGGGCCGCGCGGCGTGACCTGCTTATCCCTCCGTAGAGCAGGCTAAAGAATGGCAGCTCCTACCCAGACATTGTTGGGCGGGCCGCAAGGCGCGCTGAACGCCGTTCGCGATTATCTCAAGAACGGCGAAATCGCGCTTGCCTTCGGCATGCTGGCGATCCTGGTCGTGCTGCTGCTGCCGCTGCCGGCATGGCTGCTGGACGTCTGTCTGTCGTTCTCGATCACCTTAGCGATCCTGATCCTGATGACGTCGATCTTCATCAGGAAGCCTTTGGAATTCAGCTCGTTTCCGACCGTGCTGTTGATTTCCACCATGCTTCGCGTTGCGCTCAATCTCGCTTCGACGAGGCTTATCCTGTCACGCGGCAATGAAGGCACCGACGCAGCCGGATATGTCATCGAAGCGTTCGGCCGTCTGATCACGCAGGGCAATTTCGTCATCGGCATTATCGTGTTCGCGATACTTGTGATCGTGAACTTCATCGTCATCACCAAAGGCGCGGGCCGCATCGCCGAAGTCGCGGCGCGCTTCACCTTGGACGCGATGCCGGGCAAGCAGATGGCGGTGGATGCCGATCTTTCGGCGGGTCTTATCAACGAAGCCGAGGCGCGCGAACGCCGCAAACAGCTCGAAGCCGAGTCCAATTTTTTCGGCGCCATGGACGGCGCCTCGAAATTCGTGCGCGGCGACGCGATTGCAGGGCTCCTGACTGTCGCGATCAACATTGTCGGCGGAATTATCATCGGCGTGGCGCAGCAGGGCATGACCTTTGCCGCCGCCTCGCAAACGTTCACGCTGCTCACCATCGGCGACGGCCTCGTCACGCAGGTTCCGGCCCTTATCGTTTCGACCGCTGCGGGCATGATGGTGTCCAAAGGCGGCGTCGAAGGGTCGTCGGAGAAGGCGCTGTTCGGGCAGCTCTCGCATTATCCGCAGGCGCTCGGCATGGCGGCGTTCGTCATGGCGGTCGTCGCGGTTCTGCCCGGCATGCCGCACATCGTTTTCACTGCGATCGCGATGGGGGCGGGCACGTTGACGTATTTCGCGTGGCGCAGCAAAGAAGTCGCGCGCATCGAGTCCGCGCGCAGCGAAGCTGCGCAGGCGGCACAAGGGACGCCGGCGGAAGAGCCGATCTCGACCGCGCTTGCGCTCGATCTGCTGCGTGTGGAGCTTGGGTACGGACTTCTGCCGCTGATCAACGACGCGAAGGGACACCGCGTCACCGATCAGATCAAGGCGTTGCGGCGTCAGCTGGCGTCCGAGATGGGTTTCGTCATGCCGGCGGTGCGCATTCTCGACAATATGCAGCTGTCGGCGAACGAGTATGTTGTGCGCGTCAAAGAGGTCGAAGCGGGACGCGGCGAATTGTTCCCGGGTCAGCTGCTGCTTATGGATCCGAGGGGCGCGGCGATCGAACTTCCCGGCACGCACACGACCGAGCCCGCATTCGGGCTTCCTGCGACCTGGGTGGATCAGGGCTTGCGCGAGGAAGCTTCGTTCCGCGGCTATACGGTGGTGGATCCCGGCACCGTTCTGACGACGCATCTGACCGAGGTGCTCAAGAGCCACATGTCGGAGCTGCTGTCGTACGCGGAGACCAAAAAGCTGCTGGACGATCTCCCGGCCGAGCAGAAGAAGCTGGTGGAGGAGCTGATCCCGTCGCAGATCACGGTGACCGGCGTGCAGCGCGTGCTCCAGACGCTGCTCAACGAGCGGGTTTCGATTCGCGATTTGCCGGCGATTCTCGAAGGCATCGCCGAAGCGGTGGGCCACACCAAGAACGCGATGCTCATCACCGAGCATGTGCGGGCTCGGCTTGCGCGCCAGCTTTGCCATCAGTATTTGTCGCCGCAGGGCTTCCTGCCGATTGTCGCGATGTCGCCCGCTTGGGAGCAGGCGTTCGCGGAGTCGCTCGCCGGACAGGGCGAAGAGCGTCAGCTGGCGATGGCGCCGTCGCAACTGCAGGCGTTCATCCAGACCGTGCGAGAGCGTTTCGATGAAGCGTCGGCGCGCGGCGATATTCCCGTGTTGCTCACAAGTCCTCTGATCCGGCCCTATGTGCGCTCAGATTGCGCACCATGGGGCAGATATAGTCAGCGATGCACATGCGCACCTTTCTCGCGAAGGACATGAAGGAGGCGCTCGCGACCATGCGCGCGGAGCTCGGTGAGGATGCGATCATGGTCTCAAGCGAGCGGCTGAAAGACGGCAGCTTGTGTTTGCGTGCCGGAGTCAAACAAGCCCAGCGGCCTGAAGTTGTTGCGACCGGCGCCTCGGATAAGGAGGAAGGGGCGGCTGCGGATTTGGCGCCTCACGCCGTCACATTTGAGGATCGCTATCGCGAAGATCTTCTCAGCCGGTTGCGTTCGCCCAAACAGAAGCAAGTCGCGCATAGGATGCGCTTCGAACGTGCAAGTCTGCTGCGTTTGCTGCGGGAGCACCGCACGCCCAAGTCGGTTGCCGTCATGCTGGCGGACAGTGCGCAAAACAGCGGCCTGGAGGACATGACTCTGGCGCTTGCCGCCGCGCTCGACAAGGTGATGCGTACCGACTCCGCCGGCGCTGCGCGGGACCACGCGGTCGTGTTGACCGGTCCGCCCGGAAGCGGAAAGACGGCCGTCGCCGGCAAGCTTGCGGCTCAATTCCGGTTTGCCGGTCGCGGCGTGGTGTTGATCTCGACCGACCTCGATTCCGCGGGCCAGGTAGCGAGGTTGGAAACGTTTGCGTCTTGTCTGGACCTCTCCGTTCTGCCGGTTGCCGAGGCACCCGTTATCCCGGACGTCTTAAGCGAGGCGCGCCGGACGCAGTCTGTTGTCATCGCCGATTCGGCGGGCTGCGATCCGCGCGAGCCGCTTGCGCCGGAAGTCTTGCGGTTTCTGGCGGTGGATGGTTTGCAAATCACCGCGGTGCTGAGCACAACGATGGATGCAGAAGAGGCAGGCGAAATGGCCCGTGCCTTTGCGAAACTCGGCGCGGCGCAACTGATCCTCACCGGACTCGATTTGGCACGCCGCAAGGGTGCTCTCCTCGCGCTTGCCGCGTCGGGCCTGCCGATTGCGTATGTGACCTCTTCGCCTTATCTCGCGGCCGGACTCGAAACGGTCACGCCGTTAGCAGTTTCGCGCCTCGTGATCGGCAGCGCGCCCGGTTCGCTTGCGAGAGACGCCGCGTGAACCCCTGAATCGCCAGCGAACCTAGCGATGTCTGCCGCTGGCGACGGCTTTTGGATGAGGCGCGGGCTTCTTGAAGTTATCGATGCCGAAGCGGCCCGATCCCATTCCGATCAGGAGCAGCAGGCCGCCCGAAATCGCAACATTGCGAGCGAAGATATCGAAGTCGGCGGCGCGCGCGGCAACGGCGCGCACATGCCAGTAATCGTGCATCGTCACCGTGGCGGCTACCGTGATCGCAAACAGCGCGAGCGCGCCTGCCCGCGTGCAGAACCCGAGCAGGAGCGACACGCTGCCGAGCAGCAGACCCACGAGCACCAGCAGCAGAACGATTGGTGGAGTCGGCACGGCCTTCATGGTCAAAAGGATGGCCGTGTTGTTCCAATCGAGGGCGTAGTGATAGGCCTGGGTCAGGAAGAACCAAGCCAAAACCAGCCGGCCCAACAGCGGCGCGAGCGACTCGCCGAACGACATCGGTTCCGTCTCCTGGTATCGAGGCGGCACAACCCGCCACAGCGGGTGATTTTTAAACTGATTCGGAATCGACGAGAAAGAAGCGGCACCCTCGGCAGGAACGCGACGACTGCTCAGGCTTGGCGCGCGCTGTGCTTTCTCAGGTGCCGCACCATCGCGATCTCGTCAAGCCGCGACTGCGAAGCGCGCGCCTCCGCCTCGGCCGCACGGCGCAGCCGCTCCTCCTCGGCAAGTTCGAAGCTCTTCAAGTCCTGGAATGCGGAGGCGAGATCTTCCTGCTGGGCAGCGCGCTCCCGCTCGAGATTGGTCATCGTGTTGCGGATGTTCTTGCGGCGAACCTCGATGGACTGCAGGAAGCTTGGGAACGCGAGACGGCCGATATCGGAATCGTTGGCGCGCTGGCGTTCGCGCACTACGGAGTCCTCCAGGTCGGATAACTTCTTCTCGAGATCGAGCTTCATTTCGTCCAGAGTCGCCAGACGGCGCTTGAGCTCGTCGACCCGGAAGCGTTTTAAGCGGAGAAGAGAACCCCGGCGTTTCATCGGCCACTACCTTTCATGGCACTACCATCCAGGATTTTGCTTAAATTCACGTAACCAACCTCGAGCGATGACCGCTCCTCTTTGCGCTGCGAGAGGAAAGTCTCGAATTGGGGATAAAGCGCGATGGCGCGATCGACTTCCGGATTGGATCCGGGTCGATAGGCGCCGAGCCGTATCAATTCCGCCATGTCTTCATAAATCGCCAATTGTCCGCGGGCATTGAGGATAAGGTTCTGTTCCGCTTCGGAATTGCACTGCGGCATGGCCCTCGATACCGATCGCAGAATGTTAATTGCCGGGTAGCGTCCGCGCTCGGCGATGGCGCGGTCCAGAACGATGTGGCCGTCCAGGATGCCGCGGACGGCATCCGAAATCGGCTCGTTGTGATCGTCGCCTTCGACCAAGACGGTGAACAGTCCCGTGATACTGCCCGTGGTGCCCGCGCGCCCCGGCCCGGCGCGCTCGAGCAGGCGCGGCAGCTCGGCAAAGACCGTCGGCGTATAGCCTTTGGTCGCAGGTGGCTCACCGGCGGAAAGACCGATCTCGCGCTGCGCCATGGCGAAGCGGGTGACAGAATCCATCAGCAGCAGTACGTGCAGTCCCTGATCGCGAAAATATTCGGCGGTCGCCATGGCCACGAATGCGGCCTGGCGCCGGGCGAGGGGCGATTCATCTGACGTGGCGGCGACGACAACGCTGCGCGCCAAGCCCTCGGCGCCGAGATCGTCTTCGATGAATTCCTTCACTTCGCGGCCACGTTCGCCGACCAGCGCGATGACGGCCACGTCAGCAGCCGTGTTGCGCGCCAGCATGGCGAGCAGAATGGACTTGCCGACGCCGGAGCCCGAGAAGATGCCCATACGCTGGCCCTTGCAGCAGGTCAGGAACGAATTGAGTGCCCTCACACCGAGGTCAAGCTTGCCTCCCAGCCGCGCGCGCGCATGCGCCGGCGGCGGTGCGGCGCGCAAAGGATAGGGTTGCATGCCGCAGACCAATGGTCCGTTGCCGTCGGACGGTGTTCCGAAAGCGTCGATCACGCGTCCAAGCCAGGCATGCGAGGGGTAGATGGCCGAGACCCGTTCTTCGAAGGTTGCGCGTGCCCCCAGCGTGATTCCCTCCAACTGGCCGAACGGCATGGCGAGGGCCCGCCCGTCGCGAAAACCCACGACCTCGCAAGAGGTTTCCAGATTATCGGCGCCGGCAATACGCAGCCTGCCACCCAGGCCGATGGCTCCGGAGGCGCCCGTCACCTCCACCAGAAATCCCTCCACCCGCGCCACCCGCCCGAAGCGGGTCAGGCAGGAGAGGTCCTCAAGGCCGTCGATCAAATCTTGCACGGGACCCCGTTCTCGCTGTCCGGCGCTGGTCGAATGCCGGGTCTGCGCCGAATATCTTGAACGGGAGGGCTTAAGTGGCGGTAAACTTAACAAAGCGAATCAAGGAGATATTCCCGCAACATGGTGCTTATGCGGGTATTGATGGTTAGGGCGGCCTATACGTACTAAATCGCAATCTAGTCTTAACCAATTCCGTTTAGAGTTGTCGCCATCGGTTTAACGACGACGGCCGAACCCATTAGGTGCTCGCCGGGCAAGGGGAATGAAGCACAATGCGCGTGCTCTTGATCGAAGACGATAGCGCCATGGCTCGAAGCATCGAGCTCATGCTGCGTTCGGAGGGGCTGAACGTCTACACGACGGACCTCGGCGAGGAAGGCATCGACCTCGGGAAACTCTACGACTACGACATCATCGTGCTCGACCTACAGTTGCCGGACATGAGCGGGTTCGAAGTGCTGAAGTCGCTTCGTTTGGCGAAAGTGCAAACGCCGATCTTAATTCTTTCGGGCAACGCGATCGTCGAGGCCAAGGTCAAGGCGCTCGGTTTCGGCGCCGACGACTACATGACCAAGCCGTTCCACAAGGACGAGCTGGTCGCGCGCATTCAGGCCGTGGTGCGCCGCTCGAAGGGTCATTCGCAGTCGGTGATCACGACCGGCAAGCTGACGGTCAATCTTGACGCCAAGACGGTCGAGGTCGACGGTTCTCGCGTGCATCTGACCGGCAAGGAATATCAGATGCTGGAGCTGTTGAGCCTGCGCAAAGGCACGACGCTGACCAAGGAAATGTTCCTGAACCATCTGTACGGTGGGATGGACGAGCCGGAACTGAAGATCATCGACGTTTTCATCTGCAAGCTGCGCAAGAAGCTCGCGGTCGCCTGCAATGGCGAACATTACATCGAGACGGTCTGGGGCCGCGGTTACGTGCTCCGCGACCCGGATGAGAAGATCGCTGCCTGATCCCCCGAAACATGGACTTAGAAAAAAGGGGCGCGCTATGGTGCGCCCCTTTTTTCGTCGCAACGATGATCGCAAGCGGGCCATTTGCGATTTGTTAAGCGTAAGTGAGCCTCGTTAAGTGGGTGGGCTTTGGCGCGCCGCCGCATTTCACCCCTCCTTAAGCTGTTCGATTAATAGTGACGAGTGGCCGCGTGTGTTGTCCGCGGCCATGTTTGTTTCATCCGCGAACACCCGGGCCGCAGAACGAGGATTGCAGGGCGCTCATGTTCCAGATCATCGGGATCGTACTTCTCTTCGCGATGGTGTTCGGCGGCTACGTTCTCTCGGGCGGACATTTCGAAGTCATTCTTGAAGCGCTGCCGCACGAAATGATGACAATCGGCGGAGCTGCGGTCGCGGCTCTCCTGCTCGGTAACGGCATCGGCGAGGTCAAGAAGACAGTCGGCGATATCGCGAAGGCATTCTCCGGACCGAAATGGAAGCAGCCGGATTATCGCGATCTGCTGTGCCTGCTCTTCCTGCTCACCAAGACGATGAAGATGAAGGGCATGATCGCGCTGGAAGCGCATATCGAGAAGCCGCAGGATTCATCGATCTTCAAGCGCTATCCCAAAATCGCCAAAGACCATTTCGCGCTCGATTTCATTTGCGACACCCTGCGCATGATGACCATGAGCCTGGAAGACCCTCATCAAGTCGAGACGGCAATGGAGAAGCAGTTGGAGAAGCATCACCACGAAGCCCTGATGTCTTCGGCGGCGCTTCAGACGATGGCCGACGGCCTACCGGCGCTCGGCATCGTCGCGGCGGTGTTGGGCGTGATCAAGACGATGGGCTCGATCACGGAGCCGCCGGAAATCCTCGGCGGCATGATCGGCGGCGCGCTCGTCGGCACGTTCTTGGGCGTGTTCCTCGCTTACGGGCTGGTGGGGCCGATCTCGTCGCGCCTCAAGGGTATCGTGGACGAGGATGCGCAGTTCTATCACGTGATCCGCGATATTCTGGTCGCGCATCTCCACGGCAATTCAGCGCAGGTGTCGGTGGAAATCGGACGCGGCAGCGTGCCGAGCACGTGCCAGCCCAGCTTCACTCAGCTTGAAGAATCGCTGAACACTATCCCAGCCGACGCATCCTAGTGCGCAGGCGCGGCATGGGCCGTTCGTCGGCGGGCCTTTCCATGGCGCTGCTTCCCAGAGCCGCAAAGAAGGTGGCGAGGACGCCGGCGAAGATGCCGAGCGGCACGGCGTAAAGCACGTCGACATCCGAGCCGACCACCACGATGGAGGTCACGGCGATTCCCGTCCACTGCGCCAGATTGAGCTGCATTTCGGTCCCCGCGTTCAGCGCATGGGAACCTAGCCGAGCACGCCCGATCTCCGAAGGAGATCATTAAGAGAGGGTTAACAACGCGGGTCAAATGCCGCGAATCCTGTTCAACGCAGGGTCGGTCCGTGATCGCGCAGCGAGTAACCGGCTTCTTTCAGGCGGGTCTTAATCTCCGAAGCGTGCGCTTGATCGCGGGCTTCGATGACCAGGCCGAGGTCGGCTGATTTGGCCGAAAGACCGGTCATGAGACGGTTATGCGACACTTCGAGGATGTTGCCCCCGGCTTCTCCGATGATCGTTGCCACGCGGGCGAGCAAGCCGGGGCGGTCCTCGATGGTAATTGTCAGCGATAAAATGCGCCCCGCACGGGCGAGCTCACGCAGGATCACGTTCGACAAAAGCCGGATGTCGACATTGCCGCCGGAGACGACGAGACCGACCTTCCGTCCACGGAACAGCTCGGGATAGGCAAGCACGCAGGCGAGCGCAGCGGCGCCCGCGCCCTCGGCCAGCGTCTTCTCGATTTCCAACAACTTGATCATTGCGGATTCGATTTGCGCTTCATCCACCAAGAGGATGTCCGTGACGAGCTTGGCAATGATGTCGCGCGCAATTAGGCCGGGATCCTTGACCGCGATGCCGTCGGCGATGGTCTGTCCCGCGCAAGGGAGCGTTTCGCCCTTCAAGAGGTTGCGCATCGCGGGATAGAGTCGCGCCTCGACCCCGTAGATGGCGAGTTGCGGATTGAGGGCGCGGGCCGCGATCGCCATGCCCGCGATCAGACCGCCGCCGCCGATGGGGACTACCAAGACGTCGAGGTCGGGTATTTGCGCGAGAAATTCGAGCGCAGCCGTCCCCTGCCCGGCGATCACGAGAGGATCGTCATACGGGTGAATGAGAGTGTAGCCGTGTGCGGCGGCGAGTTCCTTGGCGCGTGTGTAGCATTCGGACAGGCTTGCGCCGCCGATCACGATATGCGCACCGAAGTCGCGCGTATGAGTGACCTTGGTGAAGGGCGTTCCTTCGGGCATCACGATGGTTGAGGGAATACCGAGCCGCCCCGCGTGGTAGGCCACTCCTTGCGCGTGATTGCCGGCGGACATGGCGATCACGCCCAGGCGGCGTTGTTCGTCGGTGAGAGAGAGAAGCTTGTTGAGCGCCCCGCGTTCCTTGAACGACGCGGTAAACTGAAGGTTTTCGAATTTGAGAAAAATGTCCGTGGATGCGAGCCCGGAAAGGGTGCGCGAATGTCGCGCAGGCGTGATCTCGAGCGTGCCTTGGATTGCGCTCGCAGCGCGTTGCACATCCTCGAACGTCACGGGAAAACGGGAGATCATGCCGGCGGGACCTGAGACAGGGTCTGTAAACTGAGCCGCGGCGCGGCGGCAGGCAAGTCCGGCGTGTCCGAACGCCGATGGGACGGGAACTGTGCGCCAACCGTAAACGTCGGCTTAAGTACGCCGGGCGCATCGTGCTTCGGCCGTACCGAATGGAGCGATGCCGTGTCCTCATCCCTTGCCGCCGGTCTTCCGCCTCGCGTTGTCAACGACCGCAACGCCAGGCGCAATCGAACGCTTTGGACAGGCAAAGTTGTCTACGGCCCGAAGGGTGAGTCGACGCTCGACTGTTCCATCCGCGACTTTTCCGATCGAGGTGCCAAGATCAGGCTTCGGAAAGGGGAATTGGTGCCGACGCGGTTGTTCCTGATCGAGCGGCGTGCGGCGAGCGCCTTCGAGGCGCGCGTCATCTGGATCAAGGCGCCGGACTTCGGGCTGGAATTCGTGCGATGTTACAAACTGGATGAGCCAATCCCCGCCGATCTGCAATTCTTGAAGTGCGTGTGGGAGTTGTTCCGCGTGCCGTTGGGAAGCATCACTTAGCCCACTCGCGCTCCGGCGGAGGGCCCGCCCATATTACGTCGGCTGCGAAGGCGCTTCGCGCGCGTATGATCGCCGCAACAAAGGCGCAGGCATTGTGCATGCAACAAAGCAAGCCTGTCGTCTTCGCTGCGGATGTCCATGTGCAGGCGAGGGTGGAATTTCAGCGCCTTGGGTAAAAGCGGATCCGGCTCCGAAGCCGTGGTCGCGAGCGAGCGCAGAAACTCAGCCCATTGCCTGTTTTGCGGCAGCGCAGGCGATCGTTTCGCCCCCGGGCGGCGGACGATTGGCTGGCTGCCTTTTGCCGTGTCGAATTCGCTTCCCATGTTCCTCCTAGCAAGAGGAACGATATAGGAATTCTCCTATGTCAGCAATCGGCAATTGCCTACTTTGCCGCGCGATTACTCGCCGCTGCCGACGATGCGATGGATCGAAACCACGTCCTTGACAGGGATGTCGAATGTCTTGGGCGGATTGAATTGCTCGAGGACGATTTTCTGAGCGGTGCGTCTGGATAGGCGTTTTACGAGCGCACCTGGCGGCTCGCCGTCGTGCTTCGCCTTTACCTGGACGAGCACGTAGGAGCCGATGGTCACCGGCTTTCCAGGATGCACGTAGATGATCTCGCCGGGATGATAACGGGGCTCCATGCTGGTGCCGAAAACATATGTGGCATAGCCCTGAGGGGCGCCGGCAAGAGGGGAAGGGCGCTGGACATAATCGACGATTTCGCCATTCCATAGGGACCAGCCCTCATCCCCGCCTTCGGCGATTCCCATGACGGGCACCTTGTCGGCCGGGTTTGCGGGCGACACCGTGAGAAGCGGCGTAAGAAACGAAGTGTCTGCGGCGGGTGCGCCAGAGCGCAAGGCGTCGGGGGAGAGCTGAAGAAGCGCAGCCAGTTTCTCGCGCACATCTTCAGGCAGCGAGGCGGGCACGCCGCGCTCGAAATATTGCTGCAAATAGGCGTGATTGCGGCCGGTCCGTTCGGACGCCTCTTTCATCGACAGGCCCATATCGGCCAGCCGTCGCCTGATCAGATCGCGCACGTCCGCCATGGCGGCAGCGTAGTAGGACTGATCCTACCGTGCAATAGGAAATTACCGCTTGACTGATAGGATAGTACCTATGTTACGTAGGGGAAATCCTATTTTGGAGGGCTGGATGCGTAAGCTGCGGGAAACGGGAGTTCGCTTGATCGATTGCCGGCGCGCGGTTCAGCGCGTGATGCAGGTCAGCGAGGCAGAGCTGCTCGGGGATGCGATCGAGAGGAGGTGCTCGCAGCCTCGACAGATGGCGATGGCGCTGGCGCGGGAATTCACGGAGGCGTCGTTGGCCAAGATCGGCATGCATTTCGGCCGCGACCACACGACGGTATTGCACGCGGTCCAGCGCATCGCCGCGGCGGAAAGGAAAGACCCTGCTTTTAAGGCTGCCATGAACAGTCTGCGTTGCGCCCTGAATTCAGCGAGATCGAATCCGCGTCACGACGCGGCGCACGGTGCGGATGGCCATCGTGACAAAAAGAATGCGCGCGGGAGTGACGCGGCCTCCCCTCGTCCCGGCGCATTCCGCCATCCACCTTCTTCGTTTTGCGGGGATGGTCGGCCATGAGCTATCCCGAGCGTCATTCCCTGGACTCCTTCAGGGTCGAGCGCCGCAAGCTGCGTGGAACGGCGGCGATCCGGCTGTCGCTTCCTTTTCCTCCCGCGCGCGAGCATTTGTTTGTCGCAGAGGCAGAGAGGCCGAGAATTAGGACGACGCGCTACAAGGAATGGCGCGCGCTGGCGGCGAGCGAAATCCTGAGACAACAACCGCGATGCGTGGTGGGCCCTACGGAGGTTACCGTCACGCTGGAAGAGAAGCCTGGGCGGCGCGATGCCGATCAATTCCTGGATGCGGTATTGTCCTGTCTTTCGGAAAACGGAATCGTCACCGGCGAACGGTCGGTGCGGCGTGTCACTGTGCAATGGGGCCCGGTTAAAGGCGCGGTGGTCGATGTCATCAGGCTCGTCCGGGCGGCATGAAGCGCAACGAAATCGTCGGGCCCGCGAAGCCCCACGCCGGGCACAGCCGAAGGATGCTGGGTACGGGTGCAGGCGCCAAGCAGGCTTGGCGCAACGACGCGGAACATCCGTTGACGCTTGCGTATGTGAAGGGGCAATTGATTCGCGGCAATGAGAAGCATTCGGCCATGCAGCGCTACGAGGCGGGCGATGCTTACCGCGCCGCTTGCGAGGCCTCGCAGCGCAAGACGCGAGACAGCACGGACATGAATATCGTCTCGGGCGGAAAGAGAGAGGGGATGAACGAACGGACACTGGATGCATTTGCTTGGCTGCGGGCAGTGGAGTCAGGGTTGGGCGAGGAAGATCGGCGCATTGTGCGGCTGGTGTGCGGCGAAGGTTGGTTCCCCAGCGAGGCGGTACGCGCGGCGTTCGGACACAATCACTACAAATACGCGGTAGTGCCGCGCTTCAACGAAGCGTTGGATCACCTGATCGAGGCGATCGCAAAAGGCCGTCCCCATAGCGAGGGAAGGCTGCGCTTTGACGACTGAGTCTGCCAGCGCAGTTGGACGTGAAACGCGCTAAGATCGCGGCCGCTGTGCTGAGTGGGTGATGCGATGCTGGAACTGGTGATTGAACAAAGGCGCAAGGACCTTGGCGGTTTCGAAGTCGGGCGCATTCTGCCTTTCGCGAAACGGCGTATGGTCGGGCCGTTCGTGTTTTTCGACCATATGGGTCCGGTGAACTTTCCCAAGGGGATTTCCCGAACCGTCGATGTCAGACCTCATCCCCATATCGGGTTGTCGACGGTCACCTATCTCTTCCAGGGCGAGATCGTGCACCGGGATAGCGTCGGCTCGGAGCAGGCGATCGTACCGGGCGAACTCAATTGGATGACGGCCGGGCGCGGCATCACGCATTCGGAGCGGTTCGAGCGGGCGCGCGCTGAAGGGGGCGCAATGCATGGCATCCAGGCGTGGGTTGCGCTTCCGAAAGAAGACGAAGAGACGGAGCCATCGTTCGCGCATCATGGCGCCGGCGATCTGCCGTATTACGAAAGCAACGGGCTGAAGGCGCGCCTGGTGGTTGGCGAAGCGTTCGGAGCAAAGGCGAAGGTGAAGACGCATTCGCCGATGTTCTATGTCCATTGGGAGCTCGAGGCGAGCGCGCGCGCGCAATTGCCGGCGGAGTATTCCGAGCGCGCGGCCTATGTTGCGGCCGGCAGCGTGGAGGTGGAAGGCAACAGCTACGAGCCTGGGCACATGCTGGTGTTCGCGAAAGGTGAGCCGGTCCTGTTCAGGGCAGTCGCCCCGTCGATCGTGATGCTGCTCGGAGGAGAGCCTGTCGGCGAGCGGTTCATCGAATGGAATTTCGTCTCGTCCTCGAAGGAGCGCATCGAGCAGGCCAAGGCTGATTGGCGCGCCGGGCGGATGAAGCTTCCCGATCTCGACAATCAAGAGTTCATCCCACTGCCGCCGGATCCGCTACCTGCGCCGCATCCGATGTCTTGAGAGGCAGGGAAATTTGCGGGTCCTTTAAAGCTTAGCTCTGGCCCGAAGCTTTTGCGCGGGAACTCTGGCGTGATCGCGCACGTTTTGTACGCGGGAGGGTGAAATGCGTCCAACTGACCGGAGTGCGCCATGCCCCGCAAAATCGCAGCCAGACTGCTGGCCACCGCTCTTGTTTTGAGCCCCGTCGCCTTGATCGAAACGGCAGCGCCAGCTGCTGCGCAAGCGAGCTTTTCGATCAGTTTCGGATATTTCCGAGACGAACTCGCGCCGTATGGGCAGTGGTACCACCATCCACGATGGGGTGATGTGTGGCATCCGCGTGTAGCGAACTTCCGTCCGTATTATCGCGGGCATTGGGATTACACCAATCGATACGGATGGC
>Ga0310810_10002230_pt1 | contig 20686 bp, 18 predicted proteins | sample NCmetagenome_FD_207641 | JGI IMG/M metagenome (GOLD analysis project Ga0310810, IMG submission 207641) | Soil microbial communities from experimental microcosm in Duke University, North Carolina, United States - NC | ecosystem: Engineered > Artificial ecosystem > Soil microcosm > Unclassified ...
GAAGGAGAGGTCGCGTTGCTGCTGCACGACACCGGTCGGGAGCGCGCAGACGCGGTCGCGCGGCGTGTCGTGAAGATGCTGGATACGACTCGTTATCCATCGCCGATCGTCGCAACGGGTGTGGCCAGCCGTGCACCGGGTGGGGCCGGTGGTGCTGGGTTGGTTGGCGAAGCGCGGAGTGATGCGATGCTGCGTGCGACAGCCTCGCTGATTCACGACCCGCGGAGCCAGCCTCCTGAAGACAAGCAGCGACCGTCATGAAGGCGGGCAGCTGACGATCACGCGAGGTCACGCGACCAACGCGCATCGCACGGTTCATAGAATCTCCAGATTTTCAGGTGACCGTCTGGGGTTTCCAAGATTTTTTTTCGGGAATACCTGATTACGAGATTTCCCGTTACGTTCCGCAGATGTGAGACTTACGGCGGCAGACTAATGTCTGCTTCAGGTGGCGGATTCCTTGCAATATGGTGCAAATCGCCACTTCTCCTCGGATACACCCTGACATGACGATCACAGCGACAGGCGCAGACGGGCGCAGCAATGCGCTCGCGGGCATGCGTATGAAGACCAACGTGGAACTGGTTGGCCGCAGCCCGGAAATCACGGCATTGCAGCAGGAAGTGGAGCGTGTGGCACGCTCCGACGCCAAGGTGCTCATCACCGGCGAGAGCGGTGTCGGGAAGGAGATCGTCGCCCGCAGCATTCACACGCGCAGTCCACGCGCGAGCCATGTGTTTGCGCCAGTCAACTGTGCGGGTCTGCCGGAGACACTCCTCGAGTCCGAGTTGTTCGGTCACGTAAAGGGGAGCTTTACCGGTGCGTATCGGGACAAGCCGGGGAAAATGGAAACGGCGCATCTCGGAACGGTCTTTCTCGACGAAGTCGGAGAAATGACGTTGCGCATGCAGGGCATGCTGCTTCGCTTTCTCGAAACCGGTGAACTCCAGAAGGTCGGCGCCGACGGCAGCACGAGACATGTCAACGTGCGCGTCATCGCCGCCACCAACCGCGATCTGCGGGAGCTGGTCTCCCGAGGCGCGTTCCGCGAAGACCTGTTCTATCGATTGAACGTGATCCACATCACGGTGCCGCCGCTTCGCGAGCGGCGCCAGGACATCCCCCTTCTCGTCAACCAGTTCCTCTCACAGTTCGCCGCCGCCAATCGTGCGCAGATGTTGAGCGTATCGCCCGAGGCGATGAACGCACTCATCGCGTACTCATGGCCCGGCAACGTGCGTGAGTTGGAGAACGCCATGGAACGTCTGGTGGTGACGCTGCAGGGCGATACGATCCAATGCGATCACCTGCCGGCTGAAGTCCGCGCGAACGGCGGAGCGGCGTCGATGCGACCCAAGCGCGAACGGCGGCGCACAGTCGCCGACGACCTGTACAAGCGAATGACGGAGCAGGGCGAGTCGTTCTGGACGACTGTGTACCCCCTCTTCATGGGACGTGAGATCACGCGAGGGAACGTACGCGACCTGATCGCGCTCGGGCTGCAGGAGACGCGCGGGAACTACAAGATCGTGGCGCGCATCTTCAACATGGAGCAGCGCGACTACAAACGGTTTCTGAATTTTCTGCGCAAGCACGATTGCCAGATTCCATTCAAGGAATACCGGTAGGACCGCGACATAGGACGATAGTCGTACGCCGTATGGTCCTTCTCGGTGGCAGATCCCCAACACGCTCTACGACGTGATCCTGACGTTATGACGGAATTTGTCTCGGATTCCGGGGACAATTTTCAACCGTTTCAGACGTTCTCAGTTTTGCCGGCGGTGTGACGTTCACGTAAACCACACATGTCACGCACACCGCCAGAAATGTACGAGCGGCACTTTCCTTGCGAGACGCCGCTGCAGTTGGGCTTGGCCGCACACGGTAGCCCCCGGACCTCTCAAGGAACAAGATGCTCGGTCGTCGAAGCCATCCGCGGTGCGTAATCCCCGCCTCTCTTGAAGGCGTCCTCTGCGTCTCGCGCGACGTCCTCGTCCGGGCGCTCGACTCCGAGCATGTGACCGTCGTCAGCCGTGAACCCGGTGTTCCCGGCGAACTCGGTCAGTTGACGATGCCTGCGACCAGCATCGAAAGCAGTGCGGTCCGCGTTTCTTCGAGCCGGCCCATCGTTGCCGAAGGCGCCGTCCGGCACGTGCTGCAACTGAAACTCGTGGCGGAATGTGTGCCGGAACTGTCGTGATGGTTGGCGGACTTGCAGTGCTGACGCGGGAGTTGCCGGTGCGCTTGCTCAATTGCAGCGCGTCGGGATGTCTCCTCGAGACGAACGTGCAACTCGAGATCTCGACGGTCGCATCGCTGACGCTGAACCTTGACGGGCGTCATTTTACGGACGACGTTCTTGTGGCATGGTGTCGCCCCATCGCTGGCGGCGACGCGAGGTATCACGTCGGCCTTCGGTTCGTCTGGACCGGCGCCGCCACACCGAACACACTGCGAATGATGGCGCACCAGCTGGTGGCTGGTGTCAGCGAATCGGGCGGGGAGCTGGCGCCCGGAGGCCGTTGAGCATGTCCTTTGGGGTCCGGTCAGGTATCGAATTCATCGGCAACGATCCGCAGATTGCGTCGCTGCTCGACACCGCGAATCGCGCGGCGGCTTCCGATGCGACGGTACTCATTCATGGCGAAAGCGGCGTCGGCAAGACGTTGCTGGCCGAATACATCCATGCGCGCTCGATGCGCGCAGGCACTCGTCTGGTGACGATCCCGTGCATGGCGCTCCCGGAAAACATGTTGGAGTCCGAGCTGTTTGGCGATACGTACCACAGCGCGATCGGCGGTACTGTCGTCATCGACGGGATCGGGGAGTTGCCGTTACGGTTGCAGGGACTGCTGCTCGACACGCTCGAGCGTGCCGATCGCGACCTTGCGAGTTCCGATTCACGTCCGACGGGCGTGCGGGTCATCGCGACCGCGACGCGGAAACTTCCGGAGCTCGTGGCGTCGGGTCAGTTCCGCGAAGATCTGCTGCACAGACTGCGGATCATCGAGCTCGCGGTGCCGGCGCTGCGGGACCGTCGCAAAGACATTCCGCTGCTCACCGCACAGTTCGCAGAGCGTCTGCGGCCGGTCGCCTTTTCAGCCGCGGCAGTGCGTCTATTGACGGCGTATCGATGGCCCGGCAACGTCCGCGAACTGCGCAACGCGGTCGAACACGCCGTATTCCACACCGACGACCACATCATTCCCATGGAAGCGCTCCCCACCAGCGTGACGGCGACGCCTGACGCGGTCGTGCTGCAGCGGGATCGCCGCAGTCGCATTGCGGAAGAGTTGTACGAGGCGCTCGTGAGCGCCGGCTACTCCTTCTGGGACCACGTGCAGCCGCTCTTCCTCGCGCGCGATATTACGCGGCAGGATCTTCGCGAGCTGGTGCATCTTGGTCTCACCAACGCGCGCGGCAGTTATCGAGGTCTGCTGACGCTGTTCGGCATCAAGTCGAACGACTCGCAGCGGTTCCTGAACTTCCTCGCGGCGCACGACTGTGTGGTCGATTCGCGCCTGTTCGGGGACAAGGACCGGCGTCCTCCGACGGGAACCGACACGCCGTCCTGATTACGGGTCAGAAATTACGTCGCGCGACCTTCGCGAATGATCTTCGCGATGTCGACGCGCCGCTCGCCCACGCGGCGCTCGGGGATGCTCCCATGCGCCGTCTCGGGTTTTCGTCTCTCGAGGCGTCTGCGCTCGAACGGCGGCCGGATCGGCTCGAAGGAATCTTTTCTTCGCAGCAGCGTGCGCGCCACCGCGGCCCGGAATTCTTCGACGGGCGTCGTTTTCAACACGAACGTCGCTCCCATGCGTTCGGCCTCCAGTTGAAGCAAGGGGTCGGCGATCTGCGTTCTGATGATGGCTGCAATGTCGGCACGAACCGACTTGGCCCGGAAGACCAGGTGCAGTCCGTTGTATTCACCGAGCCTCAGCTCTGTAACGAGGAGCGCGGGAGCCGACATCAGTCGGGCGCGGGCATCCCGAAAGTGGTCGGATACGGTGACCTGGAAACCCATGTCCGAAAGGACCGAAACGAGGGAAAGCGTCTCGGCAGGGGACGGTTCGACGACAAGCGCGGTGGCTGGGGGTTCCATCAAACCTTCGACGCTGAAAAAGGCTACCTGCACCGGTCGGCGGGCTAATGGCGGTTGCCCATGGACAGACTTTTGTCTTCCTTCCGGAGCCACACGGAGTGCATCGCGAGTATTTAAACTACGCCCGGTCTTTGCCGCAACTGGTTCCAATTCAGTGGAATACCGAATCCCAAGTACACATTGGTCCGTGGTGCCGCTCGTTGTGCGTTGTGGCCGACGTGCAACACGATGGCCGCTCCCGACGGAATTGTGATTGAAAGCTCAACCGTCTGCACAGGATGTTCGCGCTCCACCGGGAAGGAGGTGGGACCTGCGCCCCCGTTGTCTGCTAGGGGACGTCGGCGCGGAACAAACTCGCCTTTGAGGGAGACTTCTACGCCAGCAGATCCGCAGAACGTGCTGACGTGCAACAACTTACTAATCGATTTCAAATGGCGCTTCGTTTGCTGAGGCCGGGAGGACAACAACTGCGATTGCCGACCATCATATGTGTGGCTTGGCGATCAAACAGGAGGAGGGTCGGAACGTGCGTCGAACATTAATTGCGGTTAGCTTGTGCATGGCTGTCGCCTTGGGCTTCGCCAGCCCGGCACGGGCGGCATTGCTCACTATCACTGATACATTTGGAGGTTCGAACACCGTCTGGACGCTGGACGTGACAGGGGGTTGCACGACGTGCACCGTCACGCTCACGGCGAACTTCCAGGATCCGGATGGCGCGGGAGCCGGAACGAACGCATACACCGGCACGTTCATCGATTCTGTCCAGTGGACGATCGCAGGGACCGACATCTCGACCATCAACGACGCGAACGGCGGTTCGCCCGGAAACGTTGGAAGTACCGCGTTGGACGCCACGACGACCTCTTGGACCGCAGCGGAAGGATCTCTCAACGCGAACCAGTGCAGTGGCGGCGCGGCGGATAACGTTTGCGCCGCGAGCAATGACACGCTCGGATTCGGGCCGATCGTCAACGGTTCCACGCTGACGTGGACGTTCAACGTCACGTTCGCCAGCGCCCTGCCGTCGAATCTGACAGGGGTGGAGGGCAATATCCGTGGCGCATTCAACAACGCCGACGGCAGCAACAAAAACATCTTCTCGCCCGAGGGCGGCACCTTCGGCGGCACCGGCACGGGGGCCGGCGGCGGCACGGGTCAGCCACTGGTTCCGGAACCGACCAGCCTGCTGCTCTTCGGGTCAGGTCTGACGATGGCGGCGTATCGCGCCCGTCGCTCCAGAAAGCAGAATCAGAAGAAGGACTACACAGTTCCACCCTCCGAAAAACGGCGAGACCCGTTCGGGCTCGCCGTTTTTTTGCCGGGCCTCCCGCCGGGGTTGCCATTTGGTGTCCCGGACCCCACAATCGCCAGCAACAACCGTGTCCACCGAGAGATGGCTTGTCTCCACTCTGATCGCCATTCACCTTATCGCCATCAGTGCCGCGTCGCTGCCCGATCCTCGTGAACTGAGTCTGGTTGGGTCTGGAGCCCGGCCGGCGCCACCCGCCGATGCGCTCGCGCGAACGGTGACGCCAACCCTCGACGCGGCGGTTGCCGCACTCACACCTCTCGAGGAACAGGCGTTCCGGCTGACTGCGCCTCTGCGGATGCTCACGCGCACCTACATTCAAGCTGGCTTGCGCCAGAGATGGAACATGTTCTCGAACCCCGTGCCAGCCGACCAATACGTACGCGTGGTGCATTACGTCGGTTCGTCGCGAGAACCCGGGCGGGTTCGCGTGTTCAGCGAACTGGCCCTGCCCGGTCAACGCGAAAACCGCGCGCGGCCGGTTCACATGTTTCGGGATAAGGCCATTCTGAATTCCCTGGAAGCGTTGGCGGTCAATCGACTGGAGAGCCACGACGCCTCCCGCTCCTCGGATTTGGAGCCGGTGGCCGCTTACTTCGGCAATCGATTCAAGGCGGCATATCTCGCTCCAGGCGAAACCCTCGTCAGGACAGAAGTGTGGTTCGGCGGTGCCCCGATACCGCCGACTGGCCAGAGGGTAACGGACTCAACGCTGCAGGAGCGGTGGGGTGTTCTGCAACGCTACTGGGACGGACCCGACGAGGCGCCGGCTGCTCCCACGCCACCTCGACAAGGAGCGCTTCAGGGCGAGGCAGATATCGCGTGGCGGCTGGACTACGTGCAGAAGCGATGAACCACGTTCTAGATCGGTGGGAGCGTTTCTGGTTCGCGTCGATTCCACCACACATCTATGCGCTGCTGCGCATCGTGTTCGGGTTCGTAGGCTGCATCACGCTGTTGGGACTCCACGACCTTTCCACCCACTGGTTCCTTGATGGACTGGTTCCTTTCGATGTGGGTGCTGTCGCTCTGAAGCAATACCTCATCGCCCATGGAACAGGACATGCGGCCGGCGTGGTGTTGTACATCTCGACGATGGCCTCATTCGTCGCAATGACGATTGGTTTTCAAACACGACTTGCGGTCCCGACGGCGCTCTTTACGTCGTTGATGCAGGTCGCCTGGAACTATCTCCCGCTGTCCGGCGCCGACGCGGCGATGCGCGTTTTTCTCTTCTGCCTCGTGTGGGCTGATTGCGGATCGGTCTGGTCGCTGGATGCCTGGTTGGCGGCTCGGCGTAATCCCGCCGCCTCGGCTGTCGTGGAATCCGGTTCGATCGCACCGTTGCGTTTGATGCGATTTCAGGTCGCACTGATTTATTTCAACGCAGGACTCTGGAAGACCTTTAATCCCTACTGGCGCGATGGGTCCGCCGTGCATTACGTCGTGCAAAGCAACGTCTACCATCGTCTCCCTCACGGGATGCCGTTGGCGTTCGATCCGTTCGTCAGTGCCCTGACCTACGCAACGTTGCTGTGGGAGTTGACGTTTGCGTTTCTGCTCTTGTTTTCACGGACGCGCAGAATCGCGCTAATTACCGGCATACTCATTCATCTGGGGATGCTCTCGACCATTGAAGTTGGTCCGTTTCATTTCGTCATGCTGACAAGTTACCTCGCGTTCCTCGAGCCGGAAGACGTGCCTCGTCTGCCGGAGCGTCTGCAGTCGCTGCTCGGGCGCCGAGCCAGGGTCCCCGCACGGGTAGTTGAGACGACCGCGAATCGATGATTCAAGCGCTGGTCGCGTCGTGGCACCGACTCGATCCCGGGGATCTCAACATCATCAAATGCGGTGTGGCATCCGCGGCCGCGTTGCTGCTGGCGTGGAATCTTGCGTCGCCTGCCGGTCAGCGGCTCCAGCGATTACGACCGTTGCTGTTGAGCGTCATGGGGGTCCTTGCGCTCGGTTGCTGGTGGGAACTCGGTCGTTTTCATTACCCGGCCTACGTTCAGGTTCACGAACACTATCACTACTATCTCGGCGCCAAATACTTTCCCGAGCTCGGTTACACGCGGTTGTATGAGTGCACCGCAGTCGCGGACGTAGAAGCGGGACTCCGCCGGCAGATCACCAGCTGGTGGATCCGCGACCTGAACACGAATCGGCTCACACCGGGCGCGGCGATCGTCAGTAACCCCGCCGATTGCACCAGCCGGTTTACCGCCGATCGATGGGCGATGTTCAAGGGCGACGTTGCCTGGTTCCGCTCGCACCGCACCCCGGAACTGTGGTCGGAAGCACTCGTTGACCATGGTTATAACGGCACCCCCGTCTGGGCTGTCGCCGCCACGCTGCTGATTCCCAATCGTCCCGTCAACGACACCGACATCGTGCTCCTCGCGCTGCTCGATCCTCTGCTGATTCTCACTATGTTTGGCTTCGTGTGGTGGGCATTCGACTGGCAGACGACGTGTGTCGCAATGATCTGGTGGGGGACGAACGACCTCTCGACGTACCTGTATACCGGGGGAGCGTTCCTGCGAGCCGACTGGCTGGCGTTCAGCGTCATCGGCGTTTGTCTCGTCAAGCGCGGACGCCCAGCACTGGGCGGATTCGCGCTGACCTATGCTGCGTTGCTCCGCATTTTTCCAATCGTCATTATCTTCGGCCTCGCATTGAAGGCAATTATGCGGACGTGGCGTGCGCGGGCGTTTCGCATCGATCCGGCGCAACGCGCATTTGCGATTGGGAGTATCGCGGCTGCGTCGGTCCTGCTCCTGCTGTCGTTCGTCGTCGTGGGCAGGGGACTTGAGGGCGGCCTTCAAGCGTGGGACGGGTTCGCCGCCAACAGCCGCAAACATCTGTCGACGCCGCTGACCAACAACATGGGTCTGAAGACCGTCTTGTCATTTTCGCCGAGTACTCGATCGGCCCGCATCGGCGCGTTTTGGATCGACACTCCGTGGGACACATGGTCCGAGGCGAGGCATCGTGTTTTCGAACAGCGTGAACCATTCTTCTGGTTGTTGGTCGTGGCATTCGTCGCACTGCTCGCTCGCGCTGTGGAAATGCAGGAAGATTGGGTCGCGCTCGTTCTAGGCACGACGCTGGTGCCTGTCGCCACAGAACTAACGTGCTATTACTACGCGGTCTTCATGTTGTTCGCGCTGTTGTGGCGCAAGTGGGAATGGAGCGGCGCGGCATTGTGCGCGCTTGCAGCGTCGTCTCTGTTGGTTCCAGTCATCCTGCGAAGCGCTGACGATGCGTTCACGGCGGTGAGTGTGCTCACGCTGTTGTTTGTTGCGACACTCACAGGCGCGATCTTGTTTCCGATCGGTGCGACTCACACCATCTTGTCCGGAATCCGTACGGACAGCGCAAACGCGGTCTATCAGAAACCGGCCGAAAGCGAGCGATCTCTTTGATCGGCATGTAATTGTTGCGCTCGACGACGTACATTTTCTTGTCAACGATTCTTCGGAAATCAGCGCTTCACAGATTTTGCTGAGCAAAAACCACGACACCTTATCTTGGCCTTCGCTTTGCCCTGCGGCGAGGCCGACGGCGTCCCCCGCGTCTCGTTCATTCCATACATAAGCGCAGTAACGGTTCATTCGGCCTCAACGTCCCGATAAGTCCGCGGATGGTCTGGGTGACCCGCAGGCGGAGGTGTACCCGATGGCGATTGTTTGCGCCGGTCTATCGAGATTTACGTGTGCAATGGCGTTGCTTGCGATGTGCGCGGCGTCGTCGATTGCATTCGCTTCCGACGGCCGTCCGGTGCCGCTCCCAGAGCGGGTTCAAGGGGCAAATATCGTCGTTGTCGCCACGGCGCGCAGTGTCAAAGCAAGCTGGCGCGACAACGCCTTCGGTGATCGGCTGATTGTTTCCCGATACGTTCTTGAGGTCCACGAAACGCTCAAGGGAAATGCACCTGCGGTCGTCTCGCTGGATCTCGAAGGCGGAACGCTGGACGGGTTCACGCTCCACGTTTCGAGCCTGCCGATGCTTGAACCCGGGGAACGAGCAGTCTTCTTCCTTGATGCCGGCAACGGCGCCTACCAGTCACATCTCCGGGGCCAAGGGGTTCTGAAGCTCGACGATCAGGACGTTGTTCGCGGCAGCAGCCTGACGTTGGATGAAATTCGGCGTGTGGCCGCATCCGTTTCGAAGTAACGGGAGAGAAGGGACCATGACGAGATCTTTCTCCCGACGCATTCTTCCGCTGCTGCTCACCGCGCTGTCGCTCTTTGCAATGTTGTGGGTAAACCTGAAGGGGTACGCGACCAATGGACATGTCTGGGGCACGAACCAGGTTCTGTACTACGTGAACCCGAACAGCATGTGGCTTTCGCCGAGCGCGCTGGTATCGGGCATTCAGACCGGCGCCCAGGCGTGGAGTTCGCAGAGTCTCGCGAACATCCAACTCGTGTACGCCGGGGCAACCAACGGCTCGTCATTGACGCTGAACAACAAGAACGAAGTGTTCATGCGCGGCGACAGCAACGGATATGTCGGCGAAACCTATTGGTGGTACGACAGCAGCGGACATCTCGTTGACGCTGACGTGGTGTTCCACGAAGGCGGTTACCACTTCTACACGGGCTCTGGTTGTTCAGGGGGTGTCTACCTCGAGGACGTGGCGGTCCACGAGTTCGGGCATGCGTTGGGCCTCGCTCACTCGAACGTCGACGGCGCCACGATGGAGCCGGCCATGCCCGGCTACTGCGACATGACGCAGATGTCGCTCGAATCCGATGACATCTCGGGGATCGAGTCGCTCTACCCTCCGACATCGACCAGCAGGAACACAGCACCCACCGTCAGCATTTCATCACCGGGAAATGGATCCTCATTCAGCAGCGGCAGCTCCGTGACGTTTGCCGGCTCAGCGACAGACAAGCAGGATGGCAATCTCTCCGGTTCGCTCGCGTGGAATTCGAACATCGACGGAGGCCTCGGATACGGCCCGAGTCTGAACCGTGTCCTGTCCGCGGGGACCCACACCATCACGGCGTCGGTGCGGGATTCAGGTGGCTTACTCGGTTCGGCGCAGATAACTGTGAATGTCGCCGCGGCCTCGTCTTTTGGTACCTCGCCCGACGGCGCGATGGTACCCACGACAGCCAGTCAAATCGTCGACAACAACGGGGCGGTATGGATGATTGCGTCAAATGGGGCGATTCTCCGCAATGGTGTCCAGGCGGCATACGGCTGGGGATCGCAAATCCTGTGGAAGAACAGCACGATTTACGTTGTGGGAGGCGACTTCAACTGGTGGCAGTGGACAGGGTCCGGCTGGATCAACGTCGGGAGCACGACGCCAGGCGGCGGCGCTGGCAGCTCCGTGTCGCCCGATGGCGCGCTGGTACCTACGACAGCTAGTCAAATCGTCGACAACAACGGAGCGGTATGGACGATTGGGTCAAATGGGGCGATTCTCCGCAATGGCGTGCAGGCGGCATACGGCTGGGGATCGCAAATCCTGTGGAAGAACAGCACGATTTACGTTGTGGGAGGCGACTTCAACTGGTGGCAATGGACAGGGTCGGGCTGGATCAACATCGGTCAAAGCCATCCTTGAAGGCAAATGCTGCTGAATTCCATCGACTCGTAGCCACTGACGTTCCCTACGCTGACCGAGGAGCCTTCCGCCGCTGACGCAACACACCGGAGCGTAAGAAAGACTTCTTACGCTCCGACGCGCCGCGATCACATATCCGTGTTCCAGTCCCGCACGACATAGTGCAATCCTCGGGACACATTCACGCCAGCCGTGCCGACATTCTCTTGTAGTTCAGCGAGTTAGAGACGGACCTGCGCACGCCGCTTCGTGGGGATCGTGAATTGCTCAATCACGCCCCGCCCCCGAACTGAGTTTCCCTACTTGCGGCGCCGCGGCGGGTGCGGCGCGCTTTCGAGGTGCGTGCCCATGGAGTGGCGGGTCTTTCATTCGCCCAGAGCGGTTGCGGGAGCGCTGACTCTGGCTGCGTGGGTCTTAACGAGCGCGGGTGTCCTTGCGGCATCAAACGGCCGAATCGCCCCGCTCGATGAGCGGATTGCCGGTGCCCAGAAAGTCGTTGTCGCTTCCGCGCGGAGCGTCGATGCGGGCTGGCGTGAAAACACCTATGGCGATCGTCTGATCGTGTCGCGCGTTCTGCTCGATGTTGAAGAAACGCTGAAGGGCACCGCCTCGAACGGCCCCATTTGGATGGAGCTCGAAGGTGGCACGCTCGACGGAGTCACGCTGCGCGTGTCCGATCTGCCTGCTCTCCAGCCAGGAGAACGTGCCGTGTTCTTCCTCGATCAGGGCGACAACGGGTTCAGCATGCCGCACCTGCGCGGTCAAGGCATTCTGAAGCTCGATAAAGACAACCTCGTCACCGGCAGCAGCCTGCGCCTCGATGCAATCCGCACGCTGGCGCGCGGGCGCAGATAAGGACGGACATGAGGATGTCTACCAGGACCCGCCTCCTTACCACGGCACTCTGCACAGTTCTCGCTATCACTGCGCTTGGTGTTCGTGTGAAGAGCTACACGACGATGGGCCATACCTGGGGCACAAACCAGGTTGTGTACTACGTCAATCCTTCGAACTTGTACGTGTCCGACGCTGCAGCGATCTCGGCGATCCAGACGGCGGCCACGGCATGGCACGACCAGAGCGGCGCGAACATTCAGCTCGTCTACGGCGGAACGACGAGCGGTTCGTCTCTTACCTTGAACAACAAGAACGAGGTGTTCTTTCGTAATGACTCTGACGGGTACATCGGCGAAACCTACTGGTGGTACGACGGCACCGGTCACCTCGTGGACGCTGATATCGTGCTGCACGAGGCCTACACTTATTTTGCCGGTTCCGGCTGCTCCAACGGGATTTACATCGAAGACGTCACGATTCACGAGTTCGGCCACGCGCTCGGTCTCGGGCATTCGGACGTTGCAAACACGACGATGGAACCGGCGATGCCGGGCTACTGCGACACCTCGCAGCTGACACTCGAGGCCGATGACATCTCTGGCATCCGGTCGCTGTACCCGCCGACCACTTCGTCGGCAGGCGGGAGCGGAGGCCAGGCGCCGGCGACACCGTCCGCGCTGGTCGCCGGCGTGAATCCGTCGAACCCCGCGAGCAGCCTGCTGCTTTCCTGGTCCGATAACGCGAACAACGAGACCGGCTATTCCGTCGAGCGTAGCAGCGACGGACGATCGTTCACGCAGATCGCTCAGGCTGCTGCCGATACGGGATCGTGGACGGACACAGGGCTGAGCGGCGGCGCGGTGTATTACTACCGCGTGCGCGCCTTCAACAATTACGGCAACTCGGCGTACTCGAACACCGCGTCTGCGCAGACGCAGTCGGACACGTCCAACGCGCCTCCAACCGTGACCATCTCCAGCCCGTCGAACAGCCAGACTTACGGGTCGGGAACGTCGGTGCCGTTCTCAGGTTCCGCCAGTGACACGCTGGATGGAAGCCTGACAGGCGCAATCCGATGGACATCGAGCCTCGACGGACAGCTCGGCACTGGAGGGTCGTTCTCGAGAACGCTATCGTCGGGCGTGCACACCATTACCGCAAGCGTGACCGACAGCGCTGGGGTCACCGCTTCGAGTCAGGTGACGATTGTGGTCTCGGCTCCTGTGCCTTCGAGCGCACCGATCTCACAACCGTCGTTGACGGCACGCGGCTACAAGGTGAAGGGCATTCAGATGGTGGACCTGAAATGGAGCGGTCTCTCGGCGAGCTCCGTCAACATCTCTCGTAACGGCAGCGTGATTTCGGCGTCGGCGAACGACGGCACCGAAACCGACAACCTCAATAAGAAAGGCGGCGGCGCGACGTATACCTACCAGGTCTGCGCAGCCGACGGGTCGAGCTGCACCAACAGCGCGTCCGTTTCTTTCTAGAGCATGGTGTTCGCGGAGGGTCGAATTCGACCCTCCGCCTCGCCTCCGGCCAGCATGACCACGGCCTGGAACCCCCGAAGTATGGAGAACTGCGGACAGTAGTCTTCTCTGGCGAAGACTTCTGTCGCGTCCCGCTTGTACACTTTTTCAATTCAACTCGCCATAATCGACTGAGGGACAATAACTTACACGCAAGTGGCGGTGCCGATCGAACCCGGAAAGAGGGTTGCTCCCTCAGGCTGGTTCAGATCTGTACGCGTTTGCAACGAGGCCCAGCACAATGCACCGAAAACCGACCGCACGACTGTTCGTCCTGATTCTCGGCGTCGCGCTCGCCGGCTGCGGGAAGGACCCTGAAGTCGCCAAACGGGAGTTCCTGCACAGCGGCCAGCAATATGTCACCGCCGGGAAATACAAGGAGGCGGTCATCGAGTTCCGAAATGCGGTGCAGCAGGACCCGAGGTATGGGGAGGCGCGGTTTGCGCTTGCCGGCGCTCTGTTGAAGACCAGCGACCTCCAGGGTGCGTACCGTGAATACGCCCGCGCCGCCGACCTGCTGCCGAACGACATCGAGGCCCAGATGTGGGCGGGCGAAATGAACCTGCTCGCGGGACAGTTCGAGGATGCCAGGTCGCACGCCGACAAGGCGCTCGCGTTGAACTCGAAGAATGTGCGGGCACAGTTGATCAAGGCAAACGCGCTGGCCGGTCTCAAGCAGTTCGACGCCGCGGTTGAAGAAGCACAGGGCGCACTCGGTCTCGATCCATCCGACGTGCACACCTACAAGAACCTGGCGGTGCTCCAGTACGCCAAAGGCGACAAAGACGCCGCGGAAAAGAGCTTCAAGCAGGTCGTCGATACGGAGCCGAAATCGATGGAGGCCCGCGTCGCGCTTGCGAACTTTTACTGGTCTACCGGCAAACGCGACGTGGCGGAGACGTCGTTGAAGGACGCGCTGACCGTGGATCCGAACAGCGTCGAGGTGAACCGCGCACTGGCCGCGTTGTATCAGCAGTCCGGCCGGGCGCCGCAGGCCGAGGCGCCGTTGAAGCTTGTCGCCGCGCAGGCCAAGGATGCGGATTCGATGATCGCGCTTGCGGACTACTACCGCACGGTCCACCGCGACGCCGACGCGCTCGCTCAGCTGGACAAGGCGTCGGCCGATGCGAAAGCGTTCTCCAACGCCACGACTCGGAAGGCTCCGATTCTCTACGCGCAGGGCAAGAAGAGCGACGCGTACGCCGCCCTCGACAGCGTACTCAAACAGGATGAAACCAACACCACTGCGCTCGTGCTCAAGTCTCAGTTCCTGGCACAGGACGGCAAGCTCGACGAGGCGTTGGCGGCCGCACAGAAGGCGGCTGCTGCAAATCCGGGAGCGGCGTCGGCGCAGTATGCCGTCGGCAGGATTCAGGAGACGAAAGGCCGCGTCATCGAAGCAATTGCCGCGTACAACGAGGTGCTGAAGTCCGTCCCCGGATCGGTCGATGCGCAGCTTGGTTTGGCGCGTTTGTATCTTGCGACGGGCCGAAACGGCGACGCGCTCCACTTCACGCAACAAGTCGTGTCTTCGCAGCCATCGAATGTCGATGCGCTGCTCCTGCACGGCCGTGCCTTGATCGCGCTGCGCGAGTTGCCGGCTGCGGAGGCGCCGCTGCGAAAAGCCGTCGAATTGAATCCGCAATCCGCCCAGGGGCATGCACAGCTGGGGATGCTGTACGGCCTTCGCTCGGATGCGGCGAAGTCGCGTGTCGAGTACGAGCGTGCGCTTGCGCTGGAACCGGCGAATCTCGACGCGCTTGGCGGCATGACGGTGCTCGACGTATCGCAGAAAAATCCCGCGGTTGCTCGGACGCGTCTCCAGAACGCGGTGTCGAAGAATCCGGACTCGGCGAGATTACTGCTCGTGGCCGCCCGCAGCTACATGCTGATGAACGATGCGGCCGAGACCGAGCGTCTGCTGCGTCGCGCCATTGACGCAGATCCGTCTATGCTGGGCGCCTACGCGATGCTCGGGCAACTGTATGCGACGCAGAACCGCATGGAGCCCGCCATCAAGGAATTCAACGATCTGCTCGTGCACAATCCGCGTTCGGTTGGGGCGCACACGATGCTCGGTATGCTCCTGGACGCGCAGCACAAGCGCGGCGACGCCAAGAACCACTACGAGCAGGCGATCGCGATCGACGAACGCGCCGCGGTGGCCTCCAACAATCTCGCCTGGATGTATCTCGAAGGCGGCGGCAATCTCGATCTGGCGCTGCAGCTTGCACAGTCGGCGAAGAACGTCCTCCCGGACTCGCCTGAGGTGGCCGACACCCTCGGGTGGATTTACTTCAAGAAAGGGCTGACGGGACAGGCGGTCAGCACCCTGAAGGACTCGGTCACCAAGCAGCCGGAGCGGGCCGACTTCAATTACCACCTCGGACTTGCTCTCGCGAAAAGCGGCGACGCTCGAACCGCGCGGCAAACGCTCGAAAAGGCGCTTCGCCTCGACCCGAAATCCAGCGAAGCTCAGGAAGCACGAACGGTGCTGACGCAGCTGCCTGCCGGATCGTAGACTGAACGGGTTGGCGACAGAGGGACCAGGCGAGCGCATGGACGCATTGCCTCAGCGGGTGGCAGGCAGGCACTCCCAGCTGTTCACGGCACTTGTGCTCGTGGGCAGCTTTGCCCTGCTCTACTGGCGGGTGCTGGCCCGGCTGGTGCACGACTGGATCAACGACGGCAACTACAGTCACGGATTCCTGATCGTGCCGCTGTCGCTCTATTTCGTCTGGGAACGCCGTGCGCGTCTGCGTGCGGTGCCGCGTCAGCCCAGCGCGTTTGGACTGGTGGTGGTGATCGGCAGCCTCGTCATTCTCCTGGCGGGGTTGATGGGCGCGGAACTATTTCTCACCAGGCTCTCGGTTGTCGGTGTGATCGCGGGCAGCATCCTGTTCCTTTTCGGCTGGCGAACACTTCGCCTGCTCACGCTGCCCGTGCTCTTTCTCCTGCTGATGATTCCGATCCCGGCGATCATCCTGAACCAGGTGACGTTTCCTTTGCAGCTGCTGGCTTCGCAGGTCGGCGAGGCGTCACTGCGCGGGTTGAATGTGCCTGTCCTTCGCGAAGGCAATGTCATCGTGCTCGCCAACGTCAGCCTGGAAGTTGCGGAAGCCTGCAGCGGGATACGTTCGCTCATTTCGTTGTTGACGCTCGGCATCGTCTACGGCTATTTCGCCGATTCACGGTTTTCCGTCCGCTTCGTGGTGGCGCTGTTGACGATTCCGATCGCCATTGCGTCCAACGGCCTTCGCGTCGCTGGCACCGGTATCGCGGCGCATTATTGGGGCCCGCAGGCGGCGGAAGGCTTCTTTCACACGTTCTCCGGCTGGCTGATGTTCGTCGTGGCGTTCTGCATGCTGTTTGTGGTCACGCAGCTCATCATCCGCATCGTGCCGCGGCCATCACGTGGCGTGCTGCCGGAGTCGATCATCGCGGTGAGGAGCTGATGCAAAGACGGTTGCTCGTGCTCAGCGCATGTCTGCTCGTCGGCGCCACGCTCGCGGCGCGCGCCACGAATGCCGAACAGGTGCCGCTCCGCGAGCCGCTGGCGACGATGTCGCGCCAAATTGGCCCCTGGGTCGGCCGGGATGAGCCGCAGCTGACGTCGGATATCGTTGCCGTTCTGGGCGTCGACGAATACATCAACCGAGCGTATGTGGATCCGAGCGGTCGCATTCCGTCGGAGGTGTCGCTCTATGTCGGCTACTACAAGAGCCAGCGCGAAGGCGACACCATTCATTCGCCGTTGAACTGCATTCCAGGCTCCGGCTGGGAGCCCGTAACCGCGTCCCGCCCGCAGATCACCGTGCCCGGTTCCGCCTCGCCGATCACTGTCAATCGGCTCATCATCGAGAAAGGCATCGATCGCCAGGTCGTGCTCTACTGGTACCAGGCGCACGGACGCGTGGTCGCGAGCGAGTATTGGAGCAAGCTCTTCATGGTGTACGACGCGGTTCGGTTGAACCGTTCGGACGCCGCGCTCGTCAGGGTGATCAGTCCCGTTCTCGCCTCTGAAAACGACCCGCGCGCGGCCGAGAATCGCGTCACCGATTTCGTCCAGCAATTGTTCCCGCGTTTGAATGCGCACCTGCCGTCCTGACTCCGGTTACGCGCTCGGGCGCGTAACGGTGATGGACCGCATGGTGAAGTCCCCGTGAGCCCGATCAGTATTGCCAAAACCATTGGCGGTCCTGGGTCGATCGGTTTCCTCGTGCTTTCCTGCGGCATCGGCATTCTGTTGGTGTGCATATGGCCGAGGCGGGCCGCGATCGGTGGGTGGTGGGTGCTCGGCACCCTGCTCCTGTATTGTGTGCTCGGGTTCCCGTTCGTCGCGCGCTCGATCGTCGACAGCCTGCCGCCGGCGCCGTCCACGAATCTCGCAGCCGTCGGAAAACTCGATGCATTGATTCTGTTTGGCGGCGACAACGAGGACGGCCGCGTTGCCAAGACGCTCGATGCCTGGCGCAGGTTGAAACCCGACGTGGTGTTGCTGTTCGGCGATGCCCTCCTCGCGCAGCGCCTTGCGGCTGCGGGCATACCCGCGACGCAGATCCGTCAGAACGACGTGCCCGAAACGACGCGGGCACAGATGGAGTCGGTGGCGGCCGAGATGCGAGCGCGACCCGTCAATGCAGCCGGGCTGATCGCGTCACGGCTGCAGATGCCTCGTGTCATCGAGCTTGCACGACCGTACGCACTTCATCTTCAGTTTCTGACCTCGCCGTTGGATCACACCCTTCCGAACGACGGCATATGGTCGCTGATTCCAAGCTATCGCGCCCTCGAGGTCAGCCGGGACGCGCTCTACGAGCGGCTCGCGCTCCGCTACTACAAGTCACGCGGATGGATTCAGGCAGAGCCCTAGCGACGCCGCGCGTCCTGCAGGTGGTGCTGAGCCTGAATCCTGGTGGGACGGAGCGGCTCGTCGTCGAACTGACCCGTCGTTTGTCCGGTGTGATCCCGATGTCCGTCTGCTGCCTCGACGAAGCGGGTGAGTGGGCGGCTGCATTGACACAGGCAGGCGTGAGCGTCGAATCGCTCGGTCGACACGAGGGATTTGATGCGCGCCTCGGACTCGACGTTCGGCGGATTGCACGCACCCATCGCGCGTCGGTGATGCACTGCCACCATTATTCGCCGTTCGTGTATGGCAGCCTGGCGCGCATCTCCGGAGCGAAATGCCGCTTGGTGTTCACCGAGCACGGTCGATTGTCCGATGCGCAACCGTCGCTGAAGCGGCGCGCCGCCAACGTGTTCTTTTCGAAATTTGCCGACCGTGTGTTCACGGTGTCGGAGGACCTTCGGCAGCATCTCGTGCAGGAGGGGTTCAGCGCGGACGCCGTCGGCGTCATATACAACGGCATCGATGTTGGTGCGCGCGGAAATGGGAGCTCCTCGTCCACGATCCGTGAACAGTTCAACGTTTCACCGTCCGCACTCATGGTTGGAAGCGTCGGCAGGCTCGACGCGGTGAAGGATCTGGGAACGCTCCTCAAGGCCATTGCGGACGTCCGACGGAATCATCCTGCCGAACTGATCATCATCGGAGACGGTCCGGAACGCGGACGTCTCCAGGCGGCGTCGGTTGAGTACGGCCTCGAACACCACGTCCACTTCCTCGGCTATCGGAGCGATGCGCGCGACTGGCTTGCCGCCTGCGACGTCTATGTCAACACGTCGATCAGCGAAGGGATCTCGTTGACGATTCTCGAGGCGATGGCGGCCGGGCTTCCCGTTATTGCAACCCGCGTCGGCGGCACTCCGGAAATTCTCGATGCGGCGTGTGGCATCCTAGTACCTGCGCGCAATCCGCAGGCGGTCGCCGCAGCATTGGTGCAGCTCGCGCGTGAGCCGGAGCGGCGCCGCAAGTTGGGCCATGCGGCGCGCGTGCGCGTGGAGGAGCGTTTCACGCTCGAACGGATGATTCAGCAGTACTGCGACGTGTATCGGGCGGTGACCTGATATGTGCGGCATAGCCGGCATTTTCGGCGTCAATGGCGCACTGGCGCCGAATGTGCGTCAGTCCATCGAGGCGATGACCAACGCCCTGGCGCACCGCGGCCCCGACGGCGAGGGATTCCAGCTTGACGGCCGGGTTGCGCTCGGGCACCGACGCCTTGCCATCATCGATCGCGCCGGCGGACACCAGCCGATGTGCAACGAAGACGGGTCCTGCTGGATTACCTTCAACGGCGAGATCTACAACCATCGATCGCTGCGGCCGCTGCTCGAAGCGAAGGGACACCGCTTCAGAACATCCTCGGACACCGAGACCATCCTGCACGCCTACGAGGAATTTGGGACGTCGTGCGTCGAGCGGCTGGAAGGGATGTTTGCGTTCGCGATCTACGACGGCCGACGACAGGAGCTGTTTGCCGCACGAGATCGACTTGGCAAGAAGCCGCTCTTTTATACCGTTCTCAACGGAGCGTTGCACTTCGCCAGCGAGCTCCCTGCCTTGGCATGCGCGGATGGCTGGAGCGGTGACGTAGATCTGTCGGCGCTGGAAGGGTATCTCGCGCTCGGATATTTCCTCGCCCCGGCGACGATATTCAAGAACGTCTACAAACTGGAGCCGGGACACTGGCTGCTTGCCTCCAGCCAGCAACTGGTCACACGCCAATATTGGGATGTCACGGAATTCGATACCGATCACCGGGACACGGAGGCGCTCATCGAAGACGTCGGTGTGACGCTTGGCCAGGCGGTCCGAGATCGGCTCGAGAGCGAGGTGCCGCTGGGCGCGTTTCTCAGCGGAGGCATCGATTCCGGCCTCGTGGTTTCGTACATGGCCGAAGCGCTTGGCGATCGGCTCGTCACGGCCTCTGTCGGTTTCGGCGAGCGTGGCCACAACGAGCTCGAGGCGGCCGGGATCACCGCTGCACATTTTGGCAGCCGGCACTACACGGAAGTCATCGAGCCAAAGCTGGACGAGGTGATTGGCCCGGTCATCGCGGGGCTGGGCGAACCGCTGGCGGATTCATCGGCGATTCCGACATGGTACGTGTCGAGAGCCGCCAGGCAGCACGTCACCGTCGCACTCAGCGGCGACGGTGGCGACGAGAGCTTCGCCGGCTACGATTTCCGCTACGTGCCTCACGCGATAGAAGACACGATCCGCCAGTGGAGACCGGCCCCACTCGCGCCGATGATGGGTCACCTGGGCGCGCATTGGCCGCGCGGACGACACCTGCCGAAGGTCTTTCGCATCGGCACCATTCTCGACAACCTCGCACTGGACGCGGCTGGCGCGTACTACGCGGACCTGTCGTTCCTCAAGCCACCGGACGTTCGGGCGCTGATGGGCC
>Ga0310810_10002231_pt1 | contig 20678 bp, 28 predicted proteins | sample NCmetagenome_FD_207641 | JGI IMG/M metagenome (GOLD analysis project Ga0310810, IMG submission 207641) | Soil microbial communities from experimental microcosm in Duke University, North Carolina, United States - NC | ecosystem: Engineered > Artificial ecosystem > Soil microcosm > Unclassified ...
GCCAGCGAGCGCTCGAGGGCAGCCACGACGACGGCAGGCACTGCCGGCCGCAGCTGGGTGATCGGAGGCGGAGTGGCGGTCAGATGCTGGTGCGCGATGCTCTGCACGGTGGGACCGGTGAACGGTGGCTGCCCCGCCAGCATTTCGTAGAGCACGCAGCCGAGGGCGTAGAGGTCGCTGCGCCCGTCCACGTTCGGGTCTCCCGCAGCCTGTTCCGGGCTCATGTACGTCGGCGTGCCGAGGGCGAGCCCCGTGTCGGTCAGTCGGTCGGTTCCGGCGCCGCTCACGGCTCGGGCGATTCCGAAGTCCGCCACCAGCGCGTGCCCGCTCTCGAGGAGTATGTTCTCGGGCTTGATGTCGCGGTGGATCACGCCGTGCCCGTGCGCGTAGCTCAGGGCGTCGGCGACCTCGCGCGCGATGCGCAGCGCGTCGTCGAGAGGGAGCTGCTTCTCGCGCGTCAGCCGGTCGCGCAGGGATTCGCCCTCGACGAGCGGCATTACGTAGTAAAGGAAGACTCCGGACGCTTCCACGGCCCGTCCCGAGTCGTACAGCGGGAGGATATGGGGATGATGCAGATTGGCGGTGGTCGCGATCTCGCGCAGGAAGCGCTCGGGCCCGAGGGCGTGGGCCAGCGCGGGGCGGAGCACCTTCACGGCTACCTGGCGCTCGTGCTTGAGGTCGTGCGCGAGATAGACCGTGGCCATCCCGCCCGCCGCGATCTCACGCTCGATGCGGTAGCGGTCGGCGAGGGCACCCTGGATCCGGGCGAGGTCGGGCAAGGTTGTTCGAGCTAGCGTGGATGGGGTGGACCGAGGTACGGGAACTCCCCCAGCAGATCGCGGTGCGGCTTGAGCCCGTCGGGCGGGATCTCGCCCTTGGAGATGAAGGCCAGTCGATGCGCGACGACGTGGTCGGTAAGGAGACGCCCGTTCGGATACCCTGCGGGTTTGGACGGATCGTAGCTCATCATGTCGGGGAGGAGCTTCTCCGCGTCGATCGCAGCGATTGCCTCTTCCCTGGTGTAATTCCCGGTGTGGCCCAGCACGTGCACGAACTGATCGAGGAAGCGCTCTCTGTCGTGAGCCGGCTCGGTCCGGTTGTACTCCTCTTTGGTCTCGTCCGTGTTGAAGAAGCTCGCGACCGTCGGGTGACCGTCGCGATCGACGTGGACGAGCCGGCCATCCCGGCGTACGCTGCATCGCCCCCACATGCGGACCTCCGGCCTGGCGCCGAGCACGCTCGTCGGCAGCTCCAGCACGATGCCGAATGCATTTTCGTCGACCAGCCGATCCTGGCCGGTCCAGGGGGACTTGTCTCCCAGCGCGGGATGGGAGGTGAAGTTCCTTCCGCCCTGGTGGTCGAACAGCTTCAGGATTCCCTCGAAGTCGACGAAGAAGGCGTCGCTCCGAAGCCCGGCAAAGAACGTATAGGGGCCCGCCTTGACGATGTTCGGCTCGGGGCCGAAGGAGACCTCGGCGGCGGTGACGATCTGCTTGCCGACGGCCTCTGCCGAGCGGGCCTCGGGCCCGGTTGCCAGGTAGGCGGTCGCCCTCTGCCGACCTCCGTCAGTCTCGGAGAAGACGAAGCTCAGCGCAACGTCCGTCTCGGCGTCTCCATCATTGTCTATGTTGATCCGGTAGACCGCGTCGGGGTGGAAGTCGGGCGCCTGGGCGAACGTGTTGCAATTGAGGATCAACACGGTCCTCGCGGGGTCTGCCGGCGCCTGGAAGGCGTAGAGGTCGGTGAGATCGAGTCTCGGGTCGCCCAGGGGAGGGCCTAGCTTCAGGCCCGTAAAGTGGTTTGACATTCTGCAAGTTGCCGGACTTCGGCGGCTGATGCCAGCCCTCTGGATCAGGAGGGCCCTGGCTCGAGCCCGGGGGTGATGCCCTATTTCGATCCGGTGTTCGGTGAAGAGATCGACCGCGTCTTCAAGGAGAAGTGCGATCTCCTGCTCGGGCGCAAGACCTACGAGATCTTCGCGGGATACTGGCCGTACTACGACGAAAGCGCCTCCGCCGGCAGCAACGCGAAGCTATTCGAGCAGATCAAGAAGTAACGCCGAACGCCAAACCGCCGCCGAGACGCCAAGCTCTCGACGGCGGTTCACTCCAGGCCCCTTTAATGAGTGGCGGCGACGCGAGTCGTCGGCACCACGGCCAGGCTGCTGATCTTCCAGTCCTGCACGCCGCGCCGCAGGACGACGAGATAGCGGACGACGCTCGGCTCCCCGTCCGTTCCACTGCTCATCGAGCCCACATCCCACGCCGTGTTGCCGAATACCCGCGTCGTGTCGGATGACAGGGTGACCTGCTTCCAGCTTGGCGCTTCCTCCCCCAGCGCCTTGCCGATCGCCGCCTGACCCAGCAGGGTGGTCCCGTCCCCACGGATCACGACCGCGTCCGGCAGGTACATGGCGGTGAGCGCCGCAGCGTCTTTCTTGTTGTAGAGATCCGCATACGCCGAGCGGAGGGTGTTGAGCTCGGCGATGGCGGTCCGGAGCGGCACTCGCGGCTGCTCGACGCCCTGGGCGGCAGCAGGAGACGTCGCGACGAGCGCGAGGGCAGCAACGAGAGGCAGGCTGTACCTGAAGCGGCGGCTGGCGGTCATTGCAACCTCCGGAAGGGGAGAACGCGACTGGCTCAACCAGCGACTCACAGCTATTCTCGCCACGGGGCGTGAAACCACCGTGAACGCGGCAGGGGGACGGGTGGCAGCGATGCTCTGCAGAGTGATAGTGCCGGCCATGGCCTGTCTCTGTGTTCCTGGAAGTGCTGGCCGGGCGATCGCGCAGGGGACCCTGGAGCCACCGCAATGGCGAGTCGTCGCCGACGTCCCGCTCCCCGGCAAGCCCGCGCGCTTCGACTACCAGGCCTTCGACTCGACGACGGAGGTTCTCTGGATCGCCCACATGGGCGCGGGCGAGGTCCTCGCCTTCGACGTCAGGGCGCGGCAGGTGATCGCCCGCGTGCCGGACATGCCGGGCGTGACCGGCGTCCGCGTGGTGCCGGCCCTGCAGCGCGTCTTCGCCTCGCTCAGCGCGGCACATGAGGTCGCCGTGCTCGACCGGCGAGATGGACGAGTGCTCGCCAGAATCTCCGCCGGCCGATTTCCGGACGGCCTGGCGTACGCCCCGCCGGTGAGCAAGCTGTTTGTCTCCGACGAGTTTGGACGGCAGGAAGTCGTCATCGACGTGGCTTCGTCCACCGTCAGCCGGCGGATTCAGCTCGGCGGTGAAGCCGGGAACACCCAATACGACCCTGTCGCAAGCCGCATCTGGGTCGCGGTGCAGACCCGCGGAGAGCTGATCGCCATAGACCCGGTCACCGATTCGGTCGTCATGCGGGTCGCCGTGCCGGGCATCGAGCATCCCCATGGCTTCCTGGTGGAACCGGAGGGCCGCTACATCTACGTGACGGGCGAGCGGAACGGCAGGCTGGGGGTACTGGACATCCGTGCGCAACGGGTCGCGCACATCTATCCCGTCGGAAAGGACCCTGATGTCCTCGCGATGGACCCCGCGCGGCGCCGCCTCTTCGTCGCCTCGGAGTCCGGGGTGCTCTCGGCGTTCGATGCCCACGGCGATTCGCTGGTGGCGCTGCCGAGCTATCACGCGCCGTCCGCGCATTCAGTCGCGGTCGACCCGACAACTCACCTCGTGTACGTGCCCCTGGAGAACGTCGCGGGCAGGCCGACCATCAGAATTCTTCGGCTCGAGTAGATCAACCCTTCTTGCTCCACGGGGAGTTCGAGGCGGCGGGGGTTCGGTAGGGCGCCCGATCCGTCAGCGTTCCGACAGCTCCGACACCCGCTGCCCGGACCCCGACTGGCCGATCTCCTTGACCCGTGTCTCCAGCGCCAGGCGCGACAGCTTCTCGAGCGGCAGCGCCAGCAGGAGGTCGAGGCGGCGGCTGATCGTCAGCAGGGCGTCATCGAACGCCCGCCGCTTCTCTTCGTCCCTTCCCACGACGGCCGCGGGATCGGGCATTCCCCAGTGGGCCATCACCGGCTGTCCGGGAAAGAAGGGACAGGCCTCCTTCGCGCGATCGCACACGGTGATCACGAAATCCCACTCCCGCGCCGCGAGTCCGCCCAACCCGCGCGGCCTCCCGCCGGTCCAGAAGTAGCCGCGCCGCTCCAACGTTTCCACCGCGAGCGGGTTCACCTGGGCCGCCGGCTGCGACCCCGCGCTCTCGGCAACGAACAGGCCGCGACCCTTCCGATTCAGGATCTTCTCCGCCATCTGGCTTCGCGCGCTGTTCCCGGTACACAGGAAGAGCACCCGCAGGGGCTTTCCTCCGTGTTGCATGCTTCCGTCCTCCGCCATGCCACGGCTCCGTGAAAGTGTTCACGACTCCTCGGTGACGGCCTTGCGCATGACCACCGCGGATGCCGGGCAGGCCCCGGTGAACTCCGCTGAGGTCCGTACCGCGTCCGGAACCCGCTCGCGGCCGACGCAGGCGAACCCCAGCCGCGGGAAATAGTGCTCCGCCGTGGTCGTGAGCAGGAAGACCTCCTGGACGCCGGCGGCACGACCCTGCTCGAGGACCCGGTCAACCAGCGCTCGGCCGATGCCGCTGCCCCGCCACTCCGGCGCTACGGCCACGGAGCGGAGCAATCCGGCCGCGCCGTAGCGCTCCATCCCTGCCACACCCACGACGGCGCCCTCGTGCTCGCCGATCCAGAACTGGTCGAGCCACTCGGCGACGCCGTCGGTCGGCAGCTCGAGCTCCCGGAGCAGCACCGCGACCCTGGCGCGGTCGGCTTGCACCGCTGGTCTGAGCGTCACGCACCGCTGGTCGCGGGTCGAGACCATCTCGATTGGGTTGCTCACCACGGTGCCTCCCTGGCTCCGGGGCCCGTTACGCGCAGCAGTCGGGGCCGCAGCACGAACGTGCGGGCTCCGGCGCAGGTTTGACCGCCCGGACGAACGCGCCCATGACCCGCCCGCCGACCTCGCGCGCGAGCACCTCGCTGTCCAGACCGGCGCCGGTCAGGAACGCCCTGGCGTCCTCGAACTCGTAGACCCGGGTGGCCTCGATGTCGATCTTCTCGAAGCCCGTCTCCGACAGGAGCGAGTGGAACTCCTGCTCGGTGAGCGCGCCGGCGACACAGCCGACCCAGAGCTCCATGCTGCGGCGGACGGCCGGTGGGATCTCTCCCCGGCACACCACGTCCGACACCGCGAACCGCCCCCCCGGCTTGAGCACGCGGAACGCCTCGGCGATGACCTTGCGCTTGTCGCCGGATAGGTTGATGACGCAGTTGGAGATGATCACGTCCACCGAGGCGTCGGGCAGCGGGATGGCCTCGATGTCGCCCTTCAGGAATTCGACGTTCTCGACCCCGGACTTGCGCTGATTCTCCCGAGCGAGGGCAAGCATCTCGTCGGTCATGTCCAGGCCATACGCCCTGCCGGTGGGGCCGACGCGCCGGGCCGAGAGCAGGACATCCACGCCGCCGCCCGAGCCGAGGTCGAGCACCACCTCGCCCTCCCGCAGCTCGGCAAGAGCGGTCGGGTTGCCGCATCCGAGGGACGCCAGCACCGCCTCGGCCGGCAGCATCGCGGTCTCCGAGGTGGTGTAGAGGTTGGACGTGATCGGATCGGGTGCCGAACACTCCCGCGATCCGCCTCCGCAGCAGCCGGGTTTGGCCCCGGTGGCCACCTGCAGCGCGGCATTTCCGTACCGCTCCCGGACCGTGTCCTTCAGGCTCTCGCTGTTCATCTCGGCCTCATCAAGAAAGTTTGATGGATGTTCCAAAAAAATGGGTTTCAGCAGCACCCATTCCGCCGCTCGGCGGTGGACGGCGCCGAGGCCATGCTCTCCACCAGCTCACCGACCTCGGCCAGGGCGTCCGGGTTCAACGTGTAGTACATCCAGCGGCCCTCCCGGCGATCGGTCACCAGTCCGGCGTCCTTGAGCACCTTGAGGTGGAACGACAGCCGCGACTGGGCCGCGTCCAGCGAGTCGGTCAGGTCGCACACGCAGCGCTCGCCGAAGCGCAGGCGCTGCAGGATGGAAAGCCGGGTCCCGTCGGAGAGGGCGTGGAAGAGCTCGGCGGCGCGGGCGTGGTCGGTCGCGGATCGTGTGGCCATGATGGCAATATATCAATAACTGTTGATGTGTCAAGCATGCCTCGGGCGCCACCGGTGTTCCGGACGGCGGTGACGCGTCAGAGCTCCTCGGCCAGCGCGACGATGATGCCCGCAGGGCCCCGCACGTAGCAGAGCCTGTACTTGTCCTCGTACTGGGCCACCTCGCCGACGAGTTCGGCGCCGTGGGCGCGCAGGCGGGCGACAGTGTCGTCGACGCTCTCGACTGCAAACATGACGCTCCGCAGGCCCAGCGTGTTCGGCGGTGCGATCGGCGGCTTGCTCTCGACCGGCTTTGGATTGCGAAACTTCGTCAGCTCGAGCCGCCCGTGCCCATCCGGGGTTCGCATCATCACGATGTCGACTTGGACGCTGTCGAGCCCGTTGACGCGGTCCACCCAGGGGCCTTCGACCGGCGTCTCGCCCTCACGCGCCATGCCGAGGGTAGTGAAGAAGGCAATGGCGGCTGGGAGGTCGACGACGACGACGCTGACATGGTCCATTCGCTTGATCGTCATGTCCCTAGATTAGCAAGAGCGGAGAGCGACTGTCCAGGTTTATCGCCGCGCCGTACCACTGGATCGAGGTAGGTGTACCATGACCAAAGTCGGCATCCTCGGGTCCGCCGTCGTCGGCCAGACCCTGGCTCAGGGATTCAAACAGCACGGGTACGAGGTTCGGATCGGCAGTCGAACGCCAGCCAAGCTCGCCTCGTTCACCGAATCTTCAGGCATTCCGGCGGGCACCTTCGAGGCGGTCGGCGCGTGGGGCGAGCTCCTGGTGCTCGCGGTGCATGGGATGGCCGCGCAGGAGGTCCTGACCCTCGCCGGCGCGAAGAATCACCGGGGCAAGATCGTCATCGACACGACGAATCCGCTGACCAGGGATCCTCCGGTGGACGGCGTCGTCAAGGTCTTCACCGGACCGAACGAGTCCCTGCTCGAGCGCCTGCAGGCCGCCTTCCCCGAGACCCGCCTGGTGAAGGCGTTCAACAGCGTCGGCAGCGCCCGCATGGTGAATCCGGTCTATGCCGGAGGCCGGCCGACGATGTTCTTCTGCGGGAACGATGCGGAGGCCAAGGCCGCGGTCGCGGAGATCCTGAAGCGGTTCGGCTGGGACCCGGCGGACATGGGGACGGCCGCGGGGGCGCGGGCGATCGAGCCGCTGTGCCAGCTCTGGTGCATCCCGGGATTCCGGGAGAATCACTGGACGCACGCCTTCCAGCTGCTGTGGGATTAGCCTATCGCCCAGCCGAGGGCAGATCCGGGAGCCTGAACGGCCGCCGAGTGTATTCCTGCTTCCAGTCCTCTCTGGTCTCGTCCAGGAGCAGGGCCAGGGCCGCACCGATCGGATAGAACGCCACGCGCCGCTTCCGGGCCAGGTCGAGCTCCTCCAGCTCACGCCCGAGACCCCGGGCCGCCTCCTCGGCGGCCTGGCCGTAGGGCTCGTAATCGGGAAGGCGCCGAAAGTCGGCGGACGGCTCCCCAGCCGCGGCGGCCGCCCGGGCCACGGCGTACTGAATGAAGCGAGCCCCGCCTTCCTGCCAGAGCTGAAACTCGAAGTACCGGTGGTCGTCGGCGGTAAGGAGCTTGCGGAGGCCATCCCGGCTTTCGCTGACCGCCTGCAGCGCTCGGCCTCGCGTCTCGGGGCGAGCCTCCAGCGCCTGGACGAGCGCGCCGGCCAAGCTCCGCATGGCTCGCTGGACCGGCGCCGAGTCGTAGGGGAACGGGTAGTCCAGCATCCACTGGCCGGTGGTGTCGCCCCGCGCCAGTCCGAGCCGAGACACGCCGTCGTTGTAGTCCGGCTGGGAGAACTGCCACTGGTGGAAGTGCTCGTGCAGGAGGGTCAGAACCCAGGCCGTCGAGGTCTTCCCCGTGCCCTCGGCCGAGCCGATGACCACCGTGGGCACCCCGCCCACGGCAGGGAAGGTCGCCAGGAGGTTGGGGGAGAACTGTCGCGGACGGGTCCAGACCTCGGCGCCCAACCCGGCGTCATAGCCGAGCGGAGTGAAGTCGCGCGGGTGGCGTTCGGGGGCGACGAGAAACTCGGCCGAATCGCCGACCAGCAGCACCTGGAGCTTCGTCTGTCCCCAGCCGGGCCAGATCCGGTCGCACACCCGAGTGGCGAGCCGCCTTCCCTCGGCGAGCCGCACCCGGTCCGCCGGCGGGAGATGGAGCCGCGTCTGAGCGCACCCTGTCTCCATGGGCGCGGCGACGCTCAGGAGCACGGTACCAAGCCTATATAATGAAGCGCGCACGTGTCCTCCCGGGCGGATGGCGCCTGAGCGGATGCCCGATCGACGGAGAGCGTGGCACCGGTAATTGCGCAAATTCAGGCCATTGGCGGACAGTGGCGCGCCGTGCGCACCAACCCTACCTTTTTCCTATCCCTTTCACAACGAAGTCCAGAGCATGCGCAAGTTGCTCGGCTGGATTGGCGCGACCGTCGGCGGCAGCGTGGGCTGGTGGGCCGGCGCCGGCGCGGGGGTCATGACGGCGGTGTTCGCGAGCGCCGTCGGCACCGGAGCCGGCCTCTACCTCGGATGGTGGATAGCGGAGCGGCTGCTGGACTAGGTGGAGTGGATTCGCCTTGCAGGAGGTCGTGTGACACCACCAGGCCGGCGGATGTGCCTCGCGCCTGTCCTGACTCTGTACCCCATTGCTCGGGCGAGCGCTCAGTGGCCGCCGGAAGTTGCCGCCGGGGCTCGCGTCCAGGTCCGGCTACCCGAGGCAGGGCTGGTGAACGAGCTGGACGACGACTCGGATCTCAGCTTCGGCGAGGCCGCCCTCCTCGGCGGTGGCGTCGGCGTCGCTATAGGGGCAGTAGTGGGTGCGATCCGTCCCGAAGAGCGTTGGCGTCGAGTACGCTTGGGAGTGGTTGTGCCGGCACCCCACTGAGCGCCGCGCTGGCGCGCAACCGTCTGGCAACAGGCGTTGTCACACCTGGACCCCCAAGGAGGTCCGATGACAATGCTGCGATTGCCACATATTCGCTTGGCGATGACTCTGTTCGGCATGGTTACGGCCACGCCGTCGTTACTCCCTGCACAGGACGCCAGAACCGCGATTGAAGCGCAGTATCGACGGCTCGCGGCGGCGATCCGACGGAAGGATGTCGAAGGAATCCTTGCCCTCCAGGCGCCGGATTTCTCCTCGAACAACCCCACCGGCACCTGGGACTACGCCGCCATGGAGCGCTACACGCGGCGGCTGACCGCCACGGTGGACTCCGTGATCCACACCCGCAATGTGATCCGGAGCTTGGAGGAGCGCGGCGACACGGCGGTGGCTGACGTCTGTCAGGAGTTCTCCCGCCTCCAGCGGCTCGGCGACAGCCGGCGCCACCGCATCGATACCAGCGTGCTGCAGCGCGAGAGCTGGGTGCACCTGGCCGACGGCTGGAAGCGCTTCAACGTGACGAACGAGCACGGCATGCGGTGGTTCGTGGATGGCGTTCGGGTCGATCCGTCGAAACCGTACACGCCCGGAATGGCGGCGTACGTTCCGGACCCTGACCCGCCCACAGGGTGTGGCCTGCGCTGAGGAACCCGCTTCAGGAGCACTTCATGCGACCCCTCCGGTATTCCATCAACGTCACCTTGGACGGGTGCTGCGATCACCGGGTAGGCATCCCCGACGAAGACTTGCATCGCCACGCGACCGAGAGCATCGCCCAGGCCGACGCCCTCCTCTTTGGTCGCGTGACCTACGAAATGATGGAGGCAGCGTGGCGGTCGCCGCCGCCCGCGGGCGCGAGGCCCGAGTGGATGGAGCCCTTCGCCCGGACGATCGACGCGGCAAAGAAGTACGTGGTGTCGAGCACCCTGGCGCGGGTCGATTGGAACGCGGAGCTGGTGCGCGGGGATCTGCGGACGGCCGTCGAGCGGCTCAAGCTGGAGCCGGGCAAGGGATTGTTCGTGGGAGGCGTGACGCTCCCGCAGGCTCCCCGACGGCGCCGGCGCTCCGGTGGGCGTCACGAAGGCGACCAGACGGCTCGGGCGTGCGCGCCTAACAAGCAAATGCAGCCGACAGGCCGGAGCGGGCCGCAGGGGCGGCCCGGGAGCCAGCCTCAGGCTGGCCAGACAGAGGAAGCGTTGATTTGTGTGGGCGCGGGCCTAAGGGCCTGCAGCTGATTTGCGATCCGTTAGGCCGACGCCGGAGAGATCGATGAATTGGCGGGCGGTACTCGCTGTCTTGGCCCTTGTTCTCTTCGCTGTCGCGTTTGGATTCCTTACAACGCGATATGGAGACCAAGAAGATGCGGTGCTATGCGCCGGGCTTTACGCTCATGCCCGAACTGCGGCGGACACGGCGGCAATCGACGCTAATCTCTCCCCCAAGGAGCGAGGGCGGCAGTATCGCAACAACGTGCGGACATGCGGCGAGCTGCGCAGAGTAGGGGTAGGGCCTCTTCGACCCTGAGGGACATTGCAGGACGGGCACGCCGCAGGCGGTACTTCCAACTGGGCGCGGCCTAACCCGCAAATGCAGCCGACAGGCCGGGGCGGGCCGCAGGGGCGGCCCGGGAGCCAGCCTCCGGCTGGCCAAATCAACGGAAGCGTTGATTTTGTGCGGTGCTGGCTCGATAGCCTGCAGCTGATTTGCATTTCGTTAGGCCGCAGCACGAATCTTCGAGCGCGGCCCGGATGGAAGCGGTCAGTCCCGAGTGCCGAGCCGTTAAGGGAGGGACCTCTGTTCCAGACGATCGGAGCCTACCTGGATGTTTTGATGGTCCTCGGCGCGGGATATGCTGCTCGCTACCACGCGCACCGCTGGGTCCGGAAGGATGGCACTCCCGAGGAGGCCGAGCGGCGGCTCGCCCGAACCAGGAAGCTGGGCACCGGGCTGCTTGTTTGCGGCGCCGGCCTGCTTGCGCTACGCATCCTCAACGTCTGACCATACTCTGGCGCTTTAGTCTCGGTGCGGGCTGCGGCCTAACCCGCTAATGCAGCCGACAAACGCGGGCCGCGCTGGGCTCCTCCCGCATCCGGCCCTCCCAGCGCCAACAATGGACCGTAGGTTATCACAGGTCGTTTGCAGCTGATTAGCCAGTCGTTAGGCAGCAACACCGAAGGATCGTGGCCGCTCGGAGCCCTCGCATGCACCTAGATGGTAGTATCGGCAACGCGCCCGCCGCGATCGCTGGCCTCGTGGCGTTCGTGGCTCTTGGCAGCTGGTTTGAGAGGCGCTGGAATCCGATGCCGCCACCGGAGCGCTACCAGCGGGACCCGAAGCGGCTCCCATTGATTGCCTTCTGGAACATGCTGGACGAGACGCGGTGGACCTCCGAGGGAGTCGCGTTTCACCGGAAGCGGATGATCTTCACCTTCTGGGCGGTGATCGCGTTTGTCGGTGGGTGGCTGGTCCTGGACAGCATTTGGTAGTCGTTTAGTGGAGGTCCAAGCGTCGCTGCCTAACCCGCGCATGCAGCCGACAAACGCGGGGCGGGCCGCAGGGGCGGCCCGAGGGCCAGCCTCCGGCTGGCCAGACAAAGGAAGCGTTCGATTGTAGTGGGTCGTTTGCAGCTGATGCGCATGTCGTTAGGCAGCTCCACTCAGCTCTTGTGACGGAGGGGCCCTATGGTCGAGCCCTGGTACACTCCCGTTCTCCAAGGGTTGCACGTCGGCGGCGGCTGGCTGGCATTTGGGGCCGCCCCGCTCGCGCTCCTCGCCGGCAAGGGGAGTCGCCGCCACGTCCTCGCTGGCCGCACCTTTCTGCTGGCGATGACACCCGGCATCACAGCTGGGCTCGCTTTGGCGACAATGGATGGGGCTGTCGGGCTGTTCTTCTTCGGGCTCCTCGCGCTGTTCCTCCTCGGGACCGGGTACTTGGCCCCTGGCATCGGGCGAGGCTCGCGTTCCTCCTATCACTGGGACCGGGCCCTCACGGCGGTGGGCGCCCTCGGGAGCCTCGGGCTGATACACGACGCCTGGCTCGGTAATACCGCGCTTTGGGAAGGGTTGAGCTTCGGCGGGCTCGGGCTGGGTGTCGTGGTAGCCCATGCGCGTTGGCGGGGCCCTCAGGACCCGGAGCGCTGGCGAGTGGAACACCTCACGAGCCTGCTCGCAGCCTACACCATCGGCTGGAGTTTCATCTTGGCTCTGTATGCGGGGCTGCAGACGGCCACGGGGCTCGTAGTTCCCGTGCTCGGTCTCGTAGGCATCCTTTGGGCTCGCCGGCGCTTTGGGCTTCCACCTACGGATCGCAAACCCGCTCCCGCGCCGCTGACCGGAGCTGCCTAACCCGCGCATGCAGCCGACGGGCCGAATGGGCCCCGGGCTCCGCTCGGGCGCTGCCCGCCGTTGGCGGCCAGCGGAGCGTAGGTTAGTGCGGGCGCGGGCTTGAGAGCCCGCAGCTGATGCGCAAGTCGTTAGGCCGCACACATCGAGATCACGGCGAATCGACCAGTCAGATGGCAGAGTTCAACGCGAAGGTGCACTGGCTCTCACCCAGCGACCGAGGCGCACGCCGGTTGCCAGCGAGCCTTCTATACATCGGCATCGGACGCTTCGAGGAGGACGGTCCTGCCTGGCCGGACGGCGCGTGGAGCATCGTATGCCGATTCACCGAGCCGCCAGCCGAGCAAGGTAGCCCTTCAGTCGCTCGCGTGCGCTTCATGGTGGACGCTGCACCTCACGAGCGGCTCGTACCAGGGCGCCGGTTCGGCTTGTATGAGGGACGGTCGCAAGTTGCCGAGGTCGAGCTGGTGACCTAACGCGCAGCACCGTGCGGGTGTGCGGCCTAACCCGCAAATGCAGCCGACAGGCCGGGGCGGGCCGGCGCTCCTGGCGGGCGCCGGGCTCCTCAAAGCCAGACAGCGGAACCGTTTTATTGGTGTGGGCGGCAAGATGATCGCCTGCAGCTGATTTGCATTTCGTTAGGCAACACACGAGCATCGAGGACGCATGAAGCCCGACTATGGCGCATACCTGCACGCCAAGGGCATCTCGCCCAGCGTTGCCTTGATGTTTTATGACGTGCCTATTGATCACGTCAGCCTCACGGACATGCCGAGTCTCACGACCCTGGTCAGCAAGGTCGAGAACGGCGCTGAGTACGCAATCTCCTTTGATTTCACCGACGAGGCAGCAGCAGACCTCTTGGCTAGAGCGCCGGCTGAGGCCTTGGCTGCCTTAGAACGTGCAGCTCAGGCCACGACAGTTCGCGGCCGCACTGTGGACTTCGATCCGCCCATCGTGGTGCTACTGGAGGCCAAGCTGACGCCGTTGCAGCGGAGCCCACAAGAGGTCTTCGCGCCACTGCTGGTGCATCGTGTTGCCTAACTTGCGCATGCAGCCGACAGGCCGGGGCGGGCCGGCGCTCCCAGCTGGCGCCGGGCTCCCCGAGGCCAAGCAGTGGAAGCGTAGGTTTGTGCGAGCGCAGAGATGATCGCCTGCAGCTGATGCGCCAGTCGTTAGGCCGCAACACAGGACTCCGTGAATGCGCGACCTCCTGATGGTGATGCTAGTCGGACTCACGTACCCGCAGCGCCAAGCAGTTTGCGTGGCACAGGAGCCGCCTAGGCGCTCGGCAGGCATCACCGGGCAAGTGCAGGACGCCGCTGGCGGCCAGCTGAAGCGCGCCAACGTCTGTGCCCAAGGTGAGCGGCGGCACGTCCTCGCCTGCGTCATGGCTGATACGGCGGGATTGTTCCGCATCGATAGCCTCTACCCTGACTCCTACATCCTACAGATTGAGTGTGAAACAAAGAGCCGGGGCTATTCCGGGATCGTAGGCCAGCAGCGGGTGGAGGCGATGGCCCAGGCCGTGGCTACGGCGGACATCAAGGTGCCCTCAAGCGGGTGCGATCAGCGTCCGTTCGACGTCGTGAGGGGTGAGATAGCTGGGCACTGGGCGTCAGGCTTTGAGCTGGACGACTTTGTGCCGTGCCAGGACACAACGAAGCACGCTTGGGTTGAGCGACAGGGGCTCCGGCTTGGCGAGCTCTGGACACTGCCGGCGGGCGAGGAATACGGGGCCGGCACGCGGTGGTTCGTGCGATGGCGGGGGGCGCTCATCGGCCCTCGAGGGTTCACAAAGCGCTATCGAATGGTGGTCGAGGACGTCGTTGAGATGCGGGTCCCGAAGGCGGGGGACTGTCGCTCGTAGTCCCTAGCGGGTTGCGGCCTAACCCGCGCATGCAGCCGACAAACGCGGGGTGGGCCGCAGTGGCGGCCCTAGGGCCAGCCTCCGGCTGGCCAGACAAAGGAAGCGTTGGTTTGTAGTGGGTCGTTTGCAGCTGATGCGCATGTCGTTAGGCCGACAGCAGAGCCCCAGAGGCATCAGTGAGGAACTGGTCAGTCCACCTTGCCCTTATGACACTAGGCCAAGCGGGGAGCCTGGCCGCGCAGGGTCAGCTCGAGACCGCGCGAGTGCCATCTCAGGCATTAGGGGTGGCGAAAGCGATTGTGGTCTATCTGCCGGCCTCCTACGAGACCTCGTCCAGGCGGTACCCCGTTGCCTACTACCTCCATGGCGTTGCGGGTACCGAACGAGCGTGGACCAAGCGGGTTGCCCTAGACTCGATCGCCGATTCCCTGAGCCGGGCGGGCGTCGGGGAAGCCATCGTGGTGATGCCCGACGGCGACTCCGCCTTCTGGACCGATTGGGAGCAGCCGGACGCCTACTGGCAGGGCTGCCTGACGGACTCCGCTCGGATTCGTCCTGACGAGCCGGCCACGACTGACTGTGTACCTCATGCACGCTACGAGACCTATCTCGTCCACGATATCGTGCCTTTCGTAGACTCGGCGTACCGCACGCTGCGTAACAGAAAGCACCGGGGACTGGGAGGCCTCTCGATGGGAGGGTATGGGGCCATCGCCGTTGCGTTAAGACATTCGGACTTGTTCAGTGCGGCTGTAAGTCATTCAGGAGTGGTCTCCCCACTTTCCATCGGCCCCCGTCCATGCAGGAGTAAGCACTGCTTCGCGAGCACGGTCTCCGAGATCCTCGAGCACCGGCCTTCGTCGCCCCAGAGGCTCCTTGTGCTCGCATTCGGCGCCGATACGAGTGGTTGGTGGAAGCGTGACCCTTCCCGTCTTATGGATCGCCTCCTTGCGAATGGACAGGCTCTTCCCGCGCTGTACCTCGACGTAGGGCTCGAGGATCCATTTCTCAACCAGAACCGTGCGTTTGCGGACAGATTGAAGAAACGCCACGTGCGGTACACCTATCATGAGTGGCCTGGCGGGCATGACCGGTTCTATTGGCGGGCACACGCCGGCGAGGGTCTCTCGTGGCTGCTTGCACGCATCGGCCGGTGAACAGCCGAGGTGGCCACACTGCGGCCTAACCCGCGCATGCAGCCGACGGGCCGGTCTGGCACGGGGCGCCGCTCGGGCGGCGCCCTGCGATGAGTGCCGCTAGGGAAGCGTAGGATTGTGCGGGCGCGGGCACGATGGCCCGCAGCTGATGCGCATTTCGTTAGGCGTCACACGACCATTGCTGGAGGGGTCATGGCCCGGGGAGTCAGGGCTGCCGCTCTTTTCTTAGCCGCTCTGCAGAGTGTGCCGATGCACCCGCTCGAGGGGCAGGGGCAGGCCCAAGTCGTGCCGGTCGGGCGCTGTCAGCTTGCTGGCGGCGGCACGATCTCCGACTGCCGTGTCGCCTATCGGTCGTTCGGACAACTCAACGCGGCGCGCAGTAACGGCGTGCTCATCCCAACCTGGCTTCTCGGCCGTTCGGAGGACTGGATCTCCTTCTTGGGCCCTCGCGGGTACGTAGACACAACTCAGCTCTATGTCATAGTGGTTGATGCACTTGGGAACGGTCGGTCGTCCTCGCCTTCAACAGTCCCAACGCAGGAGCGTCCAGCGTTTCGCGGGCTCACGATCGGGGACATGGTCGTATCCCAGCACCGGCTTCTGACCGAACACCTCGGGATATCCCACCTGCACGCGGTGGTCGGCTTCTCGATGGGAGGAATGCAAGCCCTAGAGTGGGCCGTCCGGTTTCCGACGTTTCTGGACATGGCCGTCCCTATCGCTGGCACGCCTCGCATCGGAGCCTTCGATCGCCTGATGTGGACCACCATGCTTGCAGAGATAGAGGCGGCCACGCGATCACATGCGCCAGCCGATTCTGTGTGGGCCCAGCTTGCACGGCTGGAGGCGCTCTTCCTCAGGACCCCTGTGGCGGTGAACGAACTTGGCTGGGACAGCGTGCTCACCGAGGCAGCCGTGCAGGCGAAAGCCTATCGTCAGACTTGGACGCTGGAGGATTACGAGGCACAACTGCTAGCGATTCGTCGGCACGACATCTCGCTTGGCTTCAGCTCAGAGTTGTCGCGAGCCGCGAAAGCCGTGCGCGCGAGAGTGTTCATCGTTCATTCCCTTGACGACCACATGGTCACCGCAGGGGCAGCCTTTGGGTTCGCGCGGATGATACGCGCTGAGACACTATCTGTCCCAAGTACCTGCGGCCATGTGGCGTTCTTCTGCGATCAGGAGCGCCTGAGCAGTGCCGTGCGAAACTTCCTGGCGCAGTGACGCCTAACCCGCACATGCAGCCGACGGGCCGAGGTGGTCCCGAGCTCCGTTCGGGCGCAGCGCCCCCTTGGGACGCTGCGGAACGTAGGTTTGTGAGGGCGCAGGCATGATAGCCCGCAGCTGATGTGCATTTCGTTAGGCAGCAGTCCCACCGCAGGGGTGCGCGGGATGGCACGTATAACGCTAGCCGTTATATTTCTCCTATGGCTTGGATGCGTCGTTCCTGGTGATTGTCTCCTTCGCGGAGGCTGGCACCGAGGACGTCTTTCACGGCCGCGACACCAAAGCGGCCAGGCGCGCGTGCCCGGCGAATCTCTGGGCAATCGCCCGGCGCAAGCTCGACCAGTTGAACGCCGCGGTGACCTTGCCTTCTCTCCGCGTGCCACCGGGCAATCGCCTCGAAGCGCTAAAGGGTGAGCGAGCCGGCCAATTCAGCATCCGGGTCAACGACCAGTTCCGCGTCTGCTTTGCCTGGACGCAGGCCGGGCCCGAACACGTTGAGATCACAGACTATCACTGAGCGTCGCCAAGAGGCATAGTATGGTGCGTATTCCCAGCAATCGGCCGCCGACCCACCCCGGGGAGATGCTGCTTGAAGAGTTTCTCAAGCCGCTCGGCCTGACACAGCGAGAATTGGCCGACCATCTTGGGGTCTCGTACCCTCGGGTGAATGAGCTCGTTCATGGCAAGCGCGGCGTCACCCCGGATACTGCGCTTCGCCTTGAGCAACTGTTTGGGATGGAGGCCCAGTTTTGGCTGAACCTCCAGATGGGGTGGGATCTCTATCAGGCTAGCCGCTCGCCCGAGGGTCGACGTATCCGGCAAATCAAGCGGCTGCCAGCACTCCGTCGGGCAGGCAAGTCGCCAACTGCTGCCTAACCCGCAAATGCAGCCGACAGGCCGCGGCGGGCCGGGACTCCGCTCCGGCACGACCTTCGTCGAGGCCCAACAGCGGTAGCATTGATTTGTGCGGGCGCCGGCATGATAGCCTGCAGCTGATTTGCATTCCGTTAGGCGGACGCGAGAGACACCTATGGCAGGCGATTCACGCGATAGCCACCGTCCCGGGACCTCCTCGGCGGATGCCGCAAACCTCGGGCTTATCCGTCCCCCACTGGTGTACCTGGGTTCGATCGCACTCGGCTTGGTGGTCCACTACGCTTGGCCGGTGCGGTTCCTCCCACCTTCGGTCAGCACGCCGGTCGGCGCCATGCTCACGCTCTTGGCCGTCAGCCTTTTTGTTGCTGCAGTCCGGACCCTCCGAGCAGCTGGTACGCCCATCCCAGGAAACCGGCCCACGACGGCGATCGTTCGCACGGGGCCGTACCGGTTCAGCCGGAATCCCATTTATCTCGCCTTCTCGCTTTTCCAGCTCGGGCTCTCCATCTGGATCAACAGTGTCGGCTTGCTCATTACGCTCGTTCCAGCCATTTCTCTCATGGCGCTCGTGGTCGTCCCGAAGGAAGAGCATTATCTCAAAGCACGGTTTCCCTCCGAGTACTCGTCCTATAGGGCTGCGGTCCGTCGCTGGTTATAGTCGGAGGCGCGGCCGGCCTCATGCTGGGAGGCTGGATCGCTTGAGCATCGGTGCGTGGCGCCGCCTAACCCGCGCATGCAGCCGACGGGCCGGAGGGGGCCCGGGCTCCGCCCGGACGCTGCCCGCCGATGGCGGACAGCGGAACGTAGGGTTGTGCGGGCACGGGCTTGAGGGCCCGCAGCTGATGCGCATGTCGTTAGGCGGACGCGTCCAGATCACAGTGAGCTCGGCGATGCACCTTCTGAGCTTTGGGCCTAAACACGGTACGCCGATCACCGGGTATCACAGCCACGGAGCATCCGCCGTGCCCTTGGGCAGCGGGCGGGGTGAAAGCCACGTCTACTGCATCTACCTAGGTCCGGGTGGGGAGATCGGCCCTCATGGGGCGGGGTTTGACCAGCTGTTCCTAATACTTGCTGGCAGCGGCTGGGTGAGTGGAGCAGATGGGGTGCGTAAGGAGTTGAGGGACGGGGAGGGCGCCCTCATCGCGCGGGGGGAGATTCACGCGAAAGGGAGCACCTCGGGCCTGACGGCAATCATGGTGCAGCTCACTGAGCTGACCGCGGCATCGGCCCCGGTGAATAGTCCAGGACATGGGTGACAATTAAGTCCGAAGACATAGGTGACAGTTAGTAGCGCCGGCGGTAGTGCCGGCCGAGCGCATCCTCGATGTGGAGCGTGCGCTCATGGAATCGGCCCAGGCGGAGCGGGCCGAAGTAGACGTCCCATTCGCCGTCATCGATCTCGACCAAGCCGACGGACTCCTCCCCCAGGGTCTGGCTGACATTGACCCACTGTTTGTGCCAGCGGCTCCCGCCGTTGCGACTCACGCGGCGCACCTCGTAGTGGCCGGGGTACTCCAGCGGCGGCAGCTCGGCCGGATACGGGCGGGACGAGGGGGTGTAGCGCGAGGCGGGGGTCGCATCGTCGAGGGCCTCATGCGGGCGGAGCGTGTTGTACTCCTGCCGCCAGCGATCGAAGCAGCGCTGCTGGTCGGCGCGCGTGGCCCGCGGCGGGCGCGTGCACTCCCGTTTGAGCGTGAGATGCATGCGCTCATGCCGGCCATTCTGCTGCGGGGCGCCGGGCTCGATGAGGTCGGGGAGGATCCCGAGCCGGATCCACCAGACGGCCAGCGCGGAGAGCCGGCCCAGCGCCTGGGTGGCGAAGGGCACGCCGTTGTCGGAGCGAATGCGCTGGGGGAGGCCGTACGTGCGGACCAGCCGCTCGAAGACCGGCCGGGCCTCGACCAGGCGGGTGCGGGTGAGCGCCTGACAGGCGAGCAGCAGCCGGCTGTAGCCATCGGCCACGGTGAGCGGGAAACAGTACTGGCCATTGCCCAGCTTGAATTGGCCCTTGTAGTCGGTGGTCCAGATCGCATTGGGGGCGTCTATCGGGGTGCGCGGTGGCCCCGCGGCCCCGGGGCGGCGCACGCGGCGACGGGCGGTGACCAGTCCCAAGTGCTGGAAGCAGCGGGCGACGGTGGACCGCACCGGCCAGGGCGCCTCGGGCCAGCGCTGGCCGACCAGGCGGAGCAGCTTGCGCGGGCCCCAGTAGGGATGACGCTCATGCGCCTCGAGGAGACGCTGGAGCAGCACCGGGTCGAGCGCGGTCGGCGAGCGGTGCGGGCGCCGCGACTGATCGGTGAGGCCCACGGCCCCGAGCGCGTGATAGCGCCCCAGGAATTTGTAGCCGGTCTTCCGGCTGATGCCGTAGGCACGACAGAGCTCGGTGACGGGCACGACGCGGCGCAGCGCGTCCTGGACGAATTGCTGACGGAGCTCCACGGTGACCACCTCCTGCCACGGCATCGGACCCTCCTTGAGGAGCCCGAAACCTGGCGCTAGTGTCACCTATGTCCTGCGACTTAAGTGTTACCCATGTATTTAGACCGGACCAGGTTGCCGCCTAACCCGCAAATGCAGCCGACAGGCCGGGTGGGCCGACGCTCCGCTCGGGCGTCACCCCCCTTGAGGCCGAACAGCGGAAGCGTTGATTGGTGCGGGCGCCAGCATGAGAGCCTGCAGCTGATTTGCCAGTCGTTAGGCGAATGCGCCACCACATTGGCCAGCTGAGTGTGCTGCGATGAACTTTGTGTACTCCGCTTTGCTCAGCACCGGTCTCGCGCTGCTCAGTCATCAACCTGGACCGTCGAGAGTGGGGACCTGCTTTTCTGCGGATTCCGCTGCAGATGTGATCGCTTGGATCCGAGCCGTGGCGACGCACACGGATCAAGCCTCCGCCCAGCAGCGCACTTTGATGCGCTTGCCCCACGTACGGGAGAGTGACGTCGCGTACGTGGCCGATGAGCGGATCTGCCAGAGCGTGTTGGGTGAGTACAACAAGTACTCAGGGACGAGAGATGCAACCACCGGGGTGGAATCCCCTCCATCGCGCCAGGTCTACGTAGTCCAAGTGGGCGCTGTCCACGCGGTTACGGACCCAACGAAGACATATGGCGGGTTCCTGATTTGGGTAACCACTGATTACTGCTTTAGGATGCTGGCCCATGCCTTGGGGTAGGATGCAGGCCGAAGTCCGGCCGGCGCGCCCCGCCTAACTCG
>Ga0310810_10002232_pt1 | contig 20677 bp, 17 predicted proteins | sample NCmetagenome_FD_207641 | JGI IMG/M metagenome (GOLD analysis project Ga0310810, IMG submission 207641) | Soil microbial communities from experimental microcosm in Duke University, North Carolina, United States - NC | ecosystem: Engineered > Artificial ecosystem > Soil microcosm > Unclassified ...
GAACCCCGCCGCCGGCGCCGCACCCCGCTCGACTTTCACATCAGTCGAGAGTGCAGGGGGTTTGGGCGCGGTAATCAGCGCCTTGCGCTCCCACTCCACATAGCCTTCCGCCAGAGCTTCCACTACCCGCGGGTCGAACGCCTTGCCCGATTCCGACCGGACCACCTTCATGGCCTCGTCCAGGGGAAGCGCGCGCCGGTACTGACGGTCCGATGCCAGGGCATCCAGGCAGTCCACCGCCGCCAGAATCCGCGCGCCGATAGGAATCGCGTCGCCTTTGAGGCCGGCGGGATAGCCTGAGCCATCCCATTTTTCGTGATGAGCCCGCACAATCGGGGCCACTGGATAGGGGAATCGCACCCGCTCCAGGATCTCCGCGCCCACAATCGGGTGGATCTTCATTTTCTCAAACTCTTCCGGTGTCAGACGGCCGGGCTTCGAGATGATGTGCTCCGGCACCGCCAGTTTCCCGATGTCGTGCAGCAGCGCCGCGGCCTGCAGAGCTTGCTGGTCGGTGTCGTCCAGTTCCAGCGCGTGCGCCAGTTCGCGCGCATACACCTGCACCCGTTGCAGATGCTCGTGGGTGGTGTGATCCTTGGCTTCGATCGCCAGCGCCAGTGCTTCGATGGTTCTGAGATGCAGGGAAGCCACTTCCTCGGCGTGGCGCTTTTCAGCTTCCAGGCGATTCAAATACAGCCGGTAGGAACGGTAAATCAAGTACACCACCGGGCCCGAGAGCAGCACCGTCTGCCAGCCGATGAAGTGCGCGACGCTGCTGACCGCACGGGCGATTCCCGCCCCCGCCAGGTAGTGCGGGAGCGACCAGAACGATGTGGAAAGCCAAACGCCCGCGAACTTCTCGCGCTCGGTGATCGCTGTCCATGCTGCGATCGGAGCGCTATTAATCAAGAAGAAGGCCAGCGTGGCTGCCGCCAGCCGTATGGACGTATCGACGGCGGATCCTCCGAAAACTGCCGATTCGAACCATCCGGAGTGGTACACGCGTTCGGCCGCACCTGCCGCGACGGCCATCAGCGCTACCTGGAACACCGAAAAAGCGAGGCGAGGCCTCTGCTGCGGCTGCCAGGTGCATTCGGCCAGTGCCACCGCACACGCCAGCAGGATGGTTTCGGGAGAACCCAGCTCCACCAGGCCGAGCAGAACGAACAAGTACGAGAGCGGGACTGGCCGCGACGCCAAGGGAACTCGCACTCGCGCTCCAGCCGAGAACAAGGACACCAGCAGGAACGCACCGAACTTGATGAGATCAGGCGAGCGCCAGAATACTGCTGTCTGCACCAGCACCGCCGTTCCAGCCGCCAATACGACGGCCAGCAGGAGCCACGCTCCGGCAGTCAAGGGAGCTTCCCCAGGGGCCTTCAGGGCCTCAGTTTCTGGTTCCGATCCTGTAAACACTTCCGGCACGATCTGTTTTGGCTGCAAGAATTCGGCCATTAAGGATGCCCTTCCGTTTCCGCGAGATGCGGCCGGACGCGCCCTCAGCCGGTGACAGGATGGCACTTTCGGGCCCCTGGTATTGCGACAAACTGGCGCAGCCTACGGGGGCAATTCTTAGGGACCGTAAGGTGTTCCCCGGAGGGCCAGTACGGCCGGATTCGGCAAGAATGGAGTAGATCACGCCATGACCCCGGAAGCTGCAAAATCTCCAACTCACGTGTTTCTCGGCATGACCGCGATCATCGCCAGCGAGCCTATGCAGCGGCTCATGGAACTGGTCCAGAAGGTGGCCCGCTCGAGCGCGACCACGCTGATCACGGGGGAAAGCGGGGTAGGGAAGGAGCTGGTGGCCCGCGCGGTTCACTATCATTCCAGCCGGGGCAGCAAAGCTTGGGTCGATTTCAACTGCGCCGCGCTGCCCGAGCAGCTCCTGGAGAGCGAATTATTCGGCCATGAGCGGGGCGCTTTCAGCGGCGCCGACTCCACCAAGCCCGGTTTGTTCGAGCTGGCCCACCAGGGCACCATTTTTCTCGACGAAGTAGGAGAACTGGACGCCCGTTTGCAAGTGAAATTGCTGCGGGTGCTGGATGGCGCGCCCTACTACCGTCTGGGTGGCGTCCGCAAGGTTTCGGTCGATGTGCGCGTGGTGGCGGCCACCAACCGCGATCTGGAACGCGCCGTCGCCCAAGGCCGCTTTCGCAGCGACCTGTTTCACCGGCTCAGCCAGTTCACCTTGCACGTTCCGCCGCTGCGCACCCGCCATGCCGATATCGAACCGCTGGCGCGGCACTTCCTGGCCGAGCATTTTCCTGACTTGCAACTGGCCGGTTCGGCGATCGCCGCGCTTCGGAATCATTCCTGGCCCGGAAATATCCGCGAGCTGCGCAATGCGGTTATCCAGGCTGGCGTCATGAGCCAGGGTGGGGAGCTCACTTCGCAGGATTTCCGGCTCCGGTCGATCATGCCGCCCGCGCTTTCGCCGCTCACCGAAGTGGAGGATGGTCCCGAGGAAGACTCGGGCAATCTGGAAGTGATGGAACGCCGCATGATTGAGGAAGCCCTGGCTGCCACCGGCGGGCATCAGCAAAAAGCCGCGGCACGGCTGGGTATCTCGCGGCGCACCCTCAGCCGCAAGCTAAAACTTTACGACTCGGTGCAGCAGCGGGTGGCCCTATGAATCTGGCGATCCATATTCAAGAACAGCGCAAGGTTCAGGAACAGCGCAGGGAAGCCCGCCAGCCGGCCGAAGGTCCGGTTCTGGTGCGCTTTGCCGACCCCCAGCCGCTCGAAATCCTGGGGCAGTTGATGGACGTGAGCCCCAGCGGCTTTCGCATGTCCCACGCCAATCAATCGCTGCAGTCAGGCCAAGTGGTCGAATTTTCGCACGCTCATGCGGCCGGCGCCGCCCGCGTGATGTGGAACCGCATCGTGGACCAGCGCGTCGAAACCGGCTTCCTCATCGTCACTGCAAAGTAGCAATCAGTCGGCAGCCTCTTGGCCGCCGGACCCTAGCTTTTCCAAGAAGTGGGAAAACCTTGTGGTGCGCAATCGCGCTCCTCTTCGCCTATTACAACTTCTGCCGCATTCACCGCACCCTGCGAGTTACCCCCGCAATGGAGTCGAACCTTACGGATCACGTCTGGACGATTGCGGAACTGCTGGCGTAGAATCAGAGCGCTTGCGAGCTAAAGCGAAATAAGTCACACCACCGAATGGCAAGAATGTCGCCAGATATACGCGCCTCAGGAACTCTGGGCTTGCTGTGCCGCGATCCTGAAAGGGCGTGGCTACAAGCTTCCCAGGGAGCAGTACAAGCTCGCAAAGAAGGTCGGGTACTGATCCAGCCTTAAAGCGGGGCTGTAAGCTAACCGGCCCTACCGTAGCACCAAAACCTACGGCTATGGCCAATATTAAATTGCGGGCGCGCCGTCTCACGTATCTTCATAGTACGCCGAGAGGACGGAGAATCCGAAACGCAGCTATGAGGACACGACCACCCACCGTATAAACACGGACAATGCGAAAATGAAGAGACATGGCTGAACTGATTTTCGAGATCACCCAGGAGATCGACGGAGGTTATTGCGCCGAATGCCTGACACTCGACATCTTCACGCAAGGGGACACCTGGGATGAGCTTCGGGCGAATGTCCGTGAAGCCGTGCGAGCCTACTTCTTTGACGGAACCATTCCTGAGCGCGTCCGGCTGCACCTTGTCCGTGACGAAGTGCTCGCTCCGTTATGAAAACACCCCGCGACCTGAGCGGCGCGGAATTGGCGGATTGCCTTTGTCGATGGTGGGGATACCAGCAGGTTCAGCAACAGGGAAGTCACATAGTGCTTCAGACGTCCGCGCCTTCACCTCACAGGATCGCCGTTCCTGCGCATCGCGCTCTCCGGGTGGGAACGCTCAACTCTATTCTCCGCGCCGTCTCCCGTCACAAGGGTGTGGGCCGCCAAGACGTCATTGATAGCCTGTGAATCCTTATCAACTAACCTAGACGAGTGACCCATGCCCAATCTTGAGGTGAAATGTTCCAGGGAGATGGAGAGCTTCTTCCTCGAGAACGACGGGGAGCTTCTCAGAAAAATGCACGCTCTCCTCAAGGACCATCAATCGCTCGATCCCGTAACCGAAGAGCCAAAGAATACCGTTCTGCGGAACCGCGTCGCCACCACGCTCGCGCCTTGGACCTTCTGTATTGTGGGCGATGAAGCAGGTCCCAGCAAACGCGTCTCGGTCAACTTCGCGCTGGGCGACAAGCCCGATCGCAAAGGGCCGCTCGGGGACCGGCTGCGCAAGGATCTCGGGCTCGATCTCGAAGACGTCATCGTTCGCCATCTTTCCACGAAATACCAGATGGAAGAGGGCCGCGACTACACTATGGTCTCCGAGACGCGCGAGGTCAACCGGCATCACTATAACGACAAGCCTCGCAAGCAGGCCCCAGTCCGTCCCAAGAATCTTGAACCCGATCCCAGGCCCGATAAGCCCGCTTTCGAAATGCCCCCCGGTGCGATCAACACGCATTGCCACGTGAACAGCAACGGGATGACGCCCTTCCCCTGGTCCGACGATCGAAAATACGATCCAGCCTTTGCGCCGTGGAGGAAGCTCGCGGAGCTCGATGCGTTCCTCGGATTCTCGGGCGAGGTCGTCGTGGCGGCCACCTGCCATGGCACCGACAACAGTTTCATGCTCAATGCGCTGAAAAAATCCAAGGGCCGGGCCCTGGGTGTGGCGTTCGTCGACAAGAACATATCCGAGGCGGAGCTTGTCGAGCTCGATGCGGCGGGCGTGCGCGGCGTGCGCTACAGCTACGTGAAGCGGCTGACGAATCCTCCGCCACCCGAGGAGATGGCCGCGATGGCGGCCCGGCTACAACGCCTGAAGAACAAATGGCACATCGATCTGTATTGCGAAGCCGCCGATCTTCACGATCTGGAGCCGCACATCAAAGCTATTCCGATTGCCGTGGTGTTCGATCACATGGCCGTGCCTGCAATAAACAACGGTGTGGACGCGCCCGAGTTTCAAAGCTTTTTGCAGCTCTTTCGTGATAAGCAGGATTGCTACGCCAAGCTGACCTGTCCCGAGCGTATTACCGGATCGAGCAAGCCCGAGGATTGGGCCAAAGCTTTACCATTCGCGCGCGCGCTGGCTGAAGAATTCCCCGATCGTGTGATCACCGGGACGGACTGGCCCCATCCCAACATGAAAGAGGGACAGATGCCCAACGACGGAGCCTTGCTCAATCGCTGGATTTGGGAGCTCGCGGGTAAGAATCGCGAGACCTTGAAGAGAATCCTGGTCGGCAACCCGCGACGCCTCTTTAACTTTGTATAGGTGGTCGAATGACGCGGAGCATCCCGGAGCGCGACATCACCACACATGAGGCCGCCATCGTCGAGTGGCTTCTGGACCACGCAGCGATGCGCGATGTGACCCCGTATCGAACCACTCCCATCACATCATTAAGAGTTGTCGGCGGCTGTGATTGTGGCTGCTCAAGTCTCGATTTCCACTCCAACACAAACGGTTCGGTAACTATGCTGGCTGACGCGGTGGCCGTCTATGCCGATCAGCAAAAGGCAGGACTCATTCTGTGGGGCCGCGCTAATGAAATCGTGTGGTTGGAAATGGTTGAAATGGATCCTGCCGTCAACCACCGCGTGCCAGATATCGCGGATCTCCGCCGCTACGAAGACCTCTTTCGCGAGCGGCCGTCACCGCGGCAGCGACTTCAAACTGATGGCTGCATTGGGGACATGTCGAAACGCCAAACAGGTAGGAAACCCATTCCCCGGTTCGCCGGATCTGAGAGTATCCAGCGCCAGAAGCCGCAGGTCTTCCACGAAGGATTCATGACCTTCCACTATGGTTTCCGGTGCAGCAACAATTGATCCGGCCAGAGCGAGTGGCATGGCGCGGCTGGTTGGCTCCCATCCTGAAGCTGCGTTCAGCAAGAACGGCAGCACGTAAACGCTGGCACTGTAGGTTGAGTTCTGGTGACAAACCCGCGACCACAATTCGCTCCACGCCCATGATGTGGGATCGGGTTCCAACTCCGCGAGGAGGTCGGGCAAATCCTCGCGGAAGCATATGCATGGCGAAGATCCTTCCAGTTCGGTGCCGTCATATCTCCAACACGATGAACTTCTCTTCGAGCAGGTTTAGCCCGTGCCCGATAGCGGCTACGCGTTCGCTTCCTTGCTTTGCTTAAAGAACGCCAGCAATTCCTCGTTGATCTGGTCTTTCAGCGTCGAGCACATTCCGTGCGGCGCTCCGGGAATCACCTTGAGCTTGGCGCCCCGTACGAGTTTCGCGGAGAGCATCGCCGAATCCGCGATGGGGACCATCTGGTCGTCGTCGCCGTGCAGGATGAGCGTCGGCACGTCGAATTTCTTCAGGTCTTCCGTAAAGTCGGTCTCCGAGAAGGCCTTGATGCAGTCATAGACTGCCTTGTGTCCCGCCAGCATCCCCTGTAGCCAGAATGAATCGCGCAGGCCCTGCGAGACTTTGGCGCCCGGCCGGTTGAATCCGTAAAAGGGCGCGCTGAGATCTTTAAAGAACTGCGAGCGGTCCGCTTGCACGCCGGCGCGAATCTGGTCGAAGGCCGCCATGGGCAGTCCGCCGGGATTGGCCGCCGTCTTGAGCATCAAGGGCGAAACCGCACCGATGAGAACCGCCATGGCGACGCGTTTCGTTCCGTGACGGCCGATGTAGCGCGCCACTTCGCCGCCGCCGGTCGAGTGGCCGACGTGGATCGCATCTTTTAGATCGAGTCTCTCCGCGAGGGTCGCAAGATCGTCGGCGTACGTGTCCATCTCATTTCCATTCCACGGCTGGCTCGACCTGCCATGGCCGCGGCGGTCATGGGCGATGCAGCGATACCCCCGGCTGGCCAAAAACAGCATCTGGTCTTCCCAGGCGTCTGCGCTCAAGGGCCACCCGTGGCTAAAGACCACCGGCTGTCCCGTGCCCCAGTCCTTGTAATAAATCTGAGTCCCGTCTTTTGCGGTGATGGTCGGCATAACGCAGTCTCCTTACTTCTTATTGTTACCGCGTGACCAGTCAGGATTGGGTGGTGGTCCGGGAATTGCTATTTACCGGGTGGAACCCAAGGACCAAATGCCGCAAACCGTTCACGCGAATGGCACGGGCCATCACAAACTGCGCGATTACGCGCAAACCCCGCTCAACATCTATTGGGAAATGACGCAAGCCTGCGCACTGGCCTGCCGCCACTGTCGCGCGACGGCCATGCCGAACCCGCACCCGGGGGAACTGACCTTCGAGGAAAGCCTGGCGTTTTTGGCCCAGATCCCGAAATTTGGTTCACCCATGCCGCAATTGATCCTCACCGGCGGCGATCCCCTGGCCCGTCCCGATCTCTTTCTGCTGATCGAGGAGGCAGCGCGGCTCGGCATTGGCGTCTCCATCACGCCGGCCGCCACGCCTGCGCTCACCCAGGATGTTCTGGCGCGCCTGAAGGACCATGGAGTCGACGGACTGGGTCTCAGCCTGGATGGATCCGCTGCCTCGCGCCATGATGCGATTCGCGGCGTGGCCGGAACCTTCGATCGGACTCTGCAGGCGATCCAGTGGGCCGGGGAGCTCAAAATCCCCCTGCAGGTGAATACGCTGGTTTCCGCCGAGACGGCCGGAGATATCCCTGCGACGTACGAGCTATTGAAGCAGTACGATGTCATGCGCTGGAGCCTGTTCTTTCTGATTTCCGTGGGGCGCGGGAAGATGCTCGAGCCGCTATCGCCCGAAGAAGGCACCAGCCTGATGGGCTGGGTTTACGAGACTTCCCGCGTCGCGCCGTTCGTGGTGGCGACCACGGAAGCGCCTTCTTATCGCCGCTTCGCTATCGAAAAGCTGCGCGCGGAGGGCCTGACCGGTGAGCAGATCAAGAGCGCCAAAGTGGCTCGCAGTTTCGGGATCCGCGACGGGCACGGAATCATGTTCGTCTCCAGTACCGGCGATATCTGTCCGGCGGGATTCCTTCCCGTGGTGGCCGGAAACGTTCGCAAGGATCACATCGTGGATGTGTACCGCGGGTCGGACTTGTTCCAATCCCTGCACGACCCGATGCAGTTTGTGGGGCCCTGTGGACGCTGTCCGCATCACACGATATGCGGCGGATCTCGATCGCGCGCCTATGCGGCCACCGGAAATCCGCTGGAGTCGGATCCCTTCTGCGGTTTCCAACCACATACGGTGTAGGCGGAATATACAATTGACTGGCGGATATGCCGGTCCTACCCAACAGTGCCCTGGTTGTCTTTTGCCTGCTGTCGCCCGCGGTAACCGCGCTGGGGCAGGGAAGTCTCATCCACTCGGTCGCGGATCTGCCGGCGGCCGCATCCTTCTATCGCGCGCTGGGCTTACCTACCAAGAGCGCCCTACCCGCTCCGGGAGCCATAGCTCCTATATTTTCATGAAGCTTTTCGATGCCGAGGGAGGGCAGTGGCGCTACGCCATGGCGAATCTTCCCGGTGAATCCACCAATTGGGAGCTCGCCGAGTTCAAGGACGTCCCCAAGAAACGGTTTGCTCCCCGCATCTCCGATCCTGGAGCGGGCGCGTTTTCGCTCTACGTCCACGATCTGCATGCGACCATCCAGAAGGCGAAGAACGCGGGAGGCGTGGTCGTTTCCGCTGATGCCAACACGATCCTGGTGCGCGATCCCGATGGAGTTCTGCTCAAGCTCATCGAGAAGAAGTAAAGCCGTTGCGCCTTATTTTACATCCGGCGTGATGGGAGGATAGATGTCGTCCCATCCGGAAACCGATCCAACCGGCATGTTTCTCATGAAGGCCTCCACCGCGTGGATCTGCCCGCCGTACACCTTGAAGGCTTCCCACACGATCAGTTCGGTGGGAGGACCCTTGGCCTTGCCGGCCTTGCCGCCTTTGTCCTTGGCTGCCGGAGCGCCGCCACCGTAGCTGTCGCGAGACCCGAAATTCATGCGCAACCAGGTGATGCCCAGTTCTTCGTCCACGGCCGCGACGCGATAAGCGATGAGAGGGTGCGTCGCGATCGTCTGGCCTTTGATGTCTTCGCAGGAAGGCGGCTGGAGTACGCAACCCTTGCCGGCCATCAACCGCCCATTCTCAAAACGGTAGGCATCCGCAGCGAAGGGCGCGTTCACTTTTACGAAGCTCCCAGCCTTCAGACCCACGGGATAGAAGACGGCGGCTTTGATCAGATCTTGGCGGGAGTTGCGCTGCCCCGCGGGCGGCGCCATGTTCATGGCCGGAGTCGGCGCGGTCAATCCATTGATTTCGAAGATAGCTCCTTCTTGCTGGTTCCGGACGACCTGGGTCTCGATCTCGCTGATCTTCTTGTCGGCAATTTTCAGCCGCACCACCAACATGACCGGCCTACCGGCTTCTTCGACGATGACATGCGTGCCGGCGACGCCCTCGCGAACATCCAGGATGTCCTGGCGATACGGCTTAATGGTGGTGGCGGCTTTCCAAAGATCGCTGTCGCCGATCTTCATGCTGGCGGTGTTTTCCGTGAATCGAATCTTGTTCGCCAGCGGCAACGCGTCGGGACTGTGAGCAATCACTGCGTTGAGGTACTGCGTCATGAAGCCGCGGAGGCACTCACGGTCACACGTTTTATTCTGGGCGAGCGAAGTTCTCTGCCCGACGAACATCGCGAGCATGAGCAGGCTGGCGTTGAAAAAGAGCTTAATCCGTATTTCCCTTGTCAAACTATTTATCCCCCCGGGAGAGTCTATCAAACCGCCTTCGCAGTCGCTCAGCCCAGCTTCATCCCGCAGAATTCTTCTATTTGTTCTTCGTCGCCGGAAGAATCCACGGCGCGCCGACCTTCTTATGTCGGATGAAGTGTAAAATAAGCGCGACGACGCAGCCCACGGCTATGGCTCCGGGAACGAAGAGCCTAATCTGAGGAATGCCGAGGACAATGATCAACATGCAGGCAAGGGCGGCAAACGCTCCCCCCAGCCCGCTACCCATCGGTATTTTAGAGCTGTTGATTTGCGGAATTGGTTCCTCGTTCCTCATGATGGGTCCTTCCGGCTTGAACATAGCACATCCCGCGTCCAACGGCACCTTGGCAGGCTGGCCGCCGTTTTCCGTCCCCGCCTGCCGCGACCAGTGCTATGATCATCTAAACCACGCTCCTCGTGGAGAAGTAGTATAATCTCTATAGGGAATTAGAGTATGGCTACCGCGGACGTTCTCAATCAACAGCAAGTCCTTGAGCAGGAATACGATAGCACCGTTCGTGCGGATATCGAACTGTTCCGGTCCCAGGCCCAGGAGTTTCTCGCGGGTCGGCTGACCGTCGACGAATTCCGCCCCCATCGCCTCCGCCGCGGCATCTACGGCCAGCGCCAGGACGGTGTCCAGATGATCCGCACCAAGATCCCCGGCGGCCTGCTCACTTCTGCCCAGATGCGCCAGCTTGGAACCGTCGCCGACCAGTGCGCCGGCGGCAAGGGCCACCTCACCACCCGGCAAAACATGCAGTTCCATTTTGTCCCGCTGGCGCAGGTTCCCGACGCCCTGCATCTGCTGGCCGATATCCGCATGACCACGCGCGAGGCTTGCTACAACACCGTCCGCAACGTGACGGCGTGCCCTCTGGCGGGTATCCACGCCGAGGAACCTTTTGACGTGCAGCCTTATGCGCGCCGGCTGGCTCTCGCGTTTCTGCACAAGGATCTGACCGACAGCCTGCCGCGCAAGTTCAAGGTCGCGTTCTCCGGCTGCCCGGAAGACTGCATTGCCAGCTCGATCAATGACGTCGGCCTGCGCGCCGTGATTCGTGACGGCGTGCACGGGTTCAGCATGACCGTGGCCGGCGGTCTGGGACCGCTGCCCGTGGAATCGAAGCTGCTCCATGAATTTTTCCCCGCCGAGGATGTCGTCCGCCGCGTCGAAGCCGTCATCCGCGTGTTCAACGTTCACGGCAATCGCAAGGACAAGAACAAAGCCCGGTTAAAGTTTGTGATGCGCGCCCGAGGGTTCGACTGGCTGCGCGATACCGTCGAGGAGCAGTACCAGGACATCCTGGCCAACGGCGGCATCCCCATGCCCGAGACCGTTCCCGAAAACTTCGGTGGTTTTCAGCCAGCTCCACCACCACCTGCGTCGGGCGAGAAGCTCCCGATGTACGACGCCTCCCCTGCCTTCAACACCTGGCGCGAGACCAACGTCCGGCCGCAGAAGCAGTCGGGCTATGCGATCGTTACGGTGATGACGCCTCAGGGCAACCTGACCGGCGATCAGATGCGCGGTCTGGCGTCACTGGCTGATGAAGCCGCCGACGGCGCGATGCGCGTCACCATGGCCCAAAATGTCGTGCTGGCGTACGTCCCTGTGGGCGCGCTGCAGCGCGTCTACGGCGCCCTGGAAAGACTGGGACTGAGCAAGGACCGGGCCGACGAGATCAGCGACGTCGTAACTTGCCCCGGTGCTTATAGTTGCAACCTGGCGCTGACCAAGTCCATGGGGCTGGGCGATGCCCTCGCGGCTACCGTCCGCAAGTACGACGACCCCGTCATCCGCAATCTGGCGATACGGATCAGCGGTTGCCCCAACGCCTGCGGGCAGCACTGGATCGGCGATTTGGGATTCTACGGCAACTCCCGCAAGATCGACGGCAAGGAAGTTCCGTATTATCTGATGCTTCTAGGTGGCGGCCAGCACGAGTTCGGTCTGGCTGTGCAGAGCCTTCCGGCGCGCCTGGCGCCCGTTGCCGTGGACCGTATTCTCAAACACTTCCAGACCAACCACCAGGACGGTGAGTCTTTCCGCGCATATGTGATGCGTCACAAGGTGGCCTTCTTCAAGGAGCTCACTGCCGATCTGGTGAAGCCTTCCGACATGGCTCCAGAGATGTACAACGACTGGGGCGACGATGTGGCCTTCTCGCTCAAGCTCGGCCGCGGCGAGTGCGCGGCGTAATTGACCTAGCCTCGCTGTGAGCGCTTGGCAGTCTGTGTGCGTACTGGCTCAACCGTCGCGCCTTGCGAGAACGTCAGCTGTGGAATCGTCACCGAGGTATCCACCAGGCGAGCCATATCCGCTACCGGCAGTCCTTCGGCTTCGCGGGCGAAGCACAGCGTCTTGAGGTCCCCGTCGAAGTCGACGCGGATCCAGTCCCCGCCGCGCACCTGGTCGGTGGCGATCAGGTTGGACATGGGCTGGACTAACAGCCGCTCGATGGCGCGCTTCAGGTGCCGCGCTCCGTACTTCAGGTCCGTACCTTCGCTCAGCAGGTGATCCTTGCTGTTGTCCGACACGGTGAAGACGAAGGCCTTCTCCGACGGCGCGTTGAAGATTCGCTGCTGGACCAAGTTCAGCTCGATTTCCAGAATTCGCTTGAGCTGTTCGGTGCCCAGAGGCTGGAAGGTGACAACCTTATCCAGCCGGTTCATGAATTCCGGCGTGAACTTGCGCTTGGCGGCTTCCATGCCACTGCGCGCCAGCTTGCCGTTCATTTTCTCGTCGACCACGCCCGTGGCGGTCTTGTGGTTCTGCTCGCCCACATTGAATCCCAGGCGGGGACTCATGATGGCGCTCATTTCCGACGCGCCCAGGTTGCTGGTCATGAAGATCATGGCCCGGGAGAAATCCACCTTGCGGTTATCGCCCAGTGTCAGAACGCCTTTATCCAGGATTCCGAGCAACAGGTTCCACAGCGCATCGGAAGCCTTCTCGATCTCGTCGAACAGCACGAAACTGAGCTTCATGTTCTCGGTGTGATGCTGGTTGAGCACTTCCTGCGAAAGCAAAGGATGCGTCTCGCGATGCCCCAGGTATCCGGGAGGCGAGCCGATCAGCTTGGCGATCTCGTGGCTATGCTGGAACTCCGCGCAATCGATCTTGATCACCGATCGCGGATTCTTCAGCAACACTTCGGCGGTAGCTTCGACAATGCGGGTCTTGCCCGAACCGGTGGGACCCAGGAACAGAAAGTTCCCGATGGGCCGTCCGGGAGGGTTCATCCCCGTGAGGTGCATCTGATAGATGTTGACGATCTGCTGGATGGCCTCATCCTGCCCTACGATCATTCGACGGAGTCCGGTCTCCAGTTGTGTCGCGTCTCTTCCGGTTTTGGCCGGATCCAACGGTATGTTGAGCCGTACCATCTTCTCCACCGCCTTTCGTCTAGGGGGAACCGTCTGCCTTGGCTCCCCCCTCCACAAACTCTCAGGCAACCCAAGTGCCATTTCTATAGATGCCCCCAACCAGGTTCGGATTCTTTCGCATTTCTATCACTTCCTTAACCATTTCCGCCTACTTGCTTTTCGGCCTTGCGGGGCGAACTTCCACCCGGCTCACCAGCGTTCGTTCGGGCAGGGTAAGCAGCATATGTACTATTTCGGCAATGTCTTGGGGCCAAATTTTCCAATTTGCGCCTTCCACCTCGTGACCGCCAAATCCCGTGGCCACGCTTCCCGGCATGATCGTACTAACCCGCACGTTCTCACTCCTCACGTCCTGCATCATCGCGTCGGTGAAACCGGTCAACCCGAACTTCGAAGCGTTATAAGCAGCTCCTCCGGCAAATGCGTGGGCACCAGCCAGGCTACTTATATTGACGATGTACCCTCCCGCTTTAGTTCCAAACCTGACCAAAGCTTCACGGCTGCAGTAAAACGCGCCATACACATTGGTCTCCAGCGTCTGCTTCCACTCATCGAGCGAAAGTTCGCGAACGTGGCGAAATATTCCGATGCCGGCGTTGTTGACCAGCACGTCGAGCGCGCCGAATTCAGCGTCGACAAAGCGGAACAACTCGGCAACTTGTTCATGGTCTCTAACATCGGCAGCTTTCCCCTTGACTTTACCGGCAGTTTCCGCCGCCAGCTCGGCGACCGCGCGATCGACGGATTCCTGCCGCTGACCACAAATTGCCACTGCGGCGCCTTCCTTCAGCAACATCCTGGCGATAGCTCGTCCTATTCCACGCGTGCCGCCGGTAACCAGGCAAACTTGCTCCCTGAGTGGTTTCATGGATTCCAGCATAGACCGCGTGGAGGGGAGGACAGAGGTTGAGGGGGATCGAATGCCCCTACTTGGGGGGGAGAAACTAGAGGACTTTAGTTTGCGCTTCGGGAAGTGAGCGGAACGAAGCTATGCGCCAAGTAGAGTTCTTATGCTTCATGACAAAGACCACCAACTGCTGCTGGCAACTGCCGACCACGACAGCCGTGTCTTGCGTAATAAATGTAACCGACCGCGTTACAAACGGCGCAATTGCGCCTGGCGACCAGGTCGCCTCACCCATGGGTTCGCGAGAGATGACCACCGTCGCGTGCAAACGATTCTCGTCTTTGAAGCGGCGAAATTCAGCGGCGTTCGGAAAATCGGCCGTGAAGATGTCCGGCCGCTCGGGTGTTGCATTTAGGGCCGCGATCGTCGCTTCGATCGCGACACGGTCGGCGACTTCATCGGCCCAGAGGGCGGAGGTGAGCAAAACCGCCAGGCTAAGAACGACTTTCACGCCCTCAGCATATCACCGATGTTCAAAGGCTGCGACCGATGTCTCAGGCTCCGAGGTATTCAAGGTAACGTTCTCCTGCGGGTGACTAACCTTTAAGAGCGGCCTCTTCTCCCGCAGCCTCCAGCGGGAAGTGCTCAGTTCTGCGCGATCCGCGTTTCCTGAATCCGCGAAACTGTTCCATGTAGGTGTAGAACACCGGCGTGATGAAGAGCGTCAGGAGTTGCGATACCAACAAGCCGCCAACTACGGCCAACCCCATGGGACGGCGTGCCTCTCCGCCGGCGCCCAGTCCCAACGCGATGGGCAAAGTGCCGGCTAAAGCCGACAGCGTGGTCATCATAATGGGACGGAACCGGATCAAGCACGCCTCGTAGATCGCATCCGTGGGCCGTGTGCCCTGGGTTCGCTGCGATTCGAGCGCGAAGTCAATCATCATGATCGCGTTCTTTTTTACGATTCCGATGAGCATGATGACGCCGACGAAAGAGTAGATATTTAACTCGTCGTGGAAAATCAGAAGGGTCGCCAAGGCGCCCAAGCCCGCGGAAGGAAGTCCGGAAAGAATCGTGAGGGGGTGGATGAAGCTTTCATACAAAATCCCCAGAACCATGTAGATCACCAGGATGGCCATCGCGAGCAGGAATCCCATACCTTCGAGCGAGGACTGAAAGGCAGCAGCCGCGCCCTGGAAGCTGGTGGTCACGGAATCCGGTAGGACTTCTTTTGCCAGGCCCTGCACCTGCTCGACGGCATCCCCCAGCGATACGCCCGGCTGAAGGTTGAACGATATTGTGGTGGCCGGAAGTTGCCCAAGATGCGAGATAGAAAGCGGGCCTGTGCCGGGAGTCAGCCTGACGACTTCGTTCAACGGCACCAGAGTCCCGCTGGACGACCGGATATAGAGCAGCCCGAGAGCCTTGGGGTCCCGCTGAAACTCGGGTTTCACCTCGAGCACCACATAGTAGCTGTCCACCGAGGTATAGATGGTCGAAACCTGGCGCTGCCCGTAGGCATCGTACAGCGCATTTTCGATCTGCTGCTCGGTGACGCCCAGAGACGATGCGCGATCCCGATCGATATCCACTGTGAGCAGGGGGCTGGAAATCTGCAGATCGCTATTCACGTCGCTCAAGCCAGGCAGCGCCCGCATACGTTTTTCGAACTCCGCCGTTCCGCGGTACAGCCCGTCGAGGTCAGGCGATTGCAGCGTGAACTGGTACAGGCTGCGGCTCTGGTTGCCGCCGATGCGTACCAGGGGCGGATTCGTGAGATACGTGCGCATGCCGGCCACGGCATCCAGCTTCGGGCGCAGCTCCTGAATGACTTGTTCCGGCGTCAGTTTTCGCTCACCGCGGGGTTTCAATCGAACAAAGAAGCGCCCTTGATTGACCGATCCCTGTTGACTGCCGGTGCCCATGAAGGAGATGAAGGCCTCGATGTTGGGATCGCCAGCCACCGTGGCGGCTGTCTGCTGCTGGAGCAGTGACATGGAGTCGAAGGAGATGTCTTGGCGCGCTTCGGTGTTTCCCGAAAGCTGCCGGATATCCTGGCTGGGGATGAATCCTTTGGGCACCACAACGGCGAGATAGATGGTCGCGGCCAGAGTGCCGGCGGCCAGCAGCATCGTGGTGAAGCGGTGGCGCATGACGCCGCGCAGCGCCCAGGCATATGTGGAAAGCATTCCCTCCAGAATTCTCTCCGATGCGCGGTAGATGGCATTGTGACGGCCGCTGGGTGGCCGCAGAAACTGGCTGCACAGCATGGGTGTCAGGCTGATGGAAACGAAGCCCGAGATCACGATCGCCACCATGATGGTCACGGCAAATTCGTGGAACAGCCGTCCCATGATTCCGCTCATGAACAGGACGGGAATGAATACCGCGGCCAGCGAGAGAGTCATCGAAAGAACCGTAAAGCCGATCTCTTTGGCCCCCTCGATGGCGGCCATCAAACGGCTCTGACCCATTTCCAGGTGCCGCACGATGTTCTCCAGGACCACAATGGCGTCGTCGACGACAAATCCCACCGATAGAGTAAGTGCCATCAGCGAAAGATTGTCGAGCGTGTATCCCAGAAGGTTCATCGCGGCGAATGTACCGATGATAGAGATCGGCAAAGCCAGACTCGGAATCAAGGTGGCGGAGACATTGCGCAGGAACACGAAGATCACGAGCACGACTAGAACCACCGAAAGCGCCAGCGTGAGTTTCACGTCGTTGAAGGAATCGAGGATGGGCTCGGAACGGTCCACTAGAACCGTCAATCTCACCGACGGCGGAATCTGTTCGCGAAAGGACGGCAACAGTGCCTTGATCCGCCGCACCACCTCCACCGTATTCGTGCCGGGCTGGCGTTGGACCGATAATCCGATCGCGCGCTCGCTGCCGCCCGCTTCCACCAGCCAGACCGCGCTCTTATCGTTCTGCACCCCGTCGACCACGTTGCCCAGCTCGGACAAACGCACCGGCGAACCGTTGCGGTACGCGACAATCATCCGGCCGAAGGCCGGGGCCGACAGTAGCTGGCCGGTGGCCTTGAGGGTCATGGCCTGTTCTTTTCCCCACAACGTGCCCACCGGGAGATTGACGTTGTGCTGGGCGAGCGATTGTTCCACTTCGTCGATTCCTATGTGGTGCGCCGCGAGGGCCCCAGGATCCATCTGGGCGTGGACGGCCCATTTTTGCGCACCGAATACATTCACCTGCGCGACACCGGCGAGCGAGGAAATGCGCTGCGCCATCAGGTTCTCGGCGTATTCATCCACCGCCGGGAGCGCCAGGGTCGGCGAAGACAGCGTCAGAAATAAAACCGGCTGATCGGCGGGGTTGACCTTCAGAATCGAGGGCGGCGTAGGCATTCCCGTTGGCAGCTTCTTGAGAGACGCGGAAATGGCGTTCTGGACATCCTGCGCGGCGGCGTCGATTGAACGGTCCAAAGTGAATTGAATGGTGATCGTGGTGGAGCCGATCCCGCTGCTCGAGGTCATGGAATCGATGCCGGCGATGGTCGCGAATTGGCGCTCCAGGGTGGTCGCCACGGACGCGGCCATGGTTTCGGGACTGGCGCCCGGAAGACCGGCGGAAACCTGAATGGTCGGGAAATCGACGTTAGGGAGATCGCTTACGGGCAACGCACGGTACCCGGCGACGCCGAACAGCACGATTCCGATCATCAGCAGCGCGGTCATGACCGGCCGCATGATGAAAATCTCAGTTAACTTCATTTAGGGATACGGGAAACTGGGTTTCGCCCATTATGTCTCGCCCACTATTTAGTTTAGCCATAGCCGCTATTTTCGGGGATCTGCCCATCAGCATAGGCAGAGCCCATGGACAGGTTTCCATCCGCCCGGCGTCGTAGAATCGTAAGTGAAGTAAAAAGCATGGAATCCAGCGTTTTCTGGCTACGGGTCGCTGCGTGTCTCTACGCGGTCGGGCTGCTGCACGCGATTCTGGTGCTGGTGCGGCACGGCCAGAACGTTTTTCCCCTGGCCCGCATGACCTTTCGGGTCGCCATCATCCTGCACGGCGTGGCGATCGTCGAACGGTTGATGTTCTCCGACGAGTTAGGTGCCGGTTACCAGACCCTCAGCGTGTGCGCGTTCCTGATCGCGGTGGTTTTCCTGATCGTGGAGTGGCGTTACCGTTTCCACGGCCTTTCGGTGGTCCTCTTCCCCTTGGTGTTCGGTATGACCCTGGTCGCGGCCATGGAACGCGCTCCCGGACCCGGCGCGAACGAGCCCATGGGGCAGGTCTGGCTGGGCGTCCACATTCTGCTGGTGCTGGCCGGTTACGCGGCGCTATCGCTGACCGCCGTAGCCGCCTTCGCCTACCTGATCCAGGAGCGCAGGCTCAAGCGAAAACAGACCAGCTCCCTGCTCGAGCGGCTGCCCCCGCTGGCGACGCTCGATAACCTGATCAGTAAATCGTTGGGTCTGGGCTTTGCATTTCTCACGCTCGGCCTGGTGTTCGGGATTATGTGGGCCGTGATCTATTCTCCCGGCACCAGTTGGATTGGCGACGCCCGCATCACCCTGTCGCTGGTCACTTGGGCGCTGCTCTTACTGATGATGATTCTGCGCGCTTCCGCGGGTTGGCGCGGCCGCAAAGCCGCAGTGATGGCGCTGGCCGTGCTCGGGTGTTCCGCGCTGACGTGGGCCGCGCATGCCGGATTGAGGAACACTCTGTTCCCATGAAGCTGCTCCTCACTGGCCTGAATCATCGCACCGCGCCCGTCGAGGTGCGCGAGCGGCTGGCTTTTGAAGATAAATCGCTGCCCGAGGCCCTGGCGGATCTGAGGCGGCGCCCCGGGCTGATCGAAGGCATGATCCTTTCCACCTGCAATCGGGTAGAGGTCGCCGTGACGGCCGAGGAAGAGGCCGACGTCGCATCCGCCGTCGAAGGATTCCTGGCCGACTCCAGACGTGTCGAGCGCGCCTGGGTGACTCCGTACCTTTACCGCTTCGACGGTCCCGAAGCCATCCGCCACTTGTTCCGCGTCGCCTCCAGCCTGGATTCGATGGTGGTGGGCGAGCCGCAGATCCTGGGGCAAATGAAAACCGCCTACGCGTTGGCCAGGGCGCAGGGCGCCGTGGGAGGATTCCTGGGGCAGGTGATGGACCGGGCGCTGAGCGTCGCCAAGCGCGTTCGTTCGGAAACTGAAATCGGCGAGAGTGCCGTCTCGGTGAGCTACGCCGCGGTGGAACTGGCCCGCGAGATTTTTGGAAATCTGCAAGGCAAGAAAGTCCTGGTGATCGGGGCGGGGAAAATGGCCGAAAGCGCCGCCCGCCACCTGAAGCGCGCCGGCGTTTCCGAAATCCTGGTGACCAACCGGACCCGCGAGCGCGCCGTGGCCCTGGCCGAGGAGTGCGGCGGCCGCGTGCTGGACTACGAATATCTCGAAGACGCGGTTCCGGAGGTCGATATTGTACTGGCATCCAGCGGCGCGCCGCATTTCATCCTGACGCGCGATCAGATGCGGGTAGCGATGGCTAAGCGCAAAAATCGTCCCATGTTCCTGATCGATATCGCGGTGCCGCGTAACATCGACCCGGCCGTGAACGAGCTCGATAGCGTATTCCTCTACGACATCGACGACCTGGGGAAAGTAGTCGAAGACAATCTTAAAGGCCGCATCGAAACCGCTAAGGAAGCCGAAGAGATCGTGCGGGAAGAAGTGGAACGCATGGTCGTGCGCCTGAAGACCCGCGAGGCGGCTCCGGCCATCGCCCTGCTGCAGGAAGAGATGGAAATCTGGCGCAAGGGCGAGATCGAGCGGCAGCGTTCCAAGCTCGGCAACCTGACTCCGCAGCAGGAAGAAGCCATCGAAGCGATCACGCGCGGGTTCATGAACAAGGTCAAACACAGGATTATTTCCCAGCTCAAGCGGCGGACGGCCGGTTCCCCAGGTGACGAGTGATCGTTATTGGCTCTCGCGGGTCGAAGCTGGCATTGTGGCAGGCGCAGCACATTGCGGAAGCGCTCAAGACCCTGGGTGTCGAAACCAGGATTGACATCATCAAAACCAGCGGCGACAAGATTCAGGACGTCGCTCTGGCGCAAGTGGGCGGCAAGGGTCTTTTTACCAAGGAAATCGACGAGGCCCTGCTAAGCGGCGCAATCGACCTGGCGGTGCACAGCATGAAAGATGTGCCTACGGGGCTGCCGCCCGGCCTGATCATCGCGGCGATCCCGGAACGCGAGGAGCCTCGGGATGCGCTGATTGGCTGCTCTCTCGCGGAGCTGCGCGACGGTTTGCGCATTGGTACGAGCTCGTTGCGGCGGCAGGCGCAATTGTTGGCATATCGCCCCGAATTGAAAATCGAAATGTTGCGCGGCAATGTCGATACCCGGCTGCGCAAGCTGGATGAAGGACAATACGATGCGATCGTGCTGGCGGCCGCGGGCTTGCGCCGCCTGGGCTGGCAGGATCGCATTACGGAGCTGATTCCGGCCGAGATCATGTGTTCGGCCGTGGGGCAAGGCGCTCTGGCGATCGAGACGCGCGACGATAGGGGCGTCGCGCATGAGCTGGCTCGCAAACTGGACCACGCGGATACGCGCACTGCGGTGATAGCCGAGCGCGCGATGCTAGAAGTGCTGGGCGGCGGCTGCCAGGTCCCCGTGGGTGGCTATGCTTATCTCGAAAAAGGCGTGATCCACATGCGCGCAGTCGTGGCATCGCCCGATGGCTCGCGGGTCGTGCGGGCGGAACTTTCTG
>Ga0310810_10002233_pt1 | contig 20677 bp, 22 predicted proteins | sample NCmetagenome_FD_207641 | JGI IMG/M metagenome (GOLD analysis project Ga0310810, IMG submission 207641) | Soil microbial communities from experimental microcosm in Duke University, North Carolina, United States - NC | ecosystem: Engineered > Artificial ecosystem > Soil microcosm > Unclassified ...
CTACCTGGACGAAGTGGTCGAAGCGCGTAAAGATACGACTGTCATCATCCATCCCCTCAGCGACGACCGCCGGTTGCTGCCGATCGAAAAGAAGGGACAAGTCCTCGAAGCCGCCGACGACTTTCTGTTGGTGATTTCGTACAACCCTGGCTACCAAAGCGTGCTGAAAGAACTGAAGCCGAGCACCAAACAGCGCTTCATGGCGATCGAATTCGACTATCCCATCCCCGAGATTGAAACGGCGATCGTGCGGCGCGAGGCCAGCGTCGCGGACGACCTCGCGCTCCGTCTCGTTAAGCTGGCCGGCAAAGTCCGCAACCTCAAGAACCATGGACTTGAGGAGGGAGTGAGCACGAGGCTGCTCATCTACGCCGGCATATTGATGCGAGAAGGCGTCCCGACCGACCGCGCCTGCGATGTCGCGATTGCCCGCCCGATTACCGACGATCCCGACATGCAGCGCAGCATCATGGAACTGGTAAAGGCGATCTTCTAGCAGCACGGGATGCTCAAAAATTCCGCCAACCGTCGTCTTTCGTCCTCCACGACCGTCCAGACCATCAGGAAAACGAGTGCGACGCAACCCATGCCTTCTTGCATTGTTCGTGATATTAAGGACGGAGCCATCCTCACCGTTCATGTCCAACCCAAGGCTGCGAAGACCGCGTGTGTCGGCACCCACGGCGAGGCGCTCAAGATTCGAATCGCGGCGGCTCCTGTCGATGGGGCTGCAAACCGGGAACTGATCCGGTTCCTCGCCGATGAATTCTCGCTGCCGATGGCAGCTGTGCACATCGAGTCTGGCGAGAGCAGCCGGCTAAAACGCGTGCGGTTGAAGGGAATGACGGCGGTCCATGTCATGACGTGTCTGCTGCGCAAAGGAGCGACGAAAGCGTGAGAAAGGCCATGGCCTTGGCCTTGTGCATGGCTGTCGCCCTCGGTGCCTGTTCAGAAGCTCGTCCCATCCTCTACGAAAACGCGCAATTGAAAACCGTCGGCAAAGAAGTCGCCGACCAGGATATCCAAGCCTGCAAGGAGGCGGCCGAAGCGGCCGGCGCCGAACAAGGCAGCGGCAAGGCCGGAGGTGTGGCAAAGAATACCGCCGTCGGCGCAGGCGTTGGTGCGGCGAGCGGAGCGGTAGGAGGAGCTATCTCAGGGTCGCCAGGTCTCGGTTCAGCCATCGGCGCCGCGAGCGGAGCCGTGTGGGGGTTGCTCATGGGACTATTCAACACCCGCTCCTCGCAACCGAACCAGGCCTATACCAATTATGTGAATCGGTGCCTCCAAGACAAAGGGTATGAGGTTACGGGATGGCAGTAAGGCGATCGTGGAAAACGACTCGGCCCTTCGTTTGGAACAGTATCACGGCGGTAGCTTTGTTCAGCTTCTTCTCTTGTGCGGGGGTGCCGGAGCCGATCTTACGGTCGAACGCAAAAGTGCAGCTTCAGGGACGTGAAGTATCGAAGTTGGATGTCGCGATCTGTCAACAAAAGGCGGAAGCCGCCGGGTTGAAGCCGGGGACCGGCAGCCGTACCGGAAATATGGCGGCTGGAGCCGGGCTGGGACTAGTCGCGGGGGCGGCCGTGGGCGCGTCGAGTGGATTGATTGGTGGTGTGACTGGAGTGACTATTGGGGCCGCAGCGGGCGCCGGCCTCGGTCTTCTGATCGGCGTCGTTGGAGGAGCGTACAAACCGCTCGAGCCAGACGAACGATATGCCAATGTTGTACTGGGATGCCTCTTCGAAAAGGGATACGAGGTTTCAGGTTGGGAATAGGCCAATGCTCTTTACTCGGCGAAAGAGCCTTTTGAACTGGCCTTGTGCCTACACGCCCGGCCCTTGTCTGGCGTCGGATCGGTGACAACACCATAAATCTCCCGTCCTTCGTGGCCTTCCGGAAGGTACTCAGTGATAGGCATCCCATCTTCACGGACGAACAACAGACAATGGCAATACTTGTAGATCTGCATTTCATCGCAGGCACAGATCCATCGACGCAGTTTGGCCTCCGCGACTTTATCCTTATAAAAATTGCACGGGCATAGCGGTTTCCCCAGTTCGTCGACGTGCATGGCAAGCCCCTTCACGACGGATTCCGTGACGGCGCGATTGGGATGCATCGTGGTCCCGCTCTTCTCGGCGAAGCCCCGGACATATTTCCACATTTTGTCGAGGCTCGCTTGCTTCGGTTCGGCCATGGGATGTCCTTTCAAAAGCCATTGACGGCGCAGGCGCAGTTTACAAGGCCTAGGCCGTTCTTTACAATCCAACACTTTCTCGCTTGGGTAAAGAACGCGTCCGGGCGCGTTCGGGCAGTGAAATCACGAATGCTGAAACTATGCCGTCTTCGGATGTTCGCGAACAATTGACGAACCGCCTGGCCGATGAGCTCGGTCTATCCATCGCTGCGGCGTTGATCGGGCGGGTGGAGCAATCTGCCAGCCAATCGGCGGAGGTATTGGCGCTGCTGCATGAGCTCGAACGCATCTCTCACAAGACTGTGCGCGCGGCGATCAATGCTTTTCCCGACCTGGACCGGCGGGCGGGCTGCGCGTTGCTAATTCCATGGCTGGATCTCGGTGTGGCGCTTGCTGAATCATCGGGTGCGACGGCGTTGAAATATTTCAAGGACAGCCCGCTCGTTCTGGGAGTGATCGAAGACAACGATCAGCGGCGTGCCGTCCTTGCCGTCGCCCTTGAGCTTGCCGAGGACGATGCCAACGTCGCCTGGGAATATCTCAAAGCGTCCCCCGCTGTTGCGACCGCCGTCCAGGCCGACCAGCTACCGCGCTGGCTGGACATCGGAATCGAATTTTCGCAATCGGATCCGGTCGTCGGGCTTGAGTACATCAGGCAGATTCCGGCATTGGCGCCGGTTCTGCCGTGGCAAGACGTGCGGGATTGGTTGACGTTCGCGACCAAACTCATCACGCCCAACGCGTTTGGTAAGCCGGACTATCTCGGCGCCGTAGAATTCCTCAGGACGAGCCCGTCGATCCTTGCCGCTATCGAGGCGCCGCTTCGCGCACAGGTGATTTCGGCAGGCACACTGCTTGCGGCGCAGCAGCCCGCTGTGGGGATCGCGTGGCTCGCGGAATGCCCAGCGCTGCTGCGTCCGCTGCCTTCTGTCTCGTGGCGGCTCAAGGTCCTGCAATACGGCGTCCTCCTTGCCGAGCGCGACGCAGAGGCGGCGCTGTCTTACCTTAGAAAGACTCCCGAACTCATCGGTCTGCTGGGAGATCAGTCAACGGCCTTCAGCCGATTCGACCAATGGTTTTCGGCAGGCATAGAAGTGCTGTCCTACAGTACCGAAGGAGGGCGGGCGTACTTTGCCGCCGAATCGCAGAAGGCGCTGCGCTCTGTCGAAGAGGCGTTAAGCGGCGTGCCCCTTCGGCACATCGCCCGCCGTCTCAAGTTATTCGTGGAGGCGTTGTGCGGAGTCGAGGTCTCAATTACAGCCAAGGCGGACGAGGCCGGGGTGCCGGCGCGAGCCACGGTCAGTGCCGACGGAAAAACCATCGCCCTGCCGGCGCTGTTGCGGCGCTATGCCGATTCGAAACAAAACGAGCGGCTCTATCTCATCATCGCCGCGCATGAGGCTGGACATCTCGAATTCGGAACGTATCGGCTTGCAATGAAAACGTTGGCCGATTTGGCCTCGGCCGCCAGCCGTCGCTACGGTCGTCTCATGTTGGCGGCGCCGCAAACGCTTGGCGATCTGTTTCGTCTGTATCCGCAGCCGCGTTTAATGCAGGATCTTTGGGCGCTCCTCGAGGATGCACGCGTCGAGTACCTGCTTCAAAGCCGGTACCCCGGGCTTCGGGGCGATTTGGCCCAGTTCGCTGCCGACGTCATCATTGCTCGCGATCCCGCTCATGGCCTCACGGTACGAGAGTTGGTCGTGGATTGTCTGTTGCGGCTTATGGCCGGCGCATCTTTTGCCTCAGCGGTGCCTCATGCGCTCACGGATGAAGTCTCGATTCTCTGGACGATGTGTCAACCGGTGTTGAACGACGCCGCGACGGCGGAAGATGCCGTCACCACGGCCGACGAGGTTTACAGGCGTTTGGACGCACTTGTTGCGTCAGCACCCGCGACGCCGGAAGAGCCGTCAACACCGTCATCCGTTGACGTGGCTCAAAGGGCGCTGGATGAAAGTAGGGATGTCTATCGTCCTGTCGAGCACTTATTCTACCGTGGAGAGATGAACCCGGATCTCGTGGGGCAACCAGGGGAGCAGCGGCAGGGCGAGAGAGCTGAGAGCGGCAGCGCAACGGAAGGAAGAGCCTGCGGGCTACGGGACCAGAGGGATCGAGCGCCTGTGCAGGCCGGCGAAGCGGTGACGGGCAGCCGCTCGTTACCCTCGTTGGTCGAGGAGGTGCTCGCCGTCGAAGTCGACGAACAGGTCATCTCACCGGGCGGTGTTGATGAAGGAATTCGCCGCTATCCCGAGTGGGACTACCGGCTTCAAGACCACCGTGTCAATTGGTGCCGCGTCATCGAGCGTGCGGCAGACCGTGGCTCGGATGAATGTGTCTCTAGCACCTTGGGCGCTCAGCGGAGCACCGTCCGATCGCTGCGGCGATTCTTCGAGTCATTGAAGCCGCCCGCTTTTCGCCGCGTTGCCGGCCAGCCGGATGGAGAGGATCTGGATGTCGATGCCGTCGTGCGCAGAGCGGCCGACCAAAAGGCCGGGTTCGAAGGCGGCGATCGGATCTACGTCAGACATGAAAAAAAAGAGCGCGACGTCGCCGTCGTCTTTTTAGTGGACATCAGCGGGTCGACGGGGCGCCAGCTTGACGGCGGCCGGCGAGTGATCGACGTGGAAAAGGAAAGCCTGGTGTTGCTGTGCGAAGCCCTGGATGCGGTGGGGGATCAATACGCACTCTATGCCTATTCGGGGCAAGGTCGAGGGTCGGTCGAGGTTCAAGTGATCAAGGAGTTTGACGACCCGTTGGGCGCGACGACCGCGCAACGACTGGGCGGACTTGCGCCTGGACAACAGAACCGCGACGGTGCGGCGATCCGCCATGCGGTGCACAAGTTGAATGAGCGGAGCGCGAAAACACGGCTTCTCATACTGCTTTCCGACGGCCGGCCGTTGGACGGCGATTACAAAGACGAGTATGCGCTCGAGGACACGAAAGCCGCGCTGCAGGAAGCCAAAAAGGACGGCATTCATCCGTTTTGCATCACGATCGACCGCGAAGCGGACCGCTATCTGCGCCGCATGTACGGTGATGTTGGATACGCCGTCATCGAGCGAGTTGAATCGCTTCCCTCGAATCTTCCCAGGTTGTATCAACGTCTGACAACCTGACGGCCAGGTCTGACGTATGACGGGTGGACACTCGGTGACAAGAAACGCCTTCCAAGCATGACCGACCACCCGATCAAGCGGACTGTCCCCCCCTGGTTGTACAAGCTCTTTACGGGGCATCAATATCCCTATGTTCGCCGCTTGGCCAAGTTCGCCCAACCCCTCAACCCCGGTGAAGACCGACCGGAGCCGACGAAGGAGATGATCGAGGCCAAATTTTGGGAGGTTTTTCCGCATTGTTCGGCTAAAATCCTTCAAGAGGTCAAGAGCGGCATGATCGTCGTTTTTCACGACCTCGGCGAGTATCCGCCGGGAGGTTATCAAGAGCTCATAGACAATCCAGAAGAGTTTCTGGCAAAGACATACGGAAAAAAGAAAATTAAGGTGAATTTCTATCATGGAGACAATTTCGTGTGCACGATCAACTTTAAAGTGGCTGGGTGGACGGAACATGAGCACTGAGAGCAGTGAGACGCAAGACTGAGCACTCAGCGTTTCCGGAGGCTGTATGGGGCGACCGAAAATCACCGTGGTGGGGGCCGGCAATGTCGGCGGAACGACGGCGCAGCGCTTGGCCGAACGCGACGCGTACGATGTCGTCCTGGTAGACATCGTCGAAGGCGTGCCGCAGGGCAAGGCGCTCGATATTTCGCAAGCCGGGCCGGTCTGCGGCTATAGCACGAAGGTCGTCGGCACGAACGGGTATGCCGAGACCGTGGGGTCGTCGATCGCGGTCATCACGTCGGGTATTCCACGAAAGCCGGGGATGAGCCGGGACGAGTTGCTCGCCACGAATGCCAAGATCGTTAAGTCCGTTGTCAGTGAGCTGGTGTCACGGTCTCCCGACATCATTCTCATTCTCGTGACCAATCCGTTGGACGCAATGGTCCATGTGGCGAGAAAGATCAGCGGGCTGCCCAAGGCGCGGATCATCGGCATGGCGGGCGTTCTCGATTCCGCCCGGATGCGCACCTTCATTGCAGAAGCGCTCAACGTACCGGGCCCTGACGTTGAAGCCATGGTCCTCGGGGGGCACGGCGATACCATGGTCCCGCTACCACGCTACACAGCTGTGAAGGGCCGGCTGGTATCGGAGATGATGTCGAAAGCGCAACTCGAAGCAATCGTCCAACGCACCCGTGACGGCGGTGCTGAGATTGTGACGCTCCTCAAATCGGGCAGCGCCTTTTACGCCCCTTCGGCGTCGGCGGTCGACATGGTCGAAGCGATTCTGAAGGATACGAAACGCGTGATGCCCTGCGCCGTCCTCTGTGAAGGCGAATATGGCTTACGCGACGTCGTCGTTGGCGTGCCCGTCCAGCTCGGCAAAGGCGGAGCGGAGCGGATTGTGGTGTATGAGTTGACGGCGCAAGAACAGAAGGCGCTCGAACTCTCGGCGAATGCCGTGCGCGAATTGTGCGCGGCCGTGGATCGATTAATGGCATCGCTCTGACGCTCTGGGCCTTCTCCAGACTTCTGTTCGCTTGACAACCGCAGAGAGCCTACAGTACAGAAGGCAGTTTAGCAGTGCACCGAACGAGGAGACGCTATGAAATTTCTTGAAGATCCGATGCAAACGATGGGTGCCGGGTTTGCCTTGGCACTCGTGCTCATTGTCGTATACCTGGGCATTGCCGGCGTGGGAGCCGGTGAAGCCGATTGGACCGGGATCATCATCCGGTGGATTCACTTCCTGGCCGGTATTACCTGGATCGGGTTGCTGTACTTCTTCAATCTGATCAATGCAGCGTTTATGAAGAGTCTGGATGGTCCGACAAAAAACATCGTGATTCCGAAGTTGATGCCCTCCGCACTGAACTGGTTCCGTCACGGAGCCACGATCACCGTGCTAGCCGGAATTTTGCTCTACATCAAGTTGTACATGAATGGGGGAACCGGCGCCTACGCCTTGGCGATCGGCGGTCTTCTGGGCATCATCATGATGGCCAATGTCCATGCCATCATTTGGCCTAACCAGAAGAAGATCATTGCCGCCGTCACCGCCGCGGCCCAAGGCACTCCGGCACCGGCTGAAATGGCCCAATGGGGTCGCACCGCCTTGTTGGCGTCCCGCGTCAATTTCATGCTCTCGATTCCCATGTTGTTCTTCATGGGGGCAGGGAGTCATCTGAAATAACCTGCCGTCCGGCTGACAGGGGTCGACCCCCGTCAGCCGGTTCGTGCTGTCCCCGAACCACTAGAACGGCCATTATGCCCACAATGGGCTAGGGCTGTCGTCCTAACCCATTGAGATTCAGGCCTATTCTCGGCGCTTTGCCTTGACGGATGAGGAAGGCGCCCCGTATAGTACCCTCTCACCTTTGTGCCGCCTTGGAGCGTACTGATGATGACGTTGACCGACGCCCGCCTCGTCGAAAAGATCGATGGCGCCCCTTGGGACATCGACGCGTACATCAAGGTCGGCGGATACGAGGCCTGGAAGAAATGCGTCAAAGAATTGACTCCTGAACAAGTCGTCCAGGAACTCAAGTCCTCCGGGCTCCGCGGGCGTGGCGGCGCCGGCTTCCCCACCGGTGTGAAATGGGACAAGGTGCTGAATCACCGTGTGAAGGAACGATACTTCGTCTGTAACGCCGGCGAGCATGAGCCGGGAACGTTCAAAGACCGACATCTGCTCAAAACCATTCCTCACCAGCTGATCGAAGGATGTCTGATCGCCTCACGGACGGCGCAGGCCAAGGCCTCCTTCATCTACGTGAACCACGAGTATGAAGAGGAACGCGAAAACCTGAAAAAGGCCTTGGCACAGGCGAAGGAACGGGGGTTCGTCGGAAAGAACATTCTCGGCAGCGGCATCGACATCGACCTACAAGTGTTCGAAGGCCACGGCAGCTACGTCGCGGGTGAAGAAACCGCGATGTTGGAATCGATGCAGGGACGTCCGGCAATGCCGCGTCAGAAACCGCCATTTTATCCGACGGATTACGGGTTGTATGGGAAGCCGACGTTGGTGAACAACGTCGAGACCTTGTGCAACATTCCACGGATTCTGCACAAGGGCGCGGCCTGGTTTACGCAGGTCGGCACAGAGAAATGTCCCGGCACAATGATGTTTTCGTTGAGCGGTGCCGTCAACCGCCCCGGCGTGTATGAAATGCCGATGGGTGTGAGCATGCGGGAATTGGTTGATCGGTGCGGCGGAGGCGTTCCCGGCGGAAGGAAGATCAAAGCCGTGTTCCCCGGTGGACCTGCGTTTTCAATGGTGACCGCAGACCAGCTCGATCTTCCAATGGACTTTGATTCGTTGAAGAAGGCGGGAACCGGTTTGGGCTCAGCTGGAGTGATCGTGGTCGACGACGCCACCTGTATGGTCCGGCAAACGCTGAAATTTTCGAATTTTTTCAAAGGCGAGAGCTGCGGGCAGTGTCCGCCCTGCCGGATGGGCACGATTAATCTCGCGACGCTGATGACCAAGATCGAGGCCGGCGAAGGCACTCAAAAGGACCTCGACAGCCTGCTGCAGCTGTGCGGCTTCGTCAAAGGGACGGGATATTGCACGCTAGTCACGGGTGCGGCAGTGCTCGTGCAGAGCAGCCTCAAGCTGTTTCGCCATGAATTCGAAGACCATATCAAGCTACAGCGCTGTCCGTTCCCGCCGGTTGCGCAGGAGGCAGTCGCGCATTGAAGGAGGCGCCCGGATGCCGTTGGTGACGTTTCTTCATCCCAAAGGCAGAAGCGGAACCGTGCCACGAAACACCACCTTGCTTGATGCCGCCAAGGAACTGGGCTTCCCGCTGAACCACGACTGCGGAGGCAATGCCTCCTGCACGACCTGTCGTGTGGAGGTCCAGCAGGGCGCGGAGCATCTGTCGGAGATCGACTTCGAGGAGCAGGACCTTCTGGATCGCGAAGCGCTGAGTGAACCCTGGCATCGGCTGGGATGTCAGGCGAAGGTGCTTGGGGACGTCGTCGTCAAGGTGCCGGAAAGCAAGTGGGCGGCGCCGACGACGAGTCAGTCGGAAGCCCAGGGTGTTGATATTCGTTAAAGAGGTGTTACACTAAGCAAACCAGGCGGTTGTGAAGGCCGGCCTGCTGATAAGGAGGAGCACGATGGTCACGATTACCCCCGTTGCGGAGCAAAAGATTCACGAATTGATGAAGGAAGAGAAGGACGTCGTGGGATTGCGGATTTACGTCCGTGGCGGTGGCTGTCATGGCTATCAATACGGCATGGCGTTCGAGTCCAAAATGGCTGAAGATGACACTGTCATCGAAAAGGGTGACGTCAAGGTGATTATGGACTCTCAGAGCGCGCCGCTGCTCCAAGGGGCGGAAGTCGACTATGTCGACAGCGTCCAGGGCTCCGGATTCTCGATCAAAAACCCGCAGGCGAAGACGACGTGCGGCTGCGGCAGTTCCTTCAGCGCGTAACACCTGCCGAACAGGCGCCCGACACGAGCGAATGACGACTCGAAGCCAGGGTTACCCGACGGGGTGATCCTGGCTTCTCTGTTTCGCTTCTTTGCGGAACGACCGACGAACCGCCATGTAAGGAGCCGGACTTACGACGACCATGGCACAGCTCACGATGACCAGGCGCTATCGCTTCTGCGCCGCACATAGATTGCACACGGACTTTTTGACCCCTGAACAAAACTGGGCGGCCTTTGGAAAATGCAATAATCCAAACGGCCACGGTCACAATTACGTCGTGCTCGTGACCGTCAACAGCGGGATTGGCCCCCGAGCCTACCGGCCTGAGGATCTCGACCAGATCGTCGACAAGGAGATCGTATCCCGCTTCGATCATCACGATCTCAATGAGGACCCGGCCTTTGCCGGAACGACGACGACGGGGGAGAACCTGGTCAAACTTATTTGGGATCTGCTCGTGGTCAAACTTCCGGCCGGCTCGCTTGCCAAAGTCGGTGTGATTGAGACCAGAGACAATTATTTCGAGTATGCGGCGCCTGCCGCGGTTCGTTAACTGGAGCGCAAGACAGCTATGGCACAACGCCGGCGCCGAGCACCGATCAGTCGCATGGAAGATCTCCCTCCCGTTTCCCGTCCCCAGGACATTAACGTGATGACCAGTCTGGTGAGCCAGCTCTTGAAGGCGCTGGGGGAATCACCGGGACGGAACGGATTGCTCAGGACGCCCGAACGGGTGGTGAAGGCGCTGCTGTTCATGACCCGTGGTTATCACGAGGATATCGAGCGCCTGCTGAACGGGGCGCTGTTTCCGATTGAATACGACGAAATGGTCATCGTGAAGGATATCGATTTTTTCAGCATGTGCGAGCATCACATGCTGCCGTTTTTCGGCAAGTGTCATGTCGGCTACCTGCCGAACAAGAAAGTCGTCGGCCTTAGCAAAATCCCCCGGGTGGTGGATGCGTTCGCCAGGCGGTTGCAGGTCCAGGAACGGCTCACGACCCAGATCGCGGAAACACTCAAGCGGAAATTGGACGCGCACGGTGTGGCGGTTGTCATGGAGGCCCGCCATCTGTGCATGATGATGCGTGGGGTGGAAAAGCAAAATACGCTGGCTGTCACCAGCTCCATGCTGGGCGCCTTCCGGACGCAAGAACAAACGCGCAATGAGTTTTTGAAGCTGATCAGGCGAAACGCCGTCGGAGAAGCTTAGCGCGCTGGCAACGAGACTTTCTTGGCAAAGCGCTCGACCGCTGCGGTGAATTGATCCGGCTGCTCGAGGTTGCTCAAGTGACCCGCGTCCGGAATGACGACCAATTCAGCGCTCCGGATGCGCTTGGCCATCCGCTCGGCATCCGCTCTCGTAGTCAAGACATCATCCGCTCCGACGATCACCAACGTGGGCACCGTGATGGCCGGCAAGAGGTCGGTCGAATCCGCCCGTTCGGCGATGGCCATCAGCGCCCCGATGATTCCAGGGACCGGCGCTGCCTGTAGCAGGGCTCTCACCTTCGCCACTAGATCCGGATCGCGGTCATACCGTGCCGGCGCGAGCAGCTTGGGCAGCATCTCCGCAATCACCGCCGACGGCCCCTCTGCCGCAGTCCGCTGGGCAAGATTAAACCGCCACTGAATTTGTGCAGGTGTGTCGGCCTCGGCGCGCGTATCCGCCAGGACAAGTCCGCGCATCAACGTGGGATGCGCTCGATACAGCGCAAACTCTAGGTAGCCGCCCAGCGAAAGCCCGACGAACAGTGCGTTCTCAACACCCAGGTAGGCCAAGACGTCCTTCACATCGCGGACGTAGTGCTCCATGCTGTAGCGCCAGTACGGCGCGTCGGATTCTCCCAATCCACGCAAATCGATCGAAATGGTTCTGAACTGGCGGCTCAGCGCGGCCGCTTGCGTAGCCCACATGGTGCGATTCAACGGAAACGCATGAAGAAACACGATCGGCGGACCCATCCCTTGCCCTTGCCCTTGGTCGTCATAGGCGATGTTCACTCCGTTGACGTGCGTTTTCATGGGGAAGGTGGTTAGCCGTCCGTTTCGTAACATCGGCGGCGGCCGGGGTCAAGAGCCGCCTGAGCCGGTCTCGAAGCGGATTGCTCTGCATTGGATGGGGCGGATAAGATTTGGGCGCTGGCACCACGATGAGCCGACCGAACGAATTCGCTCCAGACTTATTTGACTCGCCGAGGGGGCGCCGTCACGTCGAGGCACCGTTGGCTGAACGGATGCGTCCGCAATCCTTTGGTGACCTGACGGGCCAGGACGAGATCGTCGGGAAAGGCCGCCCGCTCAGAAATGCGATCGACGGCGACCGGCTGTCTTCCGTGATACTTTGGGGACCTCCGGGATGCGGCAAAACGACGCTTGCCCATCTCATCTCCCGGACAACGAAAGCGCATTTCGTCTCGTTCTCCGCCGTCACCAGCGGCGTGCCGGAATTGCGCGAGATCATTCGAGCGGCTCAGCACCGCCTGGCGACGCAAGGTCAGAAGACCATTGTCTTCGTCGACGAAATCCACCGCTTCAACAAAGCGCAGCAGGACGCATTTTTGCCCCACGTTGAGCAGGGATCGATCATTCTGATCGGGGCGACGACGGAAAACCCGTCATTCGAGGTGATCGCGCCGCTACTCTCGCGTTCGTTGGTCGCCGTCTTGCGTCCGTTGGACGACGAAGCCTTGAGACGCATTCTCGATCGCGCCCTGGCAGATGCGGATCGTGGTCTGGCGACGAAGCATCTCGTGCTATCCGAGGAGGCGCGCCGTCGCCTCATCGGCTTTGCCAACGGCGACGGCCGGTCGCTGCTCATGGCGTTGGAATTTGTCGCCGAGGAGGCTGTCCCGCAGCCGGACGGCACGAATCGGCTCGACGATGCCAGCGTAGAGGCGGCGCTGCTGAAGAAAACGCTCCGCTATGACAAGGCCGGTGAAGAGCACTACAACCTGATCTCGGCCTACATCAAAAGTCTCCGAGATTCCGATGCCGACGGCGCCCTGTATTGGCTGGCGAGAATGCTCGAAGCCGGTGAGGATCCGAAGTTCATTGCCAGGCGGCTCGTGATTTTTGCGTCGGAAGACGTTGGCAACGCCGACCCGTTCGGCCTCGTCGTGGCGACGGCCGTCGCACAGGCGGTGCAGTTTGTCGGGTTGCCGGAAGCGCAAATCAACCTGGCGCAGGGCACGACGTTTTTGGCGACCAGACCCAAAGACAATGCCTCATACACCGGACTGCTGGAGGCGCTCCAAGACGCCAAGGCCGGCGGCAATCTGGGCGTTCCCCTGCATCTACGCAACGCCGTGACGTCGCTGCTGCGGGACCTGGGCTACGGCAAGGGGTATCGATATGTGCACGACGACCCTCAGGCGAGGGAGCAATCGCATTTGCCGGAGGCCTTGAAAGGTCGCAAGTACTACAAGCCAAAGGAGAAATAGTCGCACGTGGCGTCGTTGGACAAAGCAGGCTAATCGGTTATACTTAGCGCCATGAAGCGTTCAGAGCCGAAACGGAACCCCATCGTAACGGCTACGAGCGAGCGCCGAAAGCTGGTCAGGGCCACTTTGGTCGGATCTGCGCTGGTGTCGCCGAAGGCGGGCGCAAAGGCGATTACCGCCGTGCTCGACAACGTCAACAAAGTCGGCGCCGGCTTGCATGCCAAGGACAAACTGCTGAACGGCGAGAAAGTCACCGTCTCGCTAGCATTCCTCGACTCCGACCAGGTCGAACAACAGGAAAAACTCGACGGGACGGTCGCATGGGTCAAGCCGTGGGAAAAGGGTTTTTTGATCGGCGTGGTCTGGGATGAACTCGTCACGAAAGAGAAAAACAAGTGGCTGTATTACTATCTTGAAGAAACGATCAAGTCCTCGGCGTAAGGGTTCCTGATCCTCCTCCTAGCCGATCGCCGCCAGTTTTTGCTTCACGTCCGCCAATTCAGATGAAAGCGATTCCCACCGCGCGGTAAGCCGTTCGAGTTCCTTCTTCCAGAGGTCCTGTTCCTGATGGAGGTCGTTCCATTTGGCGAACTCCTGATAGACCGCCGGGTCGGCCAGCAACTGATCCCGTTCCTTGATCTTGCTCTCGTGGTCTGCGATCTCCGCTTCGGCCCGAGCCACTTGCTTTTCGAGCCGTGTCTGCGTCTTGTTCAAATCACGCCGATCTGCGGCCGTGGACTTTGGCGCTGATTGCGAAGCCATGGCCTTCGTCGGACCGGCGGTCTTGTCCTGGGGAGGCTTGGCCGTCAATTCCTCGCTCGATTCCTTGATCGATTCGAATTCCTGCGCCTTCTTCCACAAATAATATTCGTAATCTCCGAAGAAGTTCCGCGCGTTCCCATCCTCGATCTCCACCACCCGTGTGGCGATCCTGGTCAGGAACGTCGGATCGTGCGAGATAAAGACGATGGTGCCGGGGAATTCGGTCATGGCGTCCGTGAGCACGTCGACCGACGCCGGATCGAGGTGATTCGTCGGCTCATCAAGGAGCAGGGTATTCGCGGGTTCGACCAACATGCGGGCGAGTGCCACCCGGTTCCGCTCTCCGCCGCTCAACGCTTTGATGGGTTTTTTTTGGTCCTGGCCCGAAAAGAGAAACGCGCCGGCGAGTCCCCGTAGAAAGTTCGTTTCAGCCGTGGTCGATACCTCTCCGAGCGATTCCAGAATTGTATGCTCGGGGTTCAAGGTTTCGGCCTGGTGCTGGGCAAAGTAATGAAGGCTGACGCCGTGCCCTACCGTCCTCGTGCCTTTGTCGGGCGGCAAGACGCCAGCGAGCATCTTGAGCAGCGTGCTTTTCCCGGCGCCGTTTTCGCCAACAAGCGCCACCCGCTGGCCTCGTTCCACCGTGAAATCCAGCGAGGTATAGACGACCTTCTCGCCGTAGCGTTTGCTGACGCTGTTCAGATCCAAGACATGACGCCCGCTGGTGGACGGCAATGGAAACTTGAACTTGACCCGTTTGGCGTCCCGCTGCAATTCGATGAGCTTGACCTTCTCCAATTGCTTGATCCGCGACTGGACCTGGCGGGCTTTATTCGCTTGGTAACGGAAACGGTCCACGAACTGCTGAACGCGGGCCACTTCTTTTGCCTGCCGGGTGGCCGCTGCCTGAGTTTGGGCATCGCGAGCGGCACGGAGTTCGCGAAACTTCGTGTAGTTGCCGCGGTACTCCTGAATCGTCTTATCGCGAAGCTCCCAAATATGGGTGGCGATCCGGTCAAGGAATGCGGTGTCGTGACTGATGACGAGCAAGGTCAATTTCGAGTTGAGCAGGAATTCCTCGAACCAGCGCTGCGTCGGTTTATCGAGATGGTTGGTCGGCTCGTCCAGCATGAGCACGTCGGGATTCGACAAGAGCAGGTGGGCGAGCGCCACCCGCATCCGGTAGCCGCCCGACAACTTCTCGACCGGGCGCGAGAAATCCGCCTCGCTGAAGCCGAGGCCCGACAGGATGCGCTTTGCTTCGTGCTCCGGGTATTCGTCGCGGTGTGCCGCATCGAGCGCCGTTTTCCCGGTGATAGTTTCCAATTCCTGGGGCAGGTAGCCGATGCTGAGGCGCGGCCGTTTGCGAATCGTGCCGTTATCGGGCGACTCCTCGCCCAAAATCATCTTGAAGAGCGTGGTCTTTCCGGTTCCATTCGGCCCGACCAGGCCGACACGGCTGTGCGGCCGCAAGTGAGCCGAGGCCCCGTCGAACAGGACTTTCGTGGAGAACTGCTTATGAACGGACTCGATTTGCAGCATGAGCCAATACCAGTAAAAGGATGAACGATGATCAGACGGCTAGGGCGTTAGCCCAGAGGCGGAAGGCGCATGGATGCGATGGGAGATGGGTTCAACGGCATGCTTGAACGTTAGTTTGATTCTTCGCCTGCGATGTCATGACCCTCGGAGCAAGTGAACTTATCGGTCGGCTGTGCATCTACGGCTCGTTGCGTCCTTGTGGTCCGACGAAACGTGCAAGCTCGATTTCGTCCGACGGCTTACACGAAGTGCGGTTTGGTGGAGCTGGCGGGGATTGAACCCGCGACCTCGTGAATGCCATTCACGCGCGCTCCCAGCTGCGCCACAGCCCCACGCCAGATGGTCTGAACCTGGTGAAAAACCGGAGAAAACTGAGACGATTAGTTCGGAAACGAGGTCATGCTAACACTGCCCTCTGCGGCCAGTCAAGGAAAGGAGGCGGTTCTTGACAAACATCAGATGGCTCCCTACCATGACGCTCCGGCCCTGGCCATTTGTCCGCCTAGGGCCCTTTTTTTGAAAGCCTCTCAAATGGGAAATCTCGTCGTCATAGGCGCCCAGTGGGGCGATGAAGGAAAGGGCAAGATCGTCGATATCCTCGCCCGGGACGCGGATGCCGTCGTCCGTTACCAGGGCGGATCGAATGCCGGTCACACGGTCATCAACGACCGTGGGACGTTCATTTTTCATCTTGTTCCGTCCGGCATTCTCTACCGCGGTACGCTGTGCGTCATCGGCAACGGGGTGGTGGTCGATCCCGCCTCATTGATCGAAGAAATGGATCACTTGCAGGGTCAGGGCGTGAAGTTCGGAAAAAACTTCGTCATCAGCCAGCGGGCTCACGTCATTCTTCCTTATCACAAGGCGATCGACAAGGCCGCGGAGCAATCAAAGGGATCGCGGCGGATCGGCACGACCGGCCGCGGGATCGGACCATCTTACGCCGATAAAATCTCCCGCATCGGCATCCGAATGGGGGACCTGCTGAATCCCACCGCCTTTAGAAGAAAGCTGGAAGAGAACCTCGTTGAGATCAACTGGTTCTTGGAACAGCTGTACAAAGTGGAGCGGTTTGAAGTCGAAAAAGTCTATCAGCAGTATATGGGATATGCCGATCGCTTACGAAGCCACATCGTCGATGCCACGATGCTCGTCAACCGTATGGTGGACGCCAAGAAAACGATTCTGTTCGAAGGCGCGCAGGGGACGCATCTTGACGTCGACATGGGCACCTATCCCTATGTCACCTCATCTAGTTCCACCGCGGGCGGGGCGTCGACCGGCACGGGCGTGGGTCCGACGAAGATCGACGCCGTGCTTGGAGTGGCGAAGGTGTACAGCACGAGAGTTGGAAGCGGACCTTTTCCGACAGAATTGACGGACGAGGTCGGGTCCGGACTACAAGAGAGGGGCAAGGAATTCGGCGCAACCACCGGACGTCCCCGCCGTTGCGGATGGTTCGATGTCGTCGTCGTCCGGTATGCCACAATTGTCAACGGCTTTGCCTCATTGGCCATGACGAAACTGGACGTTCTTGACGGCTGTAAGGAACTGAAGGTGTGCACCGGATACCGGCACGACGGCCAGCTCTATCGCGACATGCCCGCGGATCTGCAAATGCTGACCGAATGCGAGCCAGTGTACAAGCGGTTCAAAGGATGGTCCTCCTCGACGACCGGGACCACCAGCTATCGCGCTCTTCCTTCGGAAGCAAAGCGGTATCTGCAATACCTCGAAGAGTCAGCCGACTGTCCCATCGATATCATCTCGACCGGATCCAAACGGGATGCGACGATCGTACTCAGAAATCCGCTGAAGACTCGGTCGAGAACACGCAAGGGTTGAATCGGTCTCTCTAGGCACGTGCGGATCTTCGGTGCTACAATTCCCCACTTCATTTCGTGAGCCGCTAGCTCAGACGGTAGAGCATCGCCCTTTTAAGGCGAGGGCCCTGGGTTCGAGTCCCAGGCGGCTCACCATTTTTCAATAGGTTCGGAGTACCCACCGCCACTGCCTTCTTCTCATAGGCCAAACCATAGGCCATTTTGAAGGCCGAGTCGAGTTTCATCACCGCTTCCCGGAGCTTCCGATCCCAGGCGGGTCCCCCATGGGAGTACGTGGCTGTAATGCCTGGCATCCGATGTCCGAGCAACGCCTGTCGCACCTCGTAGTCGACGCCGAGGCCTTGGAGCCGGGTTGCAAAGCTGTGCCTCAGATCATGGAAATGAAGGTCCTGGATTTTTGCCAGCTCACATACACGAGACCAGTACTTCTTGAAGGCTCGGACATCATCCCAGCGGCGGAACACCCGGCCGTCAGCGATCGAAGGGAGGGGGTCGTGGAACGCCCAAAGTGCCGATGGATTCAGGGGCAGCCGAGCAGGGGTTCCCTTCAAGCGAGAATGGCTTGGTGGCAGGACGAGCCACCAACCATCTGCCTCTTCCCGGATCCACGAGCGTTGCCTCTGCCCTAAAACGGCCTCGGGGAAGTCCAAGGGCGAAGAGGTTTTCGAAACCGAACGGTAGGAGTTCTCTTGCTTGGGCTGTCTAGATGCCCGTGTTCTGTCCGTACACTGAAACCGGTTCAAGCCAAGTCAGACCGAAATGCCGTTGGATGACTACTGCTAACACCTTGATGGAATAGGAAGGAGTCGACAGGAGTCTTGTAGCAGGTTGCCCTCATAACCAAAACCTCGCAGGTTTGCCGGGTTGCTCTCCCGAAGGGCATGGACCACTAAAGCGGATCTCATGCGATCGCCCTCGTGGATCCTTATTTCGTTTAATTCGTTTATTTCGTAACTCGGGGAAGGCAACCGGCTCTCTCAATCTCTCTCAGTTCTCGTCAGTACACGGACACTTTACGGACACCGACACGGGATTTCAATCGCGGTAGTGGTGAGGGTCCTTTCGGCGGTTTCCTTTATTGAGCGATTTCTAAAAGCGAAGGGCCAACCCCCCTTCTCTTGAGGACTGGCCCTCCGCCTTCGACTCTTATTACTTCAGACGAGACTTCGTTTTACGCTGACTGCCGTCTCCAAATGCTAATCCCGATTAAACCAGCTCCGAGCAGAATTAATGAGGCTGGTTCGGGAGTGGTGACGGGGCTGCCAACCGAAACAGCCTGCGACAGAAGATCACACCCCGGCGCGCACGGCGTACCATTAATCGAAAACACTACCTTCAGATCCGGACTGCTCGTGAGGGTCCCAGTATAACCGAAGGTGAAGGTGTTATTGTTGGTCAACAGAGCCCCTCCGGTGTTGAAGCAGAAAGCACCCTGCGGATTGCCTTTTGTGTCACAGCCAGATGCACTCGCATTTATCTCTGCGCCGGGAACAATGCTAAAGCCATTATTGGAAGTGAGCGTCGTGACTCCGATATCTTTGAACTCCAAAGCGTCAATGTCGTTGATGCCTGTCCAGTTGCCACTTGCATTGGTAACATTATTGATAGCCAACGTGAGAGTACCCCCACTTGCACTCAAGAGAAACTCTACGTCTTGAAAGGTTAGCGCCCAGGAGGCCGGTGTAGTGACCAACCCAAGCGCGAGAATCATGAGTGATGTAACCATTTTGCCTTTCATCTTCTTGCCCCTTTCTTTCACTTAGACCACGAACTGTAAAGCCGCACCGGCTCTCGCTGAGTAAAAGAGTCGTACTGATCGTGTCCGGATTCAGTTAGCTATTGTGCGGATAGACTGGAAGACGTCGTGGAGGATCGCTCTGCGAGGGACTCGATGTGTATCGGTGATGCTCTTCGGCTGCCAGATGGCTCCTTGTTTGTGGAACTTGGACCATGACGGCCATGGAAGGATGCACATACAATGCGAGCGTTGTAAGTCATGGTAATTCCATGTTTTTACAAATGTTGCCTATTCAAATGTGTCAAACAAATTTACAGGTTAATACATATGCAGAGATGCCAATAATCATAAAGATAACGATTAGTTATGGCTGAAAATACATCAGTAACCCATAAGGGAGAGTACCGAATAAAACGTTTACACTGTCAAGAATACCCACCGTGCGTCCGGGTTGCACGTGAAGGAAGGGTGGTCCCATCCAAGGCGGCTGTGTCTTTTTGAGGGAACTCGAAAACGAAAGGCCGGGGTGGTTTCCCGTACAAGCGGTGCGCCGTAGATGTTTCGCTATGCCGTCGAGGCTCCAGAGGCACCCGGGCCTGCCTGAACATGGCAGCGGCACTTGCTCCGTGCCAATGGCCGAATCAAATTTGAACGTCAGTACAATACGGCGGGAAATTTTGCAGATAAAGCCGACAAGTAATACTGTATGGCACGGCTTTCGTGCTCCGTAAGATCTACTGATGTGATGGCAGGTGAGAGCAGAGTCTCGCACGCGGCGATAAATGTGTTGATGTCTCTACTGACAGGAGGAACCATATTGCACCGCCTTTCAGTTGCCTCTCGCGCGGTTGGTGATGCTTCGGCGTCTTCCCGCCCCCAATGGCACTTCATACCCCTTGTCCGGGCGAATAGCAATGTTCATGTTAATACGGACAATGCACGGACAGTGGCCCTAACTGCCCCTATGTTTCTTGCTACTTGCGAGGGAGCATCGGATTATCAATCATCACAATCTTCTGGGAAAGTAACGGCGTAATGAATATGCGATCGTTCGGCGAGGGTGGCTTGTACGATACTGAAGACGAGGCTGATGTGCACGGTATTAATTATGGGCAACGCATCATTGATGGGAAAGTTCCGGGATTAACGGCGGGCTAACCGCCATGGACCACTAGAATGCTTGGTTTCTGAATTACTTCGAAACGCCGCCGGTCTCGGACCTGCCTACTCGGCGGCAAGGACTTGGCATGGTGAAGATTGGCAAGGAGGTTGGGCTAAGCTCAAGAACGGTTTGGCGATACCTGCGCAATGTCACCACCCCTTCCACTCTAATCCGTTCCCATCTACATCAGGAGGTGAGGCATGTCAGTCGCTAAGATCATCGAGATTAGTTGTGAGTCGCCGAAGAGTTTTGAAGACGCGATTCAAAGCGGGATCGCGCGAGCCTCTAAAACAATCCATAACATCAAAGGCGCTTGGGTGAAGGAGCAACAAGTCATCATCGAGAACAATAAGATTTCGCTGTATCGCGTCGATTTGAAGGTCACATTCGTATTGGATTAGTAGCCGCTCGCACTGTATCGAGCGGGACGAAGAGATAGCGCTAAGTCGATCGCTTCAGCAACTCCAAGGCA
>Ga0310810_10002235_pt1 | contig 20670 bp, 26 predicted proteins | sample NCmetagenome_FD_207641 | JGI IMG/M metagenome (GOLD analysis project Ga0310810, IMG submission 207641) | Soil microbial communities from experimental microcosm in Duke University, North Carolina, United States - NC | ecosystem: Engineered > Artificial ecosystem > Soil microcosm > Unclassified ...
CCGACGGCGAGCGACTCCGAGCGCTCTTCGGAACCCAGGTACAGCGCGGTCGCGTGCAGGACGCGGATGTCCGCCGTCCGCGGTGTGGTCTTGAGCAGCCGACACACCTCGAGCCCCGTGATGTCGGGAAGATGGAGATCGAGAACGACGACATCGGGGCGGTCTTCGGCCAGCCGGAGCGCCTCCGTGCCGCTGGCGGCCTCCGTCACATCGAAGCCCGCATGCTCGAGCATGAGACGCGTCGTGTACCGGTGCGACGCGTCGTCGTCCACCACGAGGATTCTGGCCGTCATGCGACCCGGTAGCGCTCGACGAGCGCCGCGTCGAGGACAATGCCGAAGCCCGGGGCCGTCGACACCGTCATGATGCCGTTCTTTATCGGCGGGCGATTGGCCCACACGGTCTGCCACACCGGATCGCGCGCGGGGTCGGCAAAGCATTCGAGGTAGGTGCCGTGCGGTACTGCGGCCAGCAGGTGCTGTGCGATCTGCGGCTCCTCGTGGTGCGCCATCGACACGCCCGCGGCGTGACACAACGCCGCCGCGCGCCGCCAGTCGGTGACGCCGCCGCCTTCCGACGCGTCGTAGTTCACGATGTCGACGGCCCCCGCGTCGAGCAGCCGGCGGATCGCGTGGCTCGTGATCTCACTCTGCCCGGCCGTCACCGGAATGCGCGTGGCCGCCCGCACGCGCGCCATCATCGCCACGTCGTCGTACCAGTGACACGGCTCCTCGAACCACCGGATGTCGAGCGGCTCGACGAGATGCGCGAACCGGATCGCGTCCGCCGCCGTCCAGCCGCGGTTGGCATCGACGGCGAGGATGAAGTCCGCGCCGGCTGCGCGCCGCGCCGCCTGGACGCGCCGGGCGTCGTCCTCCGGCGTCAGACCACCGACCTTGAACTTGCAGCCGGCCATGTCGGCGCGCCGGTAGGCCTCGATTTCGCGCGCGATGTCGTCGAGCGTCTTGCCCGGCATGTAGTAGCCGCCGATGGAGATGATCGGCAGCTCGGTGCGGTAGCCGCCGAGCAGCTCGCGCACACTCTTGCCGAGCGCTTTACCGACGACGTCCCAGATCGCGCAGTCGACGCACGCGATCGCCTCGAGGAGAAGCTTGCGGTCGCCCTGGGCGTGGGTCAGCGCGAACATCGTCTCCCAGACGCGCTCGCCCTCGAAGATATTCAGGCCGCGCACGCGCGGGGCGAGCTCGTCGCGGACGATGGCCACGATCTCGCGCCCATGGGCACGGTTGTCGCCGTTGTAGACCTCGCTCACCAGCCCGTCCCCCGTGCGCAGCCGCGTGATGACGGTGCTGCGCTTGAGCACGTGATACGTGCTGCCGCCGAAGTCCTTCGCCAGCGGGATGTCGAGCGCGATCGCGTCGATGCTCTCGATGCGCACCGGATCACTCACGGGCAGATGTAGCCGGTGCCGCTCGGGTTCTTGAAGCAGCCGACGGATTCCGGCAAAAGCTGTTTCGGCAGCCAGAGCACGATGTCGGGGAAGAGCACGGTGAACGTGATGGCCGCGAAGAAGACGACATAGAGCGGCAGCGAGCGCCGCATGGCGCGCCCGAAATCCACGCCGACAAACTTCGAGGCGACGAGCAGCGAGAGGCCGTAGGGCGGCGTGATGAGCCCGAACACCAGCGTGGTGATGATCACGACGCCCATGTGCACGGGATTGATGTTGCCCAGCTCGCTCAGCCGCAGGATGATCGGCATGAAGATGATGATGGCGGGCACGGCGTCGACGAAGTCACCGACGATCACGAACAGCGCGACCAGCAGGAACATGATCTTGATCGGGCTCGCGCCGGCATAGGTCGCGATCCACCCCGCGACTACGTCGGGACCGCGGAGATACGCGAGCATCCACCCGAAGGCCGAGGCGCCCGCGACCGCGGCCAGTGGAATGGCGTACAGCATGCCAGCGTAGACAAAGTCGCCGGGCAGCTTTGCGATGTGCTCGCGGCGCAACAGCGGGATCACCACGACAACGATGTAGACGACGGCGATCATGCCGGCCTCCGTCGGCGTGAACCAGCCGGTGAGAATGCCGCCCATGATGATGATCGGGATGATGAGCGGGAGCGCCGCGCCGCTGAATGCCGTCCCAACCTCGGGGATCGTGGCCCGCCGGCGCTTGACGCCGACCGGCCCGAAAAAGTGGCTGTAGATCATCAGCCCGATGCCGATGAACACGCCAGGTACCACACCGCCCAGGAAGAGGCCGCCGATCGACACGCCGCCCGTGGCGCCATAGACGACGGCCATGATGCTTGGCGGGATCAGGTTGGCCATCGTCGAGGCGGAGGCGATGAGGGCGGCCGTGAACGCGCGGTCGTACCCTTCGCGGTCCATGTCGCGCGCGATCGTCCGGCTCAGCACGGCCACGTCGGCCGTCGACGACCCCGAAATGCCGGCGAAGAACATGCTGAACAGCGTGATCACCTGCGCGAGGCCGCCGCGAAAGTGGCCGACGAGCGTCTGCGACAGCACGATCATCCGCTGCGTGACCTCGGCCGAGGTCATGAGCTCGCCCACGAGCAGGAAGAACGGGACGGCGAGGAGCGCTTCGGAGTCGATGCCGTGGAACATCTGACCGATGATCGATGGGAAGCTCACCGGCGTGAACGATGTCGCGACGAGCACCCCGGCCATGAGTGCGAACGCGACGGGCACGCCGAGATAGCCGAGGCCGAGGAAGAGCACGGCCATCAGGCCCACGATGACGCCGTTGCTCACTCGGCCGTCACCGCGAACGCGTCACGATCCTCGGGCCCCTCGAACCCGCCGCGCCAGCCGTTGACGAGCTGCTCGACGGCGAAGAGCGCGATCAACGCGCCGGACACGGGAACGACAATCGTGTAGATGCCGAGAGGGATCATCGACGGCATGCGAAAGCTGCCAAGGTCGAGGAGAAAATTCTTGTAACCGAACCACGTCATGGCCACCGCCACCCCGAGCACCACGAGCCTCGCGAACACTTCGAACGCCGTGCGAGCGGCGCCGGTCATGCGCCGCGTGATCTCGGTCAAATAGAGATGATCGTGGCGCCGCATGGCAGCGGCCATCCCGACGAAGGCGCCGTAGGCGAAGAACCCCGTGGTCACTTGCTGCAGCCACAGCCACGGGTGGCCGATCGTACGGGTGACGACGTCGAGCAGCACCGACATGGTGAAGCCGACGATGCTGGCGCCGCACAGGATCATGAGCCCGGCCTCGAGCGGATCGAGCGCCCGCCACTTCAGATGGCGATGGCGCTGCAGGACGAGACCGCGATCCACTGGCGGTGCGCTACTTGATGTCGCGGACCATCTTCAGGAGCTTCACCGCGTGCGGCCCGAGCTCGGTCGCGAGTTGATCCTGAACCGGCTGGGCGGCCTTACTGAAGCCGGATTTGTCGACGCCCTCCACGACCTTCACGCCCATCTTCTTCAGCTTCACTGCCGACTCCTGCTCGAGCGCCAGGGCCTTGCCGGGCTCGACGCGGCCGACTTCCTCCGCCGCCGCCTGCACCCATTTCTTTTCCTGATCGCTGAGGCTGCTCCAGGTCTTTTCGCTCACCCAGACGGCGTTGTTGTTCGCCTCGTGCTGGGTCATCGAGAGCACCGGCGCCACCTCGTAGTGCTTGTTGGCGAGATAGACGTTGACGCCGTTCTCGGCCGCGTTCACGACGCCGGTCTGCAGCGACGTGTAGACTTCACCGAAGGGCATGTGGACGGTCTGTGCGCCGTAGGCTGGAAAGTGCGTGTCCTCGGTCTTGGTGGCCTGCACACGAACCTTCATGCCCTTGATGTCGTCGATCGACTTGATTTCCCTCTTGCTGTAGATGTTCCGGAACCCCATCGTCATGAGCGCCATGACGTGCGCGCCCTTCACGGAATCCGCGATCATCTCGCGAAACGCGCCCACCACCTCGGGGCTCGCGATGACTTTCTTGAGATGCTCATCGTCACGGAAGATGTAGTGCAGGGAAAACACCCCCGCCTGCGGTGCGACCGTGGAGGCATTGGCGGTCGAGGTGATGATGAAGTCGATGTCTCCCGAGCGCAGCTTCTGAAGCATCACCGGCTCCTGGCCGAGCTGCGCACCGGGGAACTGATTGATGCCGAGCTTGCCGCCCGACAGCTCCTTGAGCTTGGCGTCGAAGATGTCCGCGGCGATCCCGTAGGCGGTCGACCGCGGCTGGTCGTATCCGAAGCTGAACATCCGCTGAGCGGCCGCGTCCGGCGGCGCCATCGTCACGAGCACCAATCCCAGTAGCGCGAGTCCCAGTGTCCTCGGCACAGACGTCATGCAGTGCCTCCTGTTCGAGCACGAGCAGCGTGGCGCGGATGATACCATCCGCGCGCGAAGCAGAAGGGAGCCGATCGCGGTGCTCAATGTTCTCGTCACGATGCCGTTCGGCGAGGCGCGGCTGGCGCGCCTGCGCGCCGTCTCACCCGAGGTGACCGTGTCCGGCGCCGACCCGGCCACCGCGGACTATTCGCGCGCCGACGTGCTCTACGCGGGCAACCCGCCGCGGGATCTTCGTCGCGCGCCGCGACTGCGATGGGTGCAGGTGCACATGGCGGGCGTCGACGCCCTGCACGACCACCCGCTGTACACCGACAGCGCCGTCGCGATCACGACCACGAGCGGCGTGCACGCCGCCACCATCGCGGAGTATGCGCTTGCCGTGATTCTCGCGCTGGCACACCGGGTGCCCCGCATGGAGGCGTGGCGCGTGAAAGGCGGCTGGCCGCCTGACGCGCAGCGCTGGCCGCTCTTCGTTCCGATCGAGCTGCGCGGCGCCACGCTCGGGGTCATCGGGTACGGCAGCATCGGGCGCGAGCTCGCGCGCATGGCGACGACGGCGCTCGGCATGCGCGTGCTCGCGTGCAAGCGCGATCCGTCGCGCCGCGCCGACGAGGGCTATCGGCTGCCCGGCACCGGCGATCCCGAGGGCGCGCTGCCCGAGGGCTGGTTCGCGCCCACGCAGATGCGCGACATGCTGGGCGTCGCGGACGTCGTCGTGATGTGCGCGCCGCTGACCGCCGAGACGCGCGCGTTGATCGGCGAGGCCGAGCTGGCCGCGATGAAGCCGTCGGCGTTGTTCGTCAATGTTGGACGCGGCGCGAGCGTCGATGAGTCGGCACTGGCCGAGGCGCTGCGGGCGGGGCGGCTGGCCGGCGCGGCGCTCGACGTGTTCGCTCAGGAGCCGCCGGCCGCGGGCCATCCCCTCTATGCGCTGGAGGACGTCATCGTCTCCCCGCACGTCTCCGGATTTCTTGCGTCCTACGACGACCGCTGCACCGAGCTCTTCGCCCACAACCTCAAACGGTTCCTGGCCGGTGCGCCGCTGCTGAACCTGGTGGATCGCGCGCGCGGCTACTAGGCCGCGCGCGCGGTGCGGACTAGCGCTCCGGACTCGAGAGCTCGTCGGCGGCGGTGCGGAGCAGCACGAGGTGGGCCGGCCCGTTCGGCTGCCGATCGACGCGCACGACGTCGCCGGGCTGCAGCGTTCGCAGATCCGCCTTCACGGCGGGCGCCCAGCGGCGATGCTCGGCGCAGAAGAAGCGGCCGGCGACCAGGTCGGTCTTGAGGATCGTCATTCGCGAGCTGTCGATGAGGTCGGTGAGGCTCGCGGCACCGACGACGGTCGCGGAGACCGCCATGGCCGAGGACACGACGAACACGGTCGCGTAGAGCGCTCGCTTCAGCATTGGCGTCTCCTCCTCGACGGGATCTCGCCCGTCCGTTCCGCCTCGGCAAATCGCAAGCGCAGTGCCACACCGAAACCCCCGCCAACGCGCGCATCACGTGCGGAGTTCGGGCGATACGCCGTCTGATCGCGGCCGGCTCGATGGCAGCGCGCCCGAGCCGCCCGCGTGCGGTACGATGGCGGCCGTGCGCCAACCGCGACGCTTTCTCAACGTGCCGTACGGCGCCTGGCACGCGCGCGAGCTGCCGGCACCCGACCCGCTGCTGACGCGCACCGACCCGGGCACGCCGTGCGGCGAATACCTGCGACGGTTCTGGCAGCCGGTGGCGTTCGTTCGCGAGCTCGGCGACGTGCCGCGCCGAATTCGCATCATGGGTGAGGATCTCGTCGTGTTCCGCGATCGCTCGGGACGGGTCGGGTTGTTACAGCTTCACTGCACCCACCGCGGCACGTCGCTCGAGTTCGGCATCCCTCAGGAGCGCGGGATCCGCTGCTGCTACCACGGCTGGGTCTTCGACGTCGACGGCCGCATCCTCGAGACACCGGGCGAGCCGTCCGACAGCACGCTTCGCCAGCGACTCTGTCAGGGGGCGTATCCCACTCACGAGTTCTGCGGCCTGGTCTTCGCGTACATGGGCCCGCCCGAGCACCGGCCCGTGTTTCCCATGTACGACACGTTCGACGTCCCGGGCCTCAGGCTGCATCCCGCCGCGCGCTTCGAGCTGCCGTGCAATTGGCTCCAGGTGAAGGACAACGCGATGGACCCGGTCCACACCTCGTTCCTGCATGCGCTCAGCAGCGGCTATCACTTCACGGAGGCCTTCGGTGCGCTCGCCGAGCTCGAGTGGCAGGAGACGCCGTACGGCATGATCTACATCGCGACCCGACGCGTCGGCGATTTCGTGTGGGTGCGCGTCTGTGATTTCATGGCGCCCAACGTTCATCAGTTCACGCGCGAGATCGAGCAGGCGATCGCGGAACGGATCGGCGCGCGCCCCGTCGTGATCCGCTGGGCCGTGCCGGTCGACGACACGCGCACCGTCAACTTCGAGCTCGCGCAAATCGATCCGGCGTGGGGCCTGACCGCCGAGCAAATCGCCAGGCCGGGATTCGGCCAGTCGCCAGACCGCGCCTACGAGGAGCGCCAGCGACACCCCGGCGACTACGACGCGCAGTCGAGCCAGCGTACGATCGCCGTCCACGATCTCGAGCACCTGGCCGCCACGGACCGCGGCGTCATCATGCTGCGCAAGATCGTGCGCGACGGTGTTCGCGCCGTGGAGTCCGGCGAGACGCCGCGCGGAGTCGTGATGAAGCCGGGTGACACGGTCACCACCTATTGCCAGGACACCGTGCTACGCGTGCCGCCGACGAGCTCGTCCGAGGACGACCGCGCCCAGCTCCGCCAAACGGGTCGGCGTGTCGTCGCCGGCGAATACCGAGCACCGTAGCGCCTGTCGATTTTTCAATCGCGGCCCCGGTTCGCGTGGCCCGTGGCTTGCGATGAGCCTCTTACATCGGGATCGCATACCGATGGAGGAGGACTGCGGACATGCGGACACTATGGACCGGGATCGCGCTCGCGAGCGTGCTGATCGTCGCGCCGACCCTGGCTTCGGCGCAGACCGCGCCGCGCCAGAACACGGCGAAAGAATCGAAGAGCTCCAAGTCGAGCGACTCCAAGATGTCGCGCGCCGACGGCAAGTTCATCAAGGAGGCCGCGGAGGGTGGCATGGCGGAGGTGCAGCTGGGGCAGCTGGCCGAGCAGCGCGCCGCGTCGGACAGCGTCAAGCAGTTCGGCAAACGGATGGCGACCGACCATCAGAAGGCGTCGAACGAGCTGAAGCAGCTGGCGTCACAGAAGGGCTGGGACATGCCGACCGCCCTCGATCGTAGTCATCAGCGCACCTACGACAAGCTGTCGAAGCTGAACGGTGCCGACTTCGATCGCGCGTACATGAAAGAGATGGTCAGGGATCACGACCGAGACGTGAAGGCGTTCCGGAAGGAAGCCGACTCCGGCAGCGACGCCGATCTGAAGGCGTGGGCGTCGAAGACGCTGCCCACGCTGCAGGAGCATCAGCAGCAGGCCAAGCAGGCGCAGGCGAGCGTCTCCGGCAAGAACAGCCCGGCCGCATCGCCGCGGACGAAGTAACGCGGGTCAGGACGCCGGTTTCTTCGCTCGCTGGGCGACGGGGAAACCGGCGTTCTTCCATGCCGTGAAGCCGCCGTCCATCTCCACGACGCGCGGCAGTCCCATCTGCTGTGCGACGTCCGCCGCCAGCGCCGATCGCCACGCGCCGTTGCAGTAGAAGACGAACTCCTTGCCCGACGCGAACACGTCCTTGTAGTACGGGCTGTCGGGATCGATCCAGAACTCGAGCATCCCGCGTGGACAGTGGAACGCGCCGGGGATGAAGCCCTCGCGCTCCAGCTCGCGCACGTCGCGCAGGTCGACGAACACGACATCGTCCTGCCCGTGCCGCTGCCGCGCCTCGTCCAGGCCGATCGTTTTGATCCGCGCCTTCGCCTCGTCAACGAGCTGACGAAATCCCTTCTTGAGTTTCATCGCGCACTCCTATTCGCTCGCGAGCGACGTGCGGCGGCCGCGGTGATAGTCGGCGAGCGTGGCATTCGCCTTCGCGATCGTCTCGGCCTCGGCGGCGACGCGAGCGACATCGCGGCCCGCGACCGCGACGTACAGCTCGTCGTCGCCCGCGTCCGTGTACACACGGTTGCCGATGCAGCCGGTGCTCGCGACCGCACCACCACTCAGCGCTGCCGGCAAGGCCATGCAGGTCGGACGCCCGAGCAGCGGCACACCGCTGCTGACGCCGGCGCGGATCGCCGCCTCCTGCAGCAGCATCACGCGGCCCGGCGGACCGACGAACATCACGACGTCGGGATCGACGGGCGTGTCGCCGAGTGGCGCATAGACGATTGCCCCCGGTGTCGTTGGCAGACGTGGGATCCCGGGCACTTCCTCCATCCGGAGATACCCGAGCCCGGTCATGATCTGTAGCACCTGCGGCAGCTCGCCCGCCCGCTCGCCGGGCAGGGGGATGTTGTGGGTATGGCTGCCGACCGGACAGTTGTAGTGATCGGACGGCACCGTGTAGAAGGCGCGGCCGTCCATCGCGAGCCGCCAGAACGAGCAACCCGAAGGCTCGGAGCCGCCGAACTGTTTCACGCCCGCGGGCGGCGCGTCGCGAAACGCGATCGCCACGGGCCGCCGCGTCAGCCCCAGGCTCTCGCGCAGCTGTCGCTCCATCGCGCGATAGTCGGTCATGCCTTGTCTCCCCGCACGACGTCCATGACCTGCGCCGGGTGCTTCGCCGCGTCGGCGACCTTCTTCCAGTGCTTTCTCACGAGGCCGTCCGGGCCGATCCATACCGTCGACCGGATCACGCCCTTGGTCTTCTTGCCGTACATCATCTTGTCTCCGTATGCTCCCCACGCCGTCATGACCTTGCGATCCGGGTCCGAGAGCAGCGTGAACGGCAGCCGGTACTTCTGCGCGAACTTCGCGTGCGCCTCGCCCGAATCGGCCGACACACCGAGCACGACGACGCCGGCCGCCTGCAGCTCCTTCCAGAGGTCGCGGAAGCCACACGCTTGCTTGGTGCAGCCGGGCGTGTCGTCCTTGGGATAGAAGTACACGACGACATCCTTGCCCGTGAAGTCGCTCAGCGAGACCGGCTTGCCGCCGGCATCGTCGAGCGTGAAATCGGGCGCCTTGCGTCCTTCGGCAATCGGCATGCAGTTCCTCCGAGAGATGAGACGCGGTCAGTCGACGACCGGATGCTCTTCGGCCACGAACAGCGGCGACCGCGCGAGGTCGATGAACGTGCGCTCGTCCTCGAGCAGCCGGCGGCCTGCGGCCTTGCCTTCCGGCGTCGCGCCGGCGGCCGTGAGCGCGTCCAGGCTGTCGAACCAGAGCTCGGCCACGCCGTCGTACGCGGTCGGCCCGCCGCGGCCACGGCGCAGCCCGTCGTTGACCGGCGAATCGAGCGTATGTACCTGCACGTAGCGGCGAATGCCGAGCGCCTTGGCGCACTCGCGGACGAGCGGGCCGTGCCGCTCGCGCCAGTAGCGCTGGAACTCCTCGCGTGAGAGATGTGGCAGGCGCATGGCACAGAAGACCAGCTTGATCACGGTAGCGCCTCGAACCGCCACGTCTCGCCGTGGCGGACGATGCGACCGGCGGTGGGGTCGTGGAAATGCGTGCCGAGCACGGTGACGCCGCCGCCGGCGTACCGCTCGCAGAATGCGCGTCGCGTCTTGCGGGCGGCGTCCGGATCGACGTCGAAGTGGCTGCACCAGTTCGGCTCGGCCATCTGGATCGGGTGGTGCATGAGATCGCCGGTGATGACGGCGTCGTCGCCGCCCGAGCGCAGGCGAACGCTGACGTGGCCGGGGGTGTGGCCTGGGGTCGGCTCCAGCCACAGCTCGTCGCTGACGCGATGATCGCTGTCGACCAGTGTGGCCAGCCCCGCGTCCAGCACGGGCTTCACGCTGTCCGCCATGATGCGCATCGTGTCGTCGTCCCGCTCGCTCGACCAGTGCTCCCACTCGCGCCGCCCGAACAGATGACGCGCGCGCGGGAACGTCGGCACCCAGCGCCCGTTGTCCAGGCGCGTGTTCCAGCCGACGTGGTCGACGTGCAGATGCGTGCAGATCACGACGTCGACCGACTCGGGCGCGATCCCGGCCGCGCGCAAGTCGTCCAGGAAGGCGGTGCGCATCATGTGGAAGGGCTGGCGGCCGCCTCGATCCTTGTCGTTGCCGACACACGTGTCGACGAGCACGGTGACGTCCGGGGTGCGGACGACGAACGTGTGGATCGACTGCAGGAACCGGCCCTTGTCGTCGAGGAAGCGCGGCGCGAGCCACGCGCGATGCCGCTCGACGGCGTCCGGCGCGGCGTCGGGCAGGAGCCACGTCGGGCGCGTCGGGCCCGCGCGCTCGACGACGGCGTCGATCCTCAGACGGCCCAGCGTCAGTGTGCGCATCACGACGACAGTCGCGCGCGGATGCGCGCGACCGCCTCCTCGGTCTGCTCACGTGCGCCGAATCCGGTCAGCCGGAAGTAGCCCTCGCCGCTCGGACCGAACCCCGAGCCCGGCGAGCCGACGATCTGGACCTCGGCCAGCAGCCGATCGAAGAAGTCCCACGACGACACGCCGGCCGGCGTCCGGAACCAGATGTACGGCGCGTTGCGGCCACCGTACACGGTGAAGCCCGCCGCCGTGAGGCCGTCACGGATGATGCGCGCATTCGCCATGTAGAAGTCGATGAGCGCGCGCACCTGCTTCTGCCCATCGGGCGTGTAGGCGGCGGCCGCCGCCTTCTGGATGACGTACGGCGCCCCATTCGATTTCATGTTCACGCGGCGCGTCCACAGCGCGTTCAGGCTGTGGGTGCGACCGTCGGTGCTGCGTCCCATCGCCTGCTGGGGCACGACGCTGTAGGCGAGCCGCATCCCCGTGAAGCCGGCGCTCTTCGACAGCGAGCGGCTCTCGATGGCGACCTCGCGCGCCCCGTCGATTTCGTAGATCGAGTGCGGCACGTCTTCGTCGCCGATGTACGCCTCGTAGGCCGCGTCGTAGAAGATGACCGCCTCGTTCGCGCGCGCATAGTCCACCCAGCGCGCCAGCGCCTCCCGTGTCGCGACGGCTCCGGTCGGATTGTTCGGATAGCAGAGATAGACGAGATCGACGCGGCGATCCGGCAGGGCCGGCTGAAAGCCGTTCTCCGCCACACACGGCAGGTACACCATGCCGGCGTAGCGGCCGCTCTCGTCGGCGGGACCCGAGCGCCCGGCGACGACGTTCGTGTCAGCGTAGACGGGATACACGGGATCCATCAGCGCGACGACCGCGTCGCTGGAGAAGATCTCTTGAAGGCTCGCGCTGTCGCTCTTGCCGCCGTCGCTGATGAAGATCTCGTCCGGCGAGAGCGCGACGCCACGCGAGCCGAAGTCCTGTGCGGCGATCTCCGCGCGCAGCCACTCGTAACCGACGTAGGGGCCATAGCCTTTGAAGCTCTCGACGCGGCCCATGTCGTCGGCCGCCTCGTGCATCGCGCGCACCACCGCGGCGGGCAGCGGCCGCGTGACGTCGCCGACGCCGAGGTCGATTATTCGGGCGCTCGGATGCGCGTCGGCGAACATGTGCGTGCGGCGGCGAATCTCCGCGAACAGATACGACGCGCGCAGGTTGAGATAGTGCTCGTTGATCCGCGGCATGACGCGACCGCAGTATAATCCGCCGCCGCCGGCGCGGCACCTGGAGGTCCGGATGGTCCTGCGCGAAGACAACCTCATCGAGAAGCTCACCGCCGACCGGTCGCCGCATTACGAGCCGTTCGGTTGGCACCACTGGCCCGAGCATCCGTGGTTTTCGTACCAATTCCGGCGCGGGCTCGGCGAGACCCAGGAGGGCGGCGGCACAGTGAGCGAATGCTTCCAGGCCGCCGCGCGTATGGTCCCGGGCGATCGGGAATCGTGGCATCGCGAGTGGCTCGTCGTCGCCGACCGAAACTTCAGCCGCGGCGAGGACGAGGCCGCGCGCGGTCACGTGCGGACGGCGATGAACTGCTTTCTGCGCGCGGTGGACTACTACCGGCAGGCCGAGTTCTTCCTGGCCCCCGATGATCCGCGGCGGCTGGCCACGTTTACCCGCATGGAGCGCGCGAGTCACCGCTTCCTCGCGCACCTGCAGCCGCCGGGCGAGGTGCTCGAGATCCCGTACGAGCGGGCATCGCTCTACGCGTACTTCGTGCGGTCACCGTACGGCGCGGGGCGGCAGCCGTGTCTGATCACGATGGGCGGGCTTGATTCGATCAAGGACGAGATGTGGTTCATGCAGGCGCACGGGGCGCTGCAGCGCGGAATCTCCGTGCTCATGATCGACGGGCCGGGGCAGGGCGGAACCCTCCGCCGCCACGGGATCACGAACCGACCGGACTACGAGGTGCCGATCGCGCGCTGCATCGACTATCTGCACTCGCGGTCGGACGTCGATCCGGCGCGCATCGCCGTATGCGGCTCGAGTCTGGGCGGCTACTACGCGGCTCGCGCGGGCGCACGCGAGCCGCGGCTGGCGGCATGCATCTCCCACGGTGCGATCTGGTCGATCTACGACTTCTGGAAGGACGCCGACGAGAGCCACGGCCTGGCGTCGCACATCAAGTGGGTGTTCGGCGTGCCCACGATGGCGGAGGCCGTCGAGCGCTTCAAGGTCTTCACGCTCGACGGCGTCCTGGAGGACATGCGCTGTCCGTATCTGATCCTGCATGGGGGCCACGACGTCCTCGGCATGTCGCAGGCCACGAAGGTGTACGACTACGCCACGGCGCACGGCGTGAACGCCACGCTTCGCTTCGTCACGCCCGAGGAGACGGGCGCCGAGCACTGTCAGCACGACAATCCCACCGTCGGGCAAGAGCTGATGGCGGACTGGCTCGCCGACGTGTTCGCGATCGATCAGCGCGCGCTGCGCGCTCGCATACACTCGCGATAGGCGGCGCGGTACTCGGGGTCTTCCGCGCGCTCGGCATTCATGCCACGCAGGAGCGGGTCGGGCGCCTGCGTAATGAACGAGCCCGTCGGATCCGTTTTCTCACCGGCCGCCAATCCACTCTGGCTCTGCGCCGGAGATGGTGAGGCCCGCAGCTTGCCGCGTGGCGCCGGCAGCGCGCTGCCGGTCGTTCGTTGTGCCGCCTGCTCATTACATGTCGCGACGTCGCTGAGCGTCGGCTCGACGGCGCGCGCGACGCTGCCGGTCGTCACGGGCGCGGCAGTGATTGCAATGAGGACGATGTTCCATGTCCGCAGAGTGATCATTTCAAACCTCCTCGCGGGACTTCGGCCGCCCTCTCGAGCTGCAACCGTGTCGCCAGCGGCCGTTCGCTGGCATGTCGTTCGCTCGACTTGCGCCCTTCTGAGCCGTCGCTGAACTCGATCGCGAAGGAGGTCGACCCATGGCGAAGAATCAGGGACGATCGGAGCGTACGGTGCGGGACGTGATGGTGACGGACGTCGTCAGCATCGAGCCGTCGGCGTCGCTGACGGACGCGGCGCGGGTGATGGAGGAGGCCAACGTCGGGATGCTGCCCGTCGTGCAAGACGGCAAGCTGCTCGGCGTCATCACCGACCGCGACATCGTCGTACGGGCCGTGGCACAGGAGGCGGACCCGGCGAGCACCGCCGTCGGCGACTGCATCTCGATCAACGCGATCGTCGCCGAGCCGGACTGGAGCACCGACCGCGCGCTGCAGACGATGGCGCAGGCGCAGGTCGGCCGGCTGCCCGTTCTCGACGACGACGAGAAGCTGATCGGCGTCGTGACGCTGAGCTCGATGGCGTTCCGCGCACCCGAAAAGGACGAGGCGCTGGAGGCCGCGCAGGAAGTATCGCGGCGCTCGGCGCGCCGGTCGGCCTAGCCGGCCGCCGCGGCGGCGGAGAGGGAGCTCGTCATCCTCTCCGTCGCCTCGTCGGCGGCGAAGAAGCTCTCCACGCGCACCTCCTGAAGCGTGATGTCGTGCGGCGTGCCGAGCATGGTGAGCGTGGTGAAGTATCGTAAGACGAGATCGCCCTTGCGAAACTCGATCGGCAGGAACGGCGCCGGCGAGGCGTCGAGGTCGAGCGCGCGCCAGTGGCGCGGCGTGTCGGGATACGACAGCAGCTCCTCGAGCAGCGCGCGCGTCTCGGCGTCGGCGAAGCCCGTCGCGACGTCGCGGTGCAGCCACTGGATCAGCGACGCCGCCGTGGGCTCCCAGTTCACGATCCAGGGCCGAAACGCCTTCGGATGGAACATGAGGCGCATCGCGTTGGGCGGCCCGAGCGCCGCGACGCTCGGGGGATCGAGGAAGAGCGCCTGCACGCGCGCGCTGCCCTCGTTGACCTTCAACACGTTCCAGTGGCGATCCAGCACGAGCGCGGGGTACGGCTCCTGCTGCCGCAGGATGTAATCGAGCGCGCGTCGCGCCTGGGCCAGCGCGGGCGCATCGAGGCTCGTGGCGCGGTAGATCGCCGCATAGCCCGCGGCGGTGAGCAGATCGTTGCGATCCCGGAACGGCACGTCGAGGGCGCGCGCCAGCAGCACGACCATCTCGCGACTGGGCGTCGCGCGGCCGGTTTCCACGAAGCTGAGATGACGCGCCGACACGCCGGCTTCGAGCGCCAGATCGAGCTGGCTCATGCCGCGACGTGAGCGCCACTCGCGCAGCAGCCGACCGAAGCCGCCCTCGTGGATCGTCTTCTCCACGCGCGGATGCTAGCATCTCGACGTCAAGCCAGACATTACCTGCAACGTAATTGCCGATGGCCGGCGGCGCGCCGATGCTGCGCGCGGAGGTGACCGGTGGATCTCGAAGGCCTGCACAAAGGAACGCTCGCGGAGCATCTCGGTATCCGGTTCGTCGAGGCGACGGCGGAGCGCGTCATCGCCGAGGTGGAGCATCGTCCCGCGCTGACGACCGTCGGCGGTGCGATGCACGGCGGCACGCTTATGGCGCTCGCGGACACCGTCGGGGCGGCGGCCACGTTTCTGAACCTTCCCGCGGGTGCCAGCACCACGACGCTCGAATCGAAGACGAACTTCTTCGCCGCCGGTAAGGCGGGGGTCGTCCGCGCCGAAGCGACGCCGCTTCATCGCGGGCGGCGCACGCAGGTGTGGCAGACGCGCGTGACGGACGCGTCGGGTCGGCTGCTGTCTCTGACGATTCAGACGCAGATGGTCCTGATGCCCTGACACTGACGTCGGCGCGCTACGGCCGTCGCGGCGCGCTCCCGAGACGAAACAGCCTCCAGGCCGCGCCGAGCGAGAGCACGGCGAACGCGAACGACGGCGTGTAGCTTCCCGTGAGGTCGTGCACGAAGCCCGCGACAGCCGGCCCGACGCCGGCGCCGCTGCGCCAGCCCAGGCCCACCACGCTCATGATCGTCGCCAGCGCCGCGAGGCCGAACACGTCGGAGACGGCTTTCACGAACGTGTTGTCGGCGCCCGACGCGCCGAGCCCGAAGAGCAGGAGCGCGCCGATCACCGTCCACGTCGGCAATCCGAGCAGCAGCACGCAGAGGGCGACGCTCTGGATCAGCAGGCACACGCGCATCGTCGGCACGGCGCCGAAGCGGTCGACCGCGGCCCCCGCGAGCAGACGGCCGCAGACGGCGCCGACGCCGAACGCGGACAGCGCGAGCGACGCACGCTCGAGCGGCAATCCGCGATCGCGCGCGTACGAGACGCTGTGGACCGTGATCATCATGAACACGAGGCCGAGGAAGCACCACGCGGCGAGGAAGCACCAGAGCCGCGTGTCGGCGAACGCCGCAGCGGGCGCGGTGGCCGGCGTGGCGACGCGCGGCGCCGGGCGCAGCTCGAGGGTGGGCGGATAGCGCACCAGCAGGCTCGCCGGCACGCCGATCGCGCCCACCAGCGTACCGAGCACGACATACGCGGTGCGCCAGCCGGCGTGTTCGATGAGCGACGCGGCCAACGGACCGCCCGTGAGCCAGCCGAGGTTGAACCCGCTGAGCACGACGGCCAGCACGAGCCCGCGTCGGGCCGCAAACCAGCGCGCGACGGTGGCGGCGGTGAGCACATAGATCGACGACATCCCGATGCCCACGAGCACGCCGTAGGAGAGGTAGAGCTGCCAGAGCGCGTCGATGCGCGCGCTCACGAGAAAGCCGACGGCGCCGATGGCGATCGTCGCCGCGAGCACGGCGCGCGGTCCGCGGCGGTCCGCGACCCGACCGACGGGGAAGGCCGCCACGCCGCCGAGCATGAGGCTCACGGACAGCACGACGGACACTGCGCCGCGACTCCACCCGAACGTCTCGCACAGCACGGGCAGAAACACGCCGAACGTCGACACCGCGGTGGCGATGCACGAGGTGACGATGAACAGCGCGACGACGACTCGCCAGCGCGGCGCGAGCATGCGCGCTCATCGTACGATACCGGCATGGCCAAACCCTACGTGCTCGAGTTCGGAATGGGCGTGGATGTGCACGGCGCGGACGCGACGACGGCGGCGCGACGCGCGGTCTCCGATGCGATCCGCCACTCCAGTTTGCCGTTCTTCGCCGACGTGCGCGCGCGCGGCGGTCGGATGCTCGTCGACGTCACGGTCGGCGTGCCCGATCCCACGGCCGTCGACGTCGCGGTGGTGCAGCGGGAGCTGCCGCACGGCGAGGTCACGGTGCGCGCGGTGGCGGGCGGGCTCCGCGTGCCGGTCGGCGACACGATCATCGCGTGCGTCGCGATCACCGTCAGTATCGAGGGATGACGCGCGCGCTCGTGCTGGCGGCGCTGCTGCTGCTCGCCGGCACCGCCACGGCGTCCGAAACGGCGCTCACGGACGCCGAGGGACATCCGCGCGGCCGCCTGCCGCTGCGGCTCTACGTCACCTCGTTCGGTGACGCAGGGCTGGACGAGGCGGCCGCGCGCGCCGTCGACGACTGGAACGCCCTGACGCGTGACGTGCTCGGTGTCGCGGCCTTCGCACGCGTCGCGCGCCGCGATGACGCACAGGTCGTCGTGCTGAGTGAGCCGACGGGCGCCTCGGGAATGATGGGCGTCACCGAGGTGACCAGCGACGGCGGCGTCATCGGCCTGCCCGTCCGCATCCTGGTCGCTCCGCCGCAGCCACGCGGCCAGGTGAGCCGCGAGCTCGTCCTCTATCAGGTGCTCGCGCACGAGCTCGGTCACGCGCTCGGGCTGCCGCACGTCGCCGATCCGCGCTCGCTCATGTGTTGCGCGGCAGGCAAGGTCGATCTCAACGATCCGACCACGCGGGCCGCGTACATCGCCGCGCGACGCCATCCGGAGGTCGCCTCCGTGCGGGCGCAGCTCGCGGAGCACTACGCGCGATTCTGGCACGGGCGATGAGCGTCGAGGCGGGCGTTATACTCTCGGCCATGACAACCCGTGCCGACGCGATCAAGCACCTCTGGACGCACAAGACTCAGGACCACCCGTGGCTCTCCGACGGCGAGCTCGTCATCGACCGCGCCGAGGGCGTCTGGGTGTGGACCGAGGACGGCCGCAAGCTGATGGACGGCTTCGCCGGCCTGGCCGTCGTCAACGTCGGTCACGGCCGCCGGGAGATCGCCGAGGCGATCGCCGAGCAGACGGTGCGTCTGGCGTACTACCCCACGACGCGACAGTTCTCCAATCGGCCCGCGGCGGAGCTGGCGGCGAAGCTCGCGACGCTGACTCCGGGCGATCTCGACTACACGCTGTTCGCCACGAGCGGCTCGGAGGCCAACGAGCGTGCGATGCAGATCGCACGACACTACTGGATCGCGCGCGGCAAGCCCGGCAAGCACAAGGTGATCTCGCTGCAGGGCGGTTACCACGGGGCCACGATGGGCACGTTCGCGGTGTGCGGGCTCCCGCACATGACGGCCGCGTATTCTGCGCTGCAGCCGACGGGCTTCACGAAGGTGGCGCCGCCGTATCCGTTCCGCGATCGCGGCGCGGGGAGCGACGCCGAGCTCGTGCGCCGGCGCGCGGGTGAGCTGCGCGACGCGATCGTCGAGCAAGGCGCCGACACGGTCTCGGCGGTGATCATGGAGCCGATCCTCTCGTCCGGCGGGTTCATCATCCCGCCGCTCGGCTGGCTCGCGGCCGTGCGCGCGATCTGCGATGAGCTCGACGTGCTGATGATCGCCGACGAGGTCATCACGGGCTTCGGGCGCACGGGCAAGTGGTTCGGCGTGAACCACGAAAACGTCGTTCCCGATCTCATGACGGTCGCGAAGGGCATCACCTCGGGCTACCTGCCGCTGTCGGGGACCATCGCGCGCGGGCGACTCACGGATGCGTTTCCCGAGAACGGTACGCAGGAAGTCGTCCATCCGAACACGTATGCCGCGCACCCCGTCGCGTGCGCGGCGGCGCTCGCGAATCTGCAGATCATGGAGAAGGACGGGCTCGTCGCCAACGCCGAGGTGATGGGCCGGCGGCTGCTCGAGGGACTCCAGGGGGCGCTGCGCGGCCACCGCATCGTCGGTGAGGTGCGCGGGCGTGGCCTGCTCGTGTGCGCGGAGCTCGTGCGGCCCGACGGTTCTGGAGCGCCTCTCGACCCAGGCGTCGTGGCGCGGCTGGACCGCAAAGCGTGGGAGCGCGGCGCGATCGTCTATGCGCGCGGTCAAGTCCTGCGCCTCGCACCGCCGCTCTGCATCACCGCCGCCGAGGTCGATCGGCTCGTCGAAGTCGTGGCGGCGAGCATTCACGAGCTGGAGCGCGAGCTGACGACCTGAGCGCCGTGCCGGCGAGCGAGCTCGCGCGCGAGCGCTACGTGAGTCTCGCGACCTTCCGCCGCAATGGCGCCGAGGTGCGCACGCCCGTCTGGTTCGCCGCGCGCGAGGACCGCTTGTGGATCGTGACGGGCGGCGATTCGGGCAAGGTCAAGCGCGTGCGGCACACGGCGCGCGTGCGCGTGGCCGCCAGCGACGCCCGCGGCGGCGTGCACGGCGTGTGGCACGACGGCACCGCGCGCATCATGCACGAGCCGCGCGAGATCGCCGACGCGCAGGCCCTGCTGCGTGCGAAGTACGGGTGGCAGGCGCGTCTGCTGAATTTCGTGTCGCGGCTGAGCGGTCGCATTCACCGGCGCGTGTGGCTGGAGGTTACCCTTCGGTAGTAAACTGCTACCGCTGGGTAGTCCACGGCTACCCGAGGAGGTCTGCCGATGCCGGCGCCCGTAAAGATCTCGGACCGACTCCTCGCCCGCGCGAAAGAGGAGGCGAAAGGCACGCACCGCTCGGTCACGGCGCAGATCGAGCACTGGGCCACGCTGGGCCGCGCCGTCGAAGTCATCACCGCGCACCGCGAGCTGCTCATGCTCAAGCGCGCCGGCGAGGGCCTCTCGATGCCGACGTGGGTGAGCCGTGCGGACGTCGAAACCGTCCTGACTCGACTCATGCATGACACCGATCGGGACGCGATTCGGGCCAGGATCGAGGCGCCGGGCGGGCCGCTGTACGAAGAAGATCCTGACGATCCCGAGGGCGTAGTCCGGATTGCGCCCGATGGTCGGCGGACGCGCGGGCACTTCGAAGGCCGCACCTTCGTGGCCGCGGGGAAGGCGCCCCGGCGCCAGCATGAGCGTACGCCCGTTCGCATCGCTGCGCGCCGCCGCCGCTGACGAGCGGCCCGTTCTCGTCGTGCTCGCGGGCCCCAACGGCGCGGGCAAGTCGACGTTTTTTGCCGAGCATCTGCACGGACTCGGCCTGCTGTTCGTCAACGCCGACCACATCGCCCGACTGCTCCGCGAGGCCGAGCCGAGCGTGCCCGTGTCGCAGCTCGACCGCCGCGCCTTCGATGAAGCCGAGCGGCTGCGCGCGGATCTGCTCGAGCTGCGCTTCGGCTTCTGCACGGAGACGGTCTTCTCCGACCCCGCCGGCGCCAAGCTCGACTTCCTCGAGCGTGCCCGGTCGTCGGGGTTCGTCGTGCTGCTGGTGTTCATCGGTCTCGCCAGCCCGGCGCTGTCGGTGGCGCGCGTCGCCACGCGCGTGGCGCGGGGCGGCCACGACGTGCCGACCGACCGGCTCTTCGCGCGCTACCCGCGAACATTGAAAAATCTGAAGGCCGCCGTCGACGTGGTGGACCGCGCGTTTGTCTACGACAACAGCTCGCTGCGCGTGCCGTACCGGCCCGTGGCCACCTACACGGACGGGCGAGTGACCGAGCGCTTCCCGCCGCTGCCGCGCTGGACGCGCGGGCTGCCCGGCTTGTGATCGCGCTATCGGGCTACTTCACCGGGACGGCGATCGGCTGCCCCTTCGGAGCGATCATGACGACGACACTCTTATAGGGTTCCGTTTGGCTGGCGTTCCGGGGAACGAGCACTTGGCGCGGCCGTGCGCAGTGAGCGTCACCGGCTTTGAGGTTGACGGGCGACTCGCCCTCTTTCTCGAGAGTCATCACACCCTCGAGGACGTAATTGCA
>Ga0310810_10002236_pt1 | contig 20668 bp, 20 predicted proteins | sample NCmetagenome_FD_207641 | JGI IMG/M metagenome (GOLD analysis project Ga0310810, IMG submission 207641) | Soil microbial communities from experimental microcosm in Duke University, North Carolina, United States - NC | ecosystem: Engineered > Artificial ecosystem > Soil microcosm > Unclassified ...
CGGCGCGCCAGCTGGATGGGATTTTTGATTCCTGAAACCGCGGCCACGGCGCCGGCACGAAGCGAATGCCCTTCCATGATCGCCGCGTCCATCTCTATTTTGCCGAGGCTGTTGAGCGTCGAGCCCGTGCCGGCGTTGAAGAGCGGATTGTCCTCGAGAACAACTACTGCCGCTTCGGCCGCATCCACGGCGGTGCCGCTCTGCTGGAGGACCGTCCAGCCTGCCTGCGCCGCGGCTTTACAGCCCTCCAACCGAGTCGGCAGACTATCGTCTTTGATCGGTCCGGCGCCGCCGTGAACGATGATTGCCGGTGAAAAATGTGCGGCCACGCTATTCCAGTTCGCGCAGCACAGCCCGGCACGGCGCGCCATCCGAGCCGGCGAGTTTGACCGGGGGGCAAAACAGTTCGTAACGTCCGGGCGGCACGTCGGAAAGGTCGACGCCTTCGAGCAGAATTACGCCGTGATCCAGAAAAGCGCGATGCACCGGCACCTGTTCGGTTGCGCCAGCCGCGGATAAATAATCCAATCCCACAAGTTTCACGCCGAGATCGACCAGCGCCTTTGCGCCGTCGACCGAAAACGGTGCGAAGCTCGGATCGTACTCGCCCTTTTTCAACAGGTCTGAATTGCGCGTCTTAAACAGCACTCGTGCTTCGCCGTGTAATCCTGCCTTGGCAACGTCAGCGGCAGTGATGTGCGTCCCGGGCTGGACCGCGCAGACGCGCGCGGGACCGATGAAAGTTTCCAACGGCAAGGATTCGATCGTCACGCCGTCGGCAACGAAATGAAACGGCGCGTCCACGTGCGTGCCGGCGTGCACGCTCGTATGAATCGACGACGAATTGTTGGTGTCGCCGCGGCTCATGCGCTTGCGCTCGATCAGTTCCAGCGGCTGCGCCGTCACCCAGCGGATCGCCTGCGGCGAAAGTGTGAGAGAAATGTCGTAGATTTTCATGGCAACACTCCCATATTTATCTTATTTGAGGCCAATCCGCGTGACAAGCCGCTTACAGTAGCGATCATCACAGAAAGATTTCTCAGTCGCTACGCTTCTTCGAAATGAGAGACGGTGGGTCGTAACCGGCCGTTTGTCATTTCGACCCTTTGACAAGGCTCAGGGTAAACTCCGGGAGAAATCTTTCCGTGATGCATTTGTGTGCTTCTGGCTTTCAATCACCTTCCCATATGGATCGCAAAATTGCCGGCTACCACGCTCAATACGCCGGCGATCACTTTCCAATTGACCGATTCCACGTCGCGCAGAAAGATCGCCGAGAGGATCAGCGACCAGACCGGATAGCTCGCGGCGATGGGCGCGACGATAACGACTCGTCCCATGCTGATCGCGGTAATAATCAGCAGGATCGAGGTGGTCTCGCACAGGCCCGTGGCGAGAAAGGGCCCGATGGCGTTGCGATTCCAGACCAACCGCTGCGACCGGCGCAAAGCAGCAAAGTAAATTAGAAATCCGCCGAGGGACACCGTTCCCATCAGCGCGGAAAAGAACAACGGCTCGTCGGCCATCGTGAGCACGTAGCGCCGGATCGGGTGGTTGACCCCGGTGAGAAACGCCGCACCGATGGGCAGCAAAAGGTGCCAGCGGCGAAAGCCGCTGAGCTGCCGCTCCGGTCGCCACGAGATCAGGACAATGCCGAGGACCACCAGGCAGGTGCCGAGCAGGATCAGCAAAGTCGTCGCCTCGCCGAGAATCGCGATGGCGATCGCGGCGCTGACCAGCGGGCTCACCGACTGCAGGGCAGCACTGCGCGACGCGCCGATTTTTTCCACGCCGGTGTACGCCAGCAAGCGCACCCCCAACTGAAAAATACCCACCAGAGTAAAAAGCAGGATGCCGACGAGCGGCACCGTGTGCACGCCGCCGGTGATAAGAATCGCCGACCACAAAAGCAGGTTCTGAATAAGGATCGAGACCAGAGTGACCGTCGCAGGAGTCGAATAACGCAGCCCGGCGCGCGCCGAGACCAACGCGGAGGCGTAGAAAACCGAACAGATGAGCGCGAGGAACTGCGCCGTGGCATCGGAGTTCATGGATAAACGAATCCGCTCCGCAAATTCGGCGAATCGCAGTCGCAACAACTATTGATGTCGCATATTTCTATGCGCGGCTGAATTGAAGCTTTGCGCAACGTCGAGCGAACTAAAATCCGACTCCTTCTCCCCTTGCGGGAGAAGGCTGGGATGAGGGGTGATGGAAAAGGCACCCTCACCTTACTCCTCTCCCGTCGAGGGAGAGGAAATAAGATTTTGAGAGATCGAATCGAGGAACGCGGAATTTCTCGCGGTGCTCGACGCTGTAGAGCCGGGGAAAATTTTCCGGATAGGTCTCGCCCGCTTCGACTTTGAGAGTTACGAAGACCGGACCTTCCTGCTTGAGGATATTCGGCAGCTCGCGCTCCCACTCGGCCAAATCAGAAATCTCGTAGGTCTTCTTGTAGCCCGCTGCCTTTGCCAGCTCGGCAAAGCGGAGTTCGCCGACGCGCGGAATCGGCACCGAGCCATTGGTCTCGTAGCAGCCATTTTCACACAGGCAGTGAATATAATTTTTCGGCGCCTGATTGGCGATGGTCACCAGGCTGCCGAGATTCATCAGCAAGCTTCCGTCCCCGTCGAAGACGATAATTTTCTTGTCGGGCCGCCCGAGGGCCAACCCGAGCGCGTGCGACGAGCCCTGCCCCATGGCGCCGACGAACGTGTAATTCAGATCGTTCGGTTGAATATGAGTAATCTCCTGCGCCGCCATGTAAACCGCGACAACGATTTCGTCTTTGCGTTGCCGGGCAAAGACTTTGAGCATTTCGTCTCGTTTCATCATGGCTAACGCGGCTCCCTTCCGATCAAGATCGCGCTCGGCGACGGGCCGGCGAACGATTTCTCGATGGCCTGACCGATTTTCGGCAGGTCGGCGTCTCGCTCGATCAGCTGATGCGCGATCCCCATCACATCGAGAATCGGCTCGACGATCTTGACGCCGTACTTTTTTGATTGGGTCGGCGCCACGTCGGGCTCCTTACCCAGCAAGCCGACAACCATACAGACCGGAAAATGACCCTCCACCGCGACGCCGCGGATGGCGTTGATTGAGTCGAGAAAGCCGGTGTACTGCATCATGAAGACCGACTTGTGACCCGCCGCGTAAAGGCCGCTGCAGATCGAAATGCCTTCGTCCTCTTTGCAAACCTGAACGACCTTGAAGTCGGGATCGGCAATCAACCCCTTAAGCAAATGGTGACTGGTCACACGATCGGGCAGCGCCACAACGAAGTGAATGCCGGCGCGCTTGAATTCCTGCTTGATCTTGTCAGCCGTCAATGGGTAGTCCGCCATGCCACCTCCGCTACAAAAAGGTAGGGCAATTCATGAATTGCCCCTACGCGACCTCTTGAACAAAATCCGCCAGACGCTCGCCGATCATGATCGAAGTTAAATTGGTATTTGCTCGGCTGACCACCGGCATGATCGACGCGTCACCGACCCAGAGATTCTGCATGCCGTGCACGCGGAGGCGTTGATCGACCACCGCCATTTTGTCGGATGTCGGACCCATTTTGCAGGTGCCCACGCCATGGTGATAGCTGTCATAGGTCTTTCTCGCGAACTCTCCCCAATTTTCGCCCGCACCGGGCTGAATCAGCGGGCCGTAAAATTCCTTGATCTCCGGCCGACGCACCAGCTCATCGATGAACTGCATGGACTCGACCATCGCCTTCAAATCTTCCGGATGTTCGAGCATGCAGGAATCGATGCCCAGCTGGTCGTGCGGATCGGCGCTCTGGAGAAAAACCCGGCCACGATTGCGCTGTTCCAGCAAATGCGACGAGATCGGCATCATCCGCTTCAGACCCGTCACTTCCGTCGGTGGGCGCATGTTGATGTGAAAATTAGCCGCTTCGCTGATCGGATTCTTGCGGATGATCAAGCGAAAGCGCGGCACCACCCAGTCGACCTTCGACTCCTTGGGCCCTTCGTAAGTCATGAAGACCACCGGATGGTCCTGGTAGTTCTCGCCGATGCCATTGAGCTCGTGGACAAGCGAGATGCCGTGCTTTTTAAGCTCCGCCGACGGACCGATGCCGGAGAGCATCAAAATCTGCGGCGATCCATATACGCCGGAAGTCACGAGAATCTGCCCACCGAGCACGGTGTGCATCTCGTCGTCGCGTTCGTAGTTGACGCCCTCGGCTTTCTTTCCCGAAAGCTTCAACGAATGCACCTGCGCGCGATCGATGATCGTCAGGTTCTTCCGGCCGCGCGCCTGATTTAAGTAAGCGACTACGGTCGATTGCCGCTTGCCGTCTTTGATGTTGTAGGGCGAGGCGCACACGCCGTAAGGCTCCGGCACGTTCAGATCCGGACAACGAGGTAGTCCCATTCCGTAGGCCGCGTTGAGAAATGCCTTTACGGGCGGAGCGGCGTCGCCTTCCATATCGAGGGTAAAATTGCGCTTGACGTAGAGAGGGCCGTCTTTACCGTGGATCGGGTTGTCGGGATAATCCTGATCCGACTCGATCTTTTTCATGAACGGTAGACAGCGATCATAAGTCCAGTCCGGATTACCCGCGGCCACCCATTGATCCAAGTCATAGCGCTGCGGCCGCAGCACCGACATGACGTTGACCGAAGAGCCGCCGCCCATGATCCGACCGGCGAGCGCGTAATAAGTGCTGCCGTCGAGATGGCGCTGGGTCGGAAACATCGCTACAAAGTCAGATTCCAGCAAAAGCCGCGTTTGCTTGGACGCGTCGGCGACCAGCTCGGGCAACGGCTGTGGGTCCGGCCCGGCTTCGAGCAGCAGCACTTTGCGATTCGGGTCTTCGGTCAGCCGCATCGCCGCAACGCAGCCTGCCGACCCCCCGCCAACGACAATTACATCGTACTTATCCGCCATTCCTTTTCTCCCCTTTTCTCCCTCATTTACGGTCTTCAGGCTGTTCAAAAGGGCTCAGATGCGAGGTGCGCGACGACCGATGAGCGGAGGCGTACTCATAGTACGTTGACGTGAAATCGGTCAAGCGCAACGAAGCAGATGAGCCGTTTTCAACAGCCTGCCTCACGCCATCTCGCCAAGCCCCTTATGCAGCCGCTTGGTGAATTCCTGGAGAATCAACGTCGCCGTCGCGCGCAGCACCATGTCGCCGAGGATGCCGAGCCGCCCTTTGATCTTTATGTCGGCTTTGTAGTCCATCTGTGACTTGCTCTCGGAAACCTTGCGCAAATCCACCACCATGTCGGCGTTCACGGTGCTCTTGGTTACCGTATCGGTCCCTTCGGTCCGCACCACCATCTGCTCCGGCGGCCGGCTTTCGAGAATCGTCGAGCGAAAATTGAATTTTCCGGATATCGGCCCTACGTTGGCCGAAATAATTCCGTCAAAAGTCTTGTCATCGATCTGCTTGACCTCATCGATGCCCGGCAGGCAGGTGGAGAACTTGTTGATGTCGATCAAAAAGTCCCAGGCCTTCTCCGCCGGCACGTCGAGATCGATTTTACCGTCGAGGATCATTCGTGCCCCTTCTCCAAAAAAAGAATTCAGCAGCGATATTATGTGAGACGACGACCGCTGACAAGAGCGCCGCCGCGATGAACTGCGCTGCCAACGACGTGCACACGATGTATCCGCCGGTTGACAGCTGCCCTACGCGGACAGCTTCGGCAGACGCCGGAAATCTGCGCAAAATCTGCTTTCAATATCCAACAGCTTGCCCTTCGATTTTGGCACCGACACTGCATAATCGCGCCAAGACTCTACAGTCTCGGCAGCAATCAACAGGATTCGAGCTTTAGCGGGAGGAGTCGTGCTGGGCCATTCTTTTCTTTTCTGTCGCAGGTGCAGTGAAGCCCACCGGGTCAGCGAATTCGATCGGGCGCCGATTTATCGCCTCAACGGGACCGAAGTGGTGGAAGAACCCGCTGACGACCGTCGCCAATTCATCGAGCTGCATGGCTCTCACGGAATTGCAGAGATTTTTGCAATAGCAAACGCGAGGATGCGCGGCCCAACCACCAACCCGATGGCGATCCGCGATGTCGAAGTCTCCGACGGAAAAGCGGGATTCGTTTTACGCGGGCTGCGAAAGACGATCCAAGAGCCGATTACTTACAGACTTCTGCCCAAGCAGCTATCGCTCTGGGAGGAACGCTAAAAAACCGGCCAGCCCCTACCCGTTCGACCGCAATATCTTCAGTCTCGGATGTCGTGTTCCTGCCGGTTGACTATGATCTTGCCGGACATGGGCATGCGCTTGCGCATCGAATTGACCGTGTGGCAGCCCTTGTCGGCGGCCTGGGCGACTTTGATGATGGCGTCGAGCGAAGACGCGCTCTGTATTTTGAAAATGTAGCTGATTCCCTGCGCAGCGTCGGAAAAGTCTTTGATCGGGAACTTGCCGCTCAAGTCGTAGGTCATGCGCAGGTCCATTTCGAGGTCGTCCAAGGCCACGTCGGCCTTTCCGGCCAGCCGCTTGAACTGGCTGAACATGCAGAAACCGATGGACGCGATGAAGTATTGTAGCGGCGAAGGCCGCTTGCCCGCCTGCTTCTTGAAGTTCTCGTCGTCGCAGTAGACCGTGTAGTCTTCCGGCTGCGCCAGTTTGACGAGGTCTTCGTTCAGACGGATGATCGCGCGCTGCTGCAGCAGATAACCGTCGCCATCCAACGGCCGCTCCCGCTCCTCTTCGTAGACGACCCGAAATTTTCCGAGATCGATGGTTCCCGGAAGCACGGCCATACCATCACTTTGCGCCGTGCAGCGCCTGATAAATTTTTTCCGCGGTGATCGGCAAGCTCTTGATGCGCACGCCGCAGGCGTCTTCCACCGCGTTGGCGATGGCCGCCGCAGTCGGTATGTTGCCGGTCTCGCCGATCGGCATGCTGTCGTAGGGACCGGCGCCGTGGGGCTGCTGGGTCACCGAGCCACCGAACGTCGGCACGTCTCTGATCGTCGGAATTTTGTATTCGCCGAAGTGGGTCGTGGCGACTTTGCCGTCGCTGATGATCACTTCCTCCATCAGTGAATAGCCGATGCCGGTCATGCTCGCGCCTTCGATCTGTCCCTGATGCATAAGCGGATTGAGCACGGTGCCGGTGTTATGCGTAGAAGTGAATTTCTTGAGTTCCACTCGGCCGGTGTCCGGATCGACTTCCACTTCCGCTACCTGAACGCACATGGAGGCAGCGTGAATCTTGGCGTTATTGTTGAACGTCGCATCGACCTTGATGGGACCACCATTGGCTTTGACAATTTCGCCGTAGGTCAGGCGCCGTTCCATGCGCGGGTGCAGCGCAGCGCCCTTCGCGAGCGTGATTTCATTCGCCGCCACACCCATCTGGCTTGCCGCCGCCAGCTTGATCGCTCCGACAGCCTTGACCGCAGCCTCATAGCCCGCGCTGCCGTACACACGCGTAGCGCGGCTACCGCCGACTCCGGTGTCTTTTACGCCGGTCTGAGTATCCAATTGTTGGACCTTGATCTGGCTCAGCGGAATCTTCAGCTCCTCTGCGACAATCTCGCTCAGAACGGTGTAAGTACCGGCACCTTGATCGGCCATGGCCGAGGAAATCGTCGCCACGCCTTTTTCATCGAGCGAGATCGCAACCGTGCCGATGCCGCCCGAGGGCGTCCATTGCACCAGCGCGATGCCGCGCCCGACGTTTTTCGGCTTGGGTTTCTGGTAGCCTGAGTCTTCCAGCGCTTTTTTGAGCGTCTCGTCGGTCTTGATATAGCTATATTCCTCGCCGGTCGGATCGATGTCGCCGTCGTGCATGAAATTTTTCTGGCGAAACTTGATGGGGTCCATGCCGAGCCGCTTCGCGACCAGGTCCATCTGACTCTCATTGGCGAAAAATCCCTGGGGATCGCCCGGCGACCGCATGTGGCCGCAGGGAACTTTATTCGTGTAAACCATGTGCTCTTCGAGGAACACGTGAGGAATCTTGTAAGGCCCTGCGGAAAGATGCGGCCCGTTGAGAAACGCATTGGGCTTGAAGGCGCCGTAGGCGCCGCTATCGAAAGTGAAGCTCATGCGGTGGGCCACCAGGGTGCCGTCTTTTTTAACGCCGGTCTTGACGTGGATAACCGAAGCATGGCGCGGATTCCCCGCGGCGAATTCCTCTTCGTAATCCATCACCAGCTTGACCGGACGCGCCGCTTTCTTGGACAGCAGATAAACCACGGCGAGATCCATGAAATCGCCCTTGCCGCCGAAGTCGCCGCCGATGTAAACCGGATTGAAGTTGAGTTTTTCCGGCGGCAGTTTGAGCGCATTGGCGACTTGCTCGCGGACACCGTAGGGCACCTTGCTGCACGACCAGAACTCCGCCGAGCCATCTGGCGCCGTGCTGACGACGCAGGAATGCGGTTCAATGTAGCTGTGGTGCACGACAGGAGTCGTGAAGGTATTTTCAACGATAATGTCCGCCTGGCGGAAGCCGGTCTCGACGTCGCCCTTACCCCACGTCACATAGACAAAATCATTGGTCGGCTCTTTGAGCGGTTTCGGGAGTCCCTTGTAGTTCATCACATCGGGATGAATCAGCTTCGCACCCGGCTTGAGCGCTTCAACCGGATCGAGTAGCGGCTCGGTTTCCTCATATTCCACTTCGATCAGGTTGATCGCCTCCTCGGCAATCTCTTCGGTCTCCGCAGCCACCGCGGCGACCTTCTCGCCGATAAAGCGCACTTCGCCGTCGGCGAGAATTGGCATATCGTAGACGCGCCGACCAATCTTGAGGCCAGCGCAATCCTGACCGGTGATGACGGCATGCACACCCGGCAGCGCCTCCGCCCGGCTCGTATCGATGCTTTGGATCTTTGCCGAGGCGATAGGACTGCGCAGCAATTTTCCCCAAGCCATGCCCGGCGTCGTCACATCCACCGCATACTTCGCCTGGCCACTGACTTTCAGCTCACCCTCCACCCGAGGTGTTGGATTGCCGACAACCTGTTTCGACGATGACATTGGATTGTCCTCCCGAAGCCCGCAGATTGAAACCTGACTAGTTTATTGATGAGCTCCGCTTCGACTATCGATTGCCGCAAAGCCCGAAGCGAAGTAAGGAGCTGGCTCCCCGGGAGGGACTCGAACCCCCGACCAATTGGTTAACAGCCAACTGCTCTACCGACTGAGCTACCGGGGAAATAGTTTGCGAACAGACAAATCTTCTAGCATACGCCGGAAACGAATTCCACATTAGCCCAGCTTCAGGCGCCTTAGTTCCTCCAGCATTTTTTCCTGATGGGTTGCGGCCCAGTAAACCCGCTTGCACGTTGGACATCGGGCGAATTTTTCCTGGCTCGCAAAGACATACGGCGGCACCAACGATTTCACAGCTTGCTTGTCTTTCGGTTCAAGGACGGTATTGCACTCCAGACACCGGGAAAAGACTTGCTCATCCGGCTTCAAACCGCACGCCGCTATCACCTGCCGCAGTTGCTCGCGGTAATCGTCGCTTTCGATGAACAGGAGCGGCGGCGGCTGTTTCTTTTTTAGGCCATGATCGCGGGTGAGAATCAGGCGATTCTCGGCGCGCGCCGCGCGGATCAATCCCCAACCGGTCAAATGCCGGCCATAAATCACGTCCTGCCCGATCACCCGCAGCCATTTCACCAGGCGGCCGAGCATAAAGTCCGCGGCAAACCCGGCGGAGGGTAAAATCACTGGTTTCGAAGCCATCTCTGTCTTTTACTTTTGAATTTTTAATTGATCGGTCCGATCCAAGCCTTTACCATATACGCTCTATCGCATGATTGTGAAGCTATCCATCGGCGCGGCCATCGTTCTCTTCTGGGGAGTGATGAACGTTCTTTTCATCCAGCGGCAGATCGGCGCGCCGCCGCCGGTGCTCACGCTCCGCGGCGCCGAAAACATCACGGAGCGCATGGAAGAATGGTGGGGCGTTTTCTATCGCGGGGAAAAAATCGGCTTTGCGACCCAGACTGTCGAGCCAAAAGCGAAGGGCTATCGGCTGCACGACCGATCCGTGTTGAATCTGAACCTGCTCGGCGCCATTCAACCTGCCGCTACCAATCTGGAGATGGAAGCCAACGCGGATTGGATCCTGGAAAATTTCTCCTTCGAGCTCCGCTCGAAGGAGATCCGGTTCAGCGCGCGTGGCACGGTCAAGGATAGAAACCTCAGCGTCGAGATCGACTCGGCGGGTCACCGTTCACGGCGCGATCTCACATTGACCCAGGCGCCTTACCTGCTCGCGGCGTTGAAGCCCTACGTCGTAACCCAACAACTGGAAACCGGCAAGAAATTTTTCTTCAACACCTTCGATCCCTCCACTTTGTCCCAGCAGGTCACATCTGTCGTGATCGAGGGCCGGGAACAAATCCGCATCGGCGATCGGATCGAGCCGGCCATTCGGCTGCGCCAGAGTTTCCGTGGCATTTCGGTGGTCTCCTGGATCGACGGTTTTGGCCGCACACTAAAGGAAGAATCACCCGCCGGTTTGTCGCTGATTCGCCAAGACGCGCAGGAAGCGAAGAATCTTCCGGCCCGCGCAGTCGCGCTGGACATGATCGCGCAAACCGCGATTCCGGCAGCCTTACCGAATCCCAATCCTCAGGCAAGCGCCGCTATCCGCCTCAAATTGAGCGGGGTGAATCTGGCAAATTTTTCTCTAGACAGCGGGCGCCAAAAGCGCGATGGCGACCGAATCGAGATCCGACGCGAAGATGTGAAGCACCTAAGCATTCCGAGACTTCCAGTGCGCGAAGCTCGTTTCGCCTCCTATCTCCAGCCGACACCCTTTCTGCAGGCCGATCATCCCGCGATCATGGCCCTCGCTCGCAAGATCGTCGGTGACGAAACCGACGCGTATAGAGCCGCGGCCAAGATCAAGGACTGGGTCTACCGGGAAATCGCCAAGGAACCTACAGTCAGCATTCCCAACGCCCTGGAGGTCTTGCAAACCCGAAAGGGCGACTGCAACGAACACACCGTCCTGTTCAACGCGCTGGCGCGCGCTGCCGGGATCCCGGCGAAAACGGTGGTCGGCGTCGTTTATTTGCGCGGCGCGTTTTACTACCACGCGTGGTCCGAAGTCTGGCTCGGCGACTGGATCACTCTCGACTCTGTCCTGAATCAATTTCCCGCCGATGTCACCCACATCAAATTTCTCGAAGGCGAGATCGACCGGCAGATCGATATCCTTCAACTGATCGGCAATCTGAAAATCGAAGCCCTTCCATTTTAGATTTTCGATTTTGGATTTTGGATTCTCGGAGGCACACCGCTTCAAAAATCTAAGATGCTCTCGGTTTCAACACATGAACCCGGTCAAACACCACGGCGACCCTTATTTGTCATTTCGACCAAAGAGAAAACTTTCTTTGATCTTTCGTCTTCCTCGGAGCTATTCGCAGACACCGCACGCAAGGGCCCTCAATCCAAAATCCAAAATCGAAAATCCAAAATATAATGATTGAGCTTATCCATCTCACCAAACGCTACGGCCGGCTCGCCGCCGTCGATGATCTCGACCTGGTCGTGCCGGCGGGTGAAATCTTCGGCTTCCTCGGCCCCAACGGCGCGGGCAAGACGACCACCATCCGGGTGATGATGGGAATCCTGAAGGCGACCTCGGGCCAGGTTTTGCTGGACGGCCACGACGTCGTCAGCGCCGCGCAGGAAGCCAAGGCGATCACCGGCTTCATTCCCGACCGGCCGTTTATCTACGAGAAGCTTAGCGGCCGGGAATTTCTCGAGTTCGTGGGCAAGCTTCATCGAGTCGAGGCCGCGCGCCTCAACCGGCGTATCTCCGAATTGCTCGAGCAATTGGAGCTGAGCGCATGGCAAAACGAGCTGGTGGAAAGTTATTCCCACGGTATGAAACAGCGGCTCGTAGTCTGCGCCGCGCTGCTCCATGAACCGCGCATCCTCGTCGTCGACGAACCGATGGTCGGCATGGACCCGCGCGGCGCGCGTACCTTGAAAGATCTTTTCTGCACGCTGGTGCGAAGCGGCACGACGATTTTTCTCTCGACTCATAGCATCGGCGTCGCCGAAGAGATCTGCCATCGGATCGGCATCATCCAAAAAGGCAAGTTGATCGCTTGCGGTGGCATGGACGACATCCGCCGCCAAGCCTCGGCCAGCGCGGGAAATCTGGAGAGCGTGTTTCTCGAATTGACCCGCGCGCAACCGGGCACAGAACCCGCACTGGAATAGAAAATGTCCGCCGTCGCCCTGCTGCTGTCGCCGCTCTGGCTCTCGTGGAAAAACTCTTTTTTCCGCGGCGCGGGCTCGTGGTCGCGCCGGCTGCTGCTCGCCGTGCTCGCGCTCTGTTTTTGGAGCGGCACCTACTGGGTCATCCGGCGGGTGCTTCGTTATTTCGAGACGGTTTACGATCTCGGACCGGCGCTGGCATATCAGCTTTTACTGATCATCCTGCTAACCTTCCTGTCCATGCTGTTGTTCAGCAATCTAGTGGCGGCGCTCTCGACCTACTTTCTCGCGCGCGATCTCGATCTCGTCCATGCCGCGCCGGTTTCCGCCGACGGCTTTTTCTTCGCGCGGCTGATTCAAACCACGGTCAATTCGTCCTGGATGGTGCTGTTCTTCAGCCTACCGATCTTTGCCGCCTACGGCGCGGTCTTCGGCGGCGGCTGGATGCTTTATCTTTGGGTCGGGTTGATCTTGCCGCTGTTTCTGGTCATTCCCGCCGCGCTCGGCGCCGTCGTCACCCACCTGCTGGTTTATTTTTTACCGGCCAAGCGCATTCGCGACGTGCTCTTCTTCATCGGCCTCATCGCCTTCGTCGTGATGTATTTCCTCTTTCGCTTCTCGCAACCGGAGCGGCTGGTGCAGCCCGAAGCCTTCGGCAATTTCATGCAGTTCCTGAGCGCCATGGAAGCGCCGTCTTCGCCCTATCTACCGAGCAGCTGGTCGGCGGAGATTCTCGCGGGCAGCCTGTTCCAGCGGCAGACCGAGCAGGGATTTTTCTTTGCGCTGCTCTCGAGCTACGCGCTTTTCCTGCCGCTCGCCGCTTCCTGGGTCTCCGGCGCCGTCTACTTCGACGGCTGGTCCAAGGCCCAGGAGTCGCGCCAGGGGCGCCGCAAACTGCCGTGGCTCGACCGGCTGCTCGACGTCGCGACAAGTTTCTTTCCCCAGACCACTCGCGCGATCATGATCAAAGACATCAAGAGCTTCCTCCGCGACACCACTCAATGGTCCCAGCTTTTTCTCCTGCTGGCGTTGATCGTGGTTTATCTCTACAACTTTAAAGTGCTGCCGCTAGACCGCTCGCCCATGCCTGCCGGCACGCTTCGCACTCTGGTGTCGTTCGCCAACCTGGCGCTTGCAGGGTTTGTCCTGAGCGCCGTCGCCGTTCGCTTTGCATTTCCGGCGATCAGCCTCGAAGGCAAAGCGTTCTGGATCTTGCAGAGCGCGCCGATTTCTCTGCGCGCTCTGTTGTGGAGCAAGTTCTGGCTGAATGTCGTGCCGCTGCTCGCGTTGGGCGAACTGCTCGTGTTCCTCAGCAATATTTTGCTTCACGTGCCGAGCTGGATGATGACGCTCTCGCTCATCACCGCTTGCCTGACGACCTTAGGCATTGCCGCCATCAACGTCGGCCTGGGCGCGCTTTATCCGAATTTCAACTACGAAAACGCCGCGGAAATCCCGACCAGCTTCGGCGGCGCTGTGTCGATGATCCTGAGCGTAGTCTTCATCGCGCTCACCGTGGCGATCGAAGCCGGGCCGATCTATCAGCTGGCCATGGCTTCCTTGCGTCCCGGCCGGGTGCTGGCGCCGCCCGTGACGCTAATCGCGCCGTCCCTGCTCGCGGTTGCGATCCTCACCGCAGCAGTGGTAACGATTTCTTTGCGGCTCGGCATCAACCGACTTGAAAAACTAAAAGACTGAACGCCGGCCGCGGAGGTTTTTGGTGGAGTTGGTTCATACAATTTATCAACCGAAAGGAAACGGTCTTTTCCCGACGATCCTCACAATCCACGGCCGCGGCGCCAATGCGTTCGACTTGCTCGGCCTCGCTCCCTATCTTTGCGGCGGAAAGTTTCTGATGCTCTGCCCGCAGGGACCGCTGGAAACGCCGATCGGGCCGGAAGCCGTCGGCTATGCCTGGTATCCGATGAGCATGGGTGGCCCGCCGGATACCGAAGCCATTTTGAATTCGCGAAAGAAGCTTCAGGCATTTCTCGACGAATGCCTGAAATCCTATCCCGTCGATCCAAAAAGACTTGTCGCCCTCGGTTTCAGTCAAGGCGGAGTCATGGTTTATAGCCTGGCCTTGGCCGATCCGGAACGCTTCGCCGCCCTCGCAGTCTTGAGCAGTTGGTTGCCCAAGGAATTGGTGCCGCGGCTGAGTATCACCGATGCCGTGCAAACCTTGCCGACTTTGGTGCAGCATGGCAGCCAGGACCCGATGATCGAAGTGGACCGCGCGCGAAGCTCCGTCGAAACTCTACGCCAACTCAAGGTGCCCCTGACTTTTCGCGAGTATGAGATGGGCCACGAAATCCGACCGCGCAGCCTCGCGGATCTCTCGGCCTGGTTGGAAGAAAAGGTTCTGTCGCCCATCGTTCTGGGCGGCTAAATCATCCGCGGGAGGAAAAGATGAAAATCACCATCGATCGAACCAAGTGCGAAGGCTACGCCAAATGCGTACAGGCCGCGCCGAAGGTTTTTAAGCTCGACGCGAAAATGATCGCCGAGGTCATCGATCCCAAAGCCGAAGCCGACGAAAAAATCGTCCTTGTTGCCAAGCTCTGCCCGACCAAAGCGATCATTCTAGAGGAAGAGGGAACCGGAAAGAGAGTCTTCCCGCCGGAGTGAACGAGGCGACTGGTCGGACGTCTAAAAGAACCGATCAGTTGGAACCCAATTTAAAAAACTGCCGCAAGTAGAAGCTCAAGGCAATTCAGCCAACAGCCTTCCATAGCCGTTTTGCGGCTGGCGCACCCGCAGTCGTTTCTGAATCTCCCAACATTGGGTCACGCCGGGGTGGATCACCGGCACGCCGAGGTCCTGCTCCAGCGGCTCGATGATGTCGAGGATGCGCAGCTTGCCGCCCTGAAAGTAAATTCCCTCGGCATCGCGATGGCGCAAAAATAGATTTCGCGCTTGATGGTAAATATCCTTGGACGACAGCCTGCCCACTTCTCCCCAGGGGCCGGGAAGCTTCTCCAACTCCAGCACATTAAACCCCGCGTCGGCGAAGTAGCGCGCGACGATGCTCGTATCGTCGAAGTCGTAACCAATGCCGACGAATTTCCTGACACTCAGAGATTTCATCGCGGCGACTTGGTTCGTGCCCGAGGTGAAAATTGGAATGCCGAATTGCTTTTCCCAACGGGCAATAATCTCCGCCTCCCCGCGATAGCCAAGCAGCATAAACGGCGGGGTTCCCGCCGGGTGAATCAGATCGACTTTGTCGTCGGCCAATTCGGCGATCTTCTCTTCGTACGCAGGGATGGCCGCCTGGAATTCTTCGATTTTCCCATGCCGCACATTGTTGAAGAGCGGGATCACCCCGATCCCTTCCGGCAGCATCTTGATCAACTCCCCAACGAACCCGAACCCTTCGTCGGCTTGACGATGCCGACCATGCCACGCCAGCAGTCGTAGGTCATAAGCAAAACTCCTCGCTAACTATTTCGAAGCCTTTACTACTTCGAGGCTTGCTATACCAGCCCGAGCGCGGCTCAACAAAGTGGCGCTGCCACTGGAGGAGACGCTACTCTCGGAAGTTTATTGATGAGCCGAAGAGGGTTCCTCGACAGGCGAGGAATGCGCCGCATGGCGTTCAGCGAGTTCTCGATCGGGGCTTGTCGCTGCGGCCGGCCTTTGAATGTCTTTGAGCACAATTCCCTGCGGATCCTGTTTCTGCACGCTTGCAATCAGCGCGGAACAGTCCGCGTCTTTGCCTTGCCCAAAGTCGCGCGGCTGGAGCGGGGTCAAAACCAGCATTGTCAAAACATTGAAAATCTTCTTGATCAGCGAATCCGTGCCGGTTTTGATCGGATCCGGAAAGGCGGAAATATTCTTGAATCCTCCGGCCACGCGAATATAGGAGCGCAGGCTCAACGGGCTGAAATCTTTCGGCGCGGGTATCACCACGAGATTGACCTTCTCGTCTCGAAGGTCGATTTTACCTTCGCCCGAGATGATGGAATTCGCGGTATCGAAGACGAGATTCTGAACCGCCATCTGTCCATTGGTTCCCTGCAGATCCAAAACAGCGCAGCGGATCGGGATGGGCTTATCGCCGCGCACCACGATACCCAGAGAGTGCGCCACGTCGAGTCCCGCCAATTCAACCAGCAATTCACTGATCTGACCTCCCGACATCACGAAGAATGAATTGCCTGAGGCACCGGCCATGAGTTCGCGAAAGGAATTTCCGGTGCCCCTGAGAACTACCCGTCCGCCGATGGGCCCGACGGCTTTTTGCGCAACGGAACTCGCCGTGAGAAACCGCTTCAAATCCAACTGTCGCAAGCGGGCATCGATGTTGACCGCCGATGGGTTTTTTGATCCGTCGAACGTGCTGTAGATTTCCACGCGCCCATTGGCAACCCCGAACACAGCCGGTGTGAAACGCAGAACTCCATTGTTGAGGCTCAGCACCGCGTTGAGATTATCGATCGGCAATTTAGGCGCCAGGATTTTTTTCGCGCGCAGACGAACGTCTGCATCCATAGTCCGCAAGCGCTCGAGGTCGTAATGTTGATCCGGGAATATGCGATCGCCGCTCTTTTCCGCTGCGGCTTGCTTTTTCTGCTCCTCCGAAGCGGTCTCGCCGGGACTCGTGCCAGGCTTGCCGCCGATAAAACCCGCCAAGTCGTCGAAATCGAGCAGCTTGGACTCTAGATCCGCTTTTAAAAAAGGCCGCTTCCGCGCCGTATCCACTCGAATGTTGCCCGAGAGATCGCTATCTCCCACGCGGCCAGAAAAATTTTCGAACGCCCATACATCGCCTTCATGCTTCAAATGACCCTTCAGTCGGTAGGGCGGAGTTGTCGGAAACACGAGATGGATGAGCGGATAGAGCTTCGCCATGTCGTCGCCCTCGATATCGAGAGTGACGTCCTCGCCTTTCATCGCCAACGGTTCGGTCAGATTGCCGTTAATTCTCGCTTTGAGTTTGCCGGCGCCTAAATCGATGCGCAGCGGGTAGGGTTCCTTTGAATTCTGCAGATTTTCGTAGGAACCGCCATCCAGAGACAAGATTATCGGTAACTTTTGATAAGTCCCTTCGGCTTTGAACTTCACCGGCTGTTCCAGAAAACCTCCGCCTTCCGCTTCGGTGACCTTCAACTCGATCTGCGTTTTGGTCTCTCGATTATCGAATGAGAGCAATCCGTCTTTTATGACCAATTTTTGAATCACGGGAAATTCGGTGCGCTTCTGAGGCGTCACGGTGTCCGTCACCGCCGCTCCCGCGCGGAAATCCCAATTCGCCAAGCCTTCGCTATTTTTTTCCAGCACAACTTTTGGTTGAGAGACGGTGACCGTCGGAAATACCAGTCGGAACTTAGTGATGAGTTGCCACAAATCTACTTCGACGTCGAAACTGCCCACCTCGGCCATCTGCGGGCGCTGGCTCCAGTCCGCATTGGCGAACTGAATTTGACTCGCGCTTACTTTGGAGATCCATCCAAGATCAAGCTTCAAATCTCCGTTGATGCTCAATTGCCGGCCGGTAGTCTTGCTGACTGCCGCCGCAATATAATCCTTCGCCCGTTTTTGATCGAACCTTGCAATGAAAATCGCAAGGCCAATTGCAGCAACGCCGACAAAACATGAGAGCCCAATCCAAATTTGCCGTTTTCTTGCGGTCATGGTCCACCACTCACCCAGCGAAAGGCGCAAGAGATGTACCACGGCCGGTCGTGGGACTAGGTTATACGAGAAAAACTGTCTCAGCGGACAAATCCGCGCATAATTTGCAATTTCGCGCGATAATTTACCGAATTGTCAGGAAATCAGCGGAGGAAAAAATTAGAGGCTGTCAGGATTTCTCGTGCAGAAAAACTTACAGTTTAGAGAGAAATCGTCGATCCGCGGCTCATGTACGCCACGGTTCAAGACAAGCATTCACTCCGTGCGATTACTCATTTCTCACCGTGTCGGTCCCGGACGATTTGCAACTCTTCCAAACATCCCGCGCACATGTAGGCGGCGTGGGGCAGAAAAATCAGCTCGTCGCTTTCGCGCGCTTCCATGCAGATGCCGCAGAGACGATTCTCGCCCGACTTGGTTTCGGCCTCATCGCCCTCTGCCTCCTGCAGAACGATATTTTTGCAGAGATCGATGCACTCGTCACAGATATGAACCGAGGGTCCAGCGATCAGCTTGCGGGCTTCGCTTTGCTTTTTGCCGCAAAAGGAACAGGAAGTTTCCGCATCTTCCTCGAACCGTGGCACGTGCGCATCCCACTTTTCGCCCATCGCTCGTTTCAGAGTTTCTTCGAGCGCCATGCCTATCTGCAACAATTGCTGGGCGATCTCCCCTCTTTTCGGCGGACTTTTGGACTCGATAAAATTCTGCGCCGCCGTCTGAAACTGCCGTAAGGCCTCGCCGTACTTCTGCTCGCTTACCAGATCGGCGCACTCGACGAAACCGAATTTGGACAATGTTTTCACCATGAAATTTCCTCGGCTGTTTTCAAAAACTATTTAGCGGAATATGAAGGAATCGGTTGTGCAGAGCGAGAAGCTTTTTGAAACTAAAATGACTCGAAGAAAATTTCTACATTGCTGCACTTCCAGATACAGCAGGTTGCTGAATTTGACTGCGCCGCTTCGGCAAACGAGAACCCAGTTAAACACGCAAAGCGCCGCTACGAGCCAAGAAAATCTCTCATTGCGAGTTTTGAATCGTGAGGGAGAGATCACCTTTGCGGATATGGACTCGGCCGAGCTTTCTCTTGGCCAGTTCCTCGACCAGCCGCACCAGCGGTCTCTGCGCGGCATATTCTTTTCTCGCCGGCGCGCCTTTCAACGCATCGACGAACTCAGGCCCGGCGTAAAAGCGCAGCAGCAATTCTTCGTCGGACAGGTGCGCGCCGCCGTATTGCTTGCGCACCTCGTCCAGAGTCGGCTCCCCATACTGAATTTTTTCAATCTCGCGAGCGCGCGACCGATCGAGGATCTTCGCTTTGATGCTCGGATCCATGTGCTCACTACCTTCTTTGCCCCAAAGCCCAAGCGCGTATTGTATCACCGGATCCGTGACTTCTCTGTAGCGCTCGCCCAAAATCACGTTGATCGCCGCCTGACTGCCGACGAATTGCGCGAACGGCGTCACCATGATCGGGTAGCCGAGCTCGGCTCGCACCTGCGCGGTTTCTTCTAAAACTTCCGGCAGCTTGTCCTCTTTGCCCATCAATTTTAGTTGATGCCGCAGATTGGAAATCATGCCGCCCGGCACTTGATGGCCATACCAGGCCTGATCGAATTCCCGCGGCGCGCCCACCGGCAAACCCTCGCGCCGCGCGACCGCCAGGAAGTGATCGCTCACGCTTGGCAGTGGATCGAGATTCACCAATGGCCGGTATCCCAGCGCGCGTAGATTGCTCGCCACGTTGAAGATCGAGGGCTGCGACGAACCATTGGCCAGCGGCGGGATCGCCGTGTGCACGATGCGCACGCCTTCTTTCACCGCTTCGAGGAGCTTGAAAGGCGCGAGCCCGTTGTTGCAGTGAGCGTGAAACTCGAGCGGCGTGTCGCCGATGTTTTGTCTGATCAGGCGGACAAGCTCGCGCGTGCGGTCTGGGGTCAACATACCGCCGACGTCCTTGAAACATAGGCGATAGGGCTTCAGCGCCGCCGCATCGCGCGCTTTCTGCGCGTAATATGCGTCGGTGTGGCGCGGCGAGATCGAGTAGATCAGATTCATCACCGTTTCCATGCCGAGCTTTTTGAGCTCTTTTGCTTCGGCGCCAAGTTTCTCAAAATTCCACGCGTTCGAAGTCCGAGTCAGAGTCACGCCGTACTTGACGACCGTCTGGATCAGCAAACGGCGGATGCACTCCGGGATAAATTCGAAGCCGCTGTGCAAACCGCCGTGGTAACGGAGCCGGGTCTTCTTGATCTCCTTGGTGCCGAGGCGCAGCCAATCCCAGGGATCTTCCTTGTGCTCGCGCACAAATTTTTTGAGGCGCAGGCTCAGGAAAAATTCCATGGAATCGAAACCTGCCTCGTCCATCGGGCGTAGCGCGGGCAACATCATGCCCGTAGTCATGCCGTAGGCCCAGAGGCTGATGTCGCCGTCGCGCAGGGTAGTATCGACGATGTGAACTTCGTCCATGATCACCGCGCCGCCGGTGCTGCTTTGAGATCGAGCATTTTGACTAGCGCGCTCACGTTCGGAGCATCGGCCGCCTGCCACCAGCTCGCGAGCGCCGCACGGCTTCGCTCTTCGCCCAAAACCGGCGTCGCCAGCGCGAGAAACTTCTCTTCGATGTCATGATCCTGCATCGGGTTGTCCGGATGTCCGAGTGGATTTTCCACCTGAACCTCGTGTCGGCTGCCGTCAATTGTCGTGGCCACCACACGAAGCCGGACTTTCGGCAACAGCGCTTCGATCGCCTCGTCGGCGATCACTTTGATTTTTTGCATGAGCGGCCGCAGCGCGGGATCGCGCACAGCGTTTTCTTCGAAAGAGGAAACGCGGATCGGT
>Ga0310810_10002237_pt1 | contig 20663 bp, 17 predicted proteins | sample NCmetagenome_FD_207641 | JGI IMG/M metagenome (GOLD analysis project Ga0310810, IMG submission 207641) | Soil microbial communities from experimental microcosm in Duke University, North Carolina, United States - NC | ecosystem: Engineered > Artificial ecosystem > Soil microcosm > Unclassified ...
TCTCGTCGCCGCCGATCAGCTCATCCGCATGCCGGACGAGGTGAGCTATGCCGACGCGGCGTCGCTGCCCGTGGCGTACGGCACGGCGCACCGGATGCTCGTCACGCACAACACGATCAAGGCCGGCGACAAGGTGATCATTCTCGGCGCCTCCGGCGGCGTCGGCACGGGCTGCGTCGAGCTGTGCAAGCTGTTGGGCGCGCATGTCATCGCCTGTGCGTCAAGCGAAGAGAAGATGGCGAAGCTGCGCGAGATCGGCGCCGACGAGACGATCAACTACACCGAAGTCGATTTTTCGAAATGGGCGGTCGAGAAATACGGCAAGCCGCAGCGGCGCACTTACGAAGGCGGGGTCGACGTGGTGATCAATTTCACCGGCGGCGAGACGTGGCATCCGTCGCTGCGCTGCCTGAAGCGCGGCGGCAAGCTGCTCGTGTGCGGAGCGACCGCGGGCTACGACCCCAAGGAAGATTTGCGCTACATCTGGAGCTTCGAGCTGCAGATCATCGGCTCCAACAGTTTCTACGATGAGAACCTGATCGCACTGATGCAGATGATCGAGGCAGGCAAGATGAAGCCGCTGATCGACAGAAACGTGCCGCTGGAGGGCGCGGCCGAGGGCTTGCGCCTGATCCAGGACCGAAAAGTGATCGGCAAGGTCGTGGTGGCGCCGTAAGGACGAGACGATGAGCGACGACATTACGATCGACAAGGTTCAGGCGCTGATCACGCGCGCGCCATACCATCAGTGGTTGGGTTTACAGGTGGTGGCGCTGCACGACGACGGCATCGAATTGAAAGCGACGTGGCGCGAGGAGTGGGTCGTTAGTCCGGATCGCCGGTACACCCATGGCGGGATTCTCGCGGCGCTGGTCGATCTCGCCGCCGATTGGGCATTGGTGAAGAAGACCGGACGCGGCGTGCCGACGGTCGATCTGCGCGTCGATTATCACGCCGCGGCGATGCCGGGCGATCTGACCGTGAAAGGCCGCGTGGTGCGCGCGGGCGGACAGTTTTCGTGTGCCGAGGCGCATGTCTATGATTCGAGCGGCAAGCTGCTCGCGAGCGGCCGCGGGACGTATTTCACCGCCCCGCCACCGCCGCCGAAAGCGTGACGACGGCGTTGCCGCAGTTCTTCAATCTCGGCGATTTGGTTCGGCGTGATCGCGATCTCGACAAGATCGCGATCATCGATCTCGGCGGCGAAACACCCCCGCGCGAATTCAGCTGTCGCCAGATCGACGACATGGCGTTCGGCGTCGCGCGGGCGTTGCTGTCGCGCGGGCTCGTCCGCGGCGACCGCGTGGCGATCCTGTCGGCCAACCGCGCGGAATACATCGCGGCGATCTTCGGCATCATGCGCGCAGGGTTGGTTGCCGTTCCGGTGAATTTCAAATTCCCGCGCGAGAGGATCGATTTCATCATTGCGGATTCCGGCGCCAAGCTCGTGTTATGCGATCCTGAGCGGCGCAAGAATTGTCCTCCGAACCTTCCGGTCATCGTGTTCGGCGGTGTTGGCGCGGATTCGTTCGATGCGTTTATCGACCGGGGCGACTTCACGACGATCGTGCCGGAGCCGCGAGAACCGGCGATGTTCTTATACACATCGGGCTCAACGGGCATCCCCAAAGGCGTGGTGCTGTCGCATCAGAGCCATTTGTGGGTCGTCGGTACTCGGCTTGGCGGACAGGACTTGTCACGCCATCGCTATCTGATCGCTGCACCCCTCTATCATATGAACGCGCTAGCATTGTCGCAGCTTGCGTGCGCGGCGCATGCGACCGTCGTGCTGCTGCCGCAATTCACGGCCGCCGCTTATATCGATGCGGTCGGGCGCTACGCTTGCACGTGGCTGACGGCCGTGCCGCCGATGATCGCGATGATGCTGCGCGAGACCGGGCGGATGGCGCGCGCCGATTTCTCCTCCGTCGAATTCGTGCGCATGGGTTCGGCCCCTGTCAGCGAAGCGCTCATGGCGGCGCTGAAGCGGGCCATTCCGCATGCCGCGATCACCAACGCGTACGGCACGACGGAGGGCGGGCCGGTGGTGTTCGGACCGCATCCGGAGGGGTTGTCGCAGCCGGAATTGTCGGTCGGTTATCCGCATCCGGAAGTGCAAGTGCGGCTGATGGACGGCGACAATCGCCATGCCGATCACGGCGAGTTGGTGATGAAAAGCCCCGCTGTGATGAACAGCTATCATAACCGGCCCGATTTGCCGCCGCCGTTCACGCCCGACGGCTATTACATGACCGGCGATGTGTTCCGCCGCGATGCCGACGGTTTTTATTTCTTCGTCGGACGCACGGACGACATGTTCGTCTCGGGCGGTGAGAACATCTACCCCGGCGATGTCGAGCGCATGCTGGAGCGCCATCCCGACATCGCGCAGGCGGCCGTGGTGCCGATCGACGACGACATCAAGGGGCAGAAACCGGTCGCGTTCGTGATCGTGAAGGACGGCCGCTCACTCGACGAAGACGCGGTGAAGCAGTACGCGCTGGCGCATGCGCCGGCCTATCAGCATCCCCGCTTCGTGTGGTTTGTCGAGAGACTGCCGCTGTCGTCGACGAACAAGGTCGACCGCGCCGCGCTCCGTAGCGAAGCAGAGCTGCGTCTTAGGCTAGTGCGCGACGGTAAGCCGGCATAGAGTTCGGGTAAGTACAAACAGGAGGGAGCCATGGGATCGGGTGCGAAATTCGCGGCAGCGTGCGTTTTGGTCACCGTCGGATTGATGCCGCAACAAGCGGCACTTGCCGCCAACCTGACCATCATGACCAATCAGGGCGCGATGCCGGGTGTGAAAGAAATCGCCACCGCGTTCTCGCGTGCGACCGGGCACAAGGTGACCGTGGTGCTGGCGGACGACTCGCTGGAGCAGCGCCTCAACAATGGTCAGGTCGATCTCGTCACGCAGAATCCGGGTCCGATGGACGAACTCGTGAAGCAGGGCAAGATCGTGGGCAGCACCGTGACGCCGTTCGTGCTCGCCAGTCTAGGGATGGCGGTGAAGGCGGGCACGCCCAAGCCCGACATCAGCACGGTGGAGGCCTACAAGGCGGCGCTGCTGAGAGCGAAGTCGATCGGCTATTCGCGCGGCTGCAGCGGCACGAATATCGGGAAGGGGATCGCAGAGCTCGGACTTACCGAGCAATTGAAGGCGAAGACCAGCTTCACCGGCGGCAACGGCCCCGTCACCGATTATCTCAAGCGTGGCGAATTCGAGATCGGCATTCAGCAGACCAACATCATGGCGGGCATCCCGGGAATCGATCTCGTCGGGCCGCTGCCCGGCTCCATGAACAAGCGGTGCCAATCGAACGTCGGGTTGGTGACGACGTCGAAGGAGCCCGAGGCCGCGCGCGCGATGATCAAGTTCATGATCTCGCCCGAGGCCGCGCCGCTGCTGCGCAAGACGCTGGTCGAACCGTACAAACCTTAGAGCGCCTGCTCCCTTACACCGACACGTGTTCGGCGCTTTTGGCGGCGAGCGCGTCGCCGACAGCTTCGGCGAACGGCTTGTCCGGCGGCAGCACGACCGAGGCCGAACGCACGCGCTGATGCGCAGGATCGACGCCCGGCGGCGCCGTGCCGGAATCGAGCAGCGCCTTCGCCGACCGCATCAGGCGTCGCCGCGCCATGACGATGCCCTTGTCGGTGCCGACGAGATTCTCCTTCGAGCGGTCGACGATCGGGCCCATGCTTTCCTGGATCGACGCATCCTGCATCGCAAATCCCGCGATGCCGCCATAGGTGCGGCCGCGCTTCTGCGCCGCCCGATCCATCTGGTAATCATTGTCCTTGTTGGCGAGCGGCCGGAAAGTTCTGGGATCGACCGGCGTGTGGATGCCCGCGCCCTCCTTCATCTGCTCCACGAGCTCGGGCTCGAGCGGCGTCTTGACGCGATAGTCGAAGCTCCACGCCATGCAGTTTTCGTCGTCCATCGGCACCCAGAAATGGCCGTGCACGGGATGATCGCCGCGCGGCGGAATCATGGTGAAGCACGGCATCACCCATTGCGTGATGCGCCAATAGTAATTGCCGTTCTCGGCGTTGCGGCGCGCCCCGATGTAGAGGCCGCCGGGGCTTTCGACGACGTCGAACACCGGCATCAGATCGCCCATGTTGTATTTGTTGCCCTTGGCGCCCTTGAACACGGGATCGGTCTCCAGATCGCCGCGATGCAGGAACGAGACGTGGCTCGAATCAATGCCCCCTTCCAACGCCTGCAGCCAATTGCACTCCTGCCAGCGCTTCGAGACGTAACGGTGCGCATCGGGCACGGTGGCGAACTCCCACTCGGGAAGCGGCGGCTGGCGGTCGGGCGGGCCCATATAGGTCCAGAGGATGCCGCCGCGTTCGATCAGCGGATAATTCGTCAGGCGGATGCGCTGGCAATGCGTGCTGCCGGCGGGCTCGGAGGGAATCTCCATGCATTGCCCGGTGACGTCGAATTTCCAGCCGTGATAAGGGCAGCGCAGGCCGTTTTCCTCGTTGCGCCCGAACCAGAGCGAGACGCGGCGATGGGCACAGAACTCATCCATCAGACCGAGGCGGCCCTGGCTGTCACGGAAGGCGATCAGTTTTTCGTGCAGGATGTGGACCCGCACCGGTGGACAATCAGGCTCGGGCAGCTCGGTCGCCAGCAGCGCCGGCAGCCAATAGCTGCGAAAGAGCTGCCCCATCGACGTTCCCGGACCGGCCTGGGTGACGTAATCGTTCTGTTCCTTGACGAGCATTGCGGCCTCGTTGTGCGCATAGCGCACAAAATGTTTCATCTCCGCACATCGTATGTGCCTAGTGGTCTAAATTCAATTGACGCCATTGCCGCATCGATGGCAGGTGTTCGCACTGCGAACACAGGACCGCAATTTTGGACAAGCGCCTGGAGTCGAAGACCAGCAAGGAAGGCGCCGCCCGGTCCTATGTGACTGCGCTCGCGCGCGGCCTTTCGGTTCTGAAAGCCTTCGACGACCAGAGCGCCCGGCTGACGCTTTCCGATGTCGCGCGCATTGTGGACCTGCCGCGCGCCAGCGCCCGCCGCGCGCTGCTCACCCTGGAAACGCTGGGTTACGTCGAGAGCAACGGCCGTACGTTCAGCCTGTCGCCGCAGGTCCTCACGCTTGCTCGCGCCTATCTCGCCTCAAGTCCCGTCCCGCGCGTGGCGCAAGGCTTTCTCGAAAACGTCAGCGAAACGCTCGGTGAATCCTGTTCGCTTTCCATCCTGCATGGCGAGGAGGTGATCTACATCGCGCGTTCGACCCGCAAGCGCATCGGGTCGCTCCATCGCGATGTCGGCGCCCATCTGCCCGCCAATTGCACCTCGATGGGTCGCGTGTTGTTGGCGGCGCTTCCCGACGCCGAACTGGACCGCTTCCTCGCGCAGGCCAGACTCCAGAGCTTTACGCCCTACACCGTGACCGACACCGGCGAGCTGCGGGCCATTCTCGAGAAGGTGCGGCGCAACGGCTATTCGCTGGTCGATCAGGAGCTGGAGGTCGATCTTCGCTCCGTTGCCGTCCCCGTGCATAACGCGGATGGCCGCGTCATTGCCGCGATGAACGTCAGCGCTCAGGCGAGCCGCACGCCCAAGAAGCAGCTGATCGACCGCTTCCTGCCGGCGCTGCGCGATGCAGCCATGAAGATGCGGCCGTTGCTGATCGGTTAAGAATTCATGACGGAAACCAGTTCTTGAGGGCTCCTGTCGCTCAATCGGCAAATAGGCTAGGAAACCGCGCTCCGATGTCGAAGGGTTTCGCATGAACAGCCGTCCGATTCCTGCGGATGCCGTGCTCGCCGCACCGGGTGGCGAACTCGCCACGCTGTTGCGGAATGCCGCGGCGATGGAAAAGGGGCGGCGCTTCTTTGAGGCGCGTCAGCTTTATCTTGCTGCGATCGAACGAAAGCCCGGAGACGTGACGGCACTCGAGGGTGCGGCCCGTATGGCCGCCGCAGCCGGCGATCAGAGGGGCGCGCTGGCGCATCTGCGCACCGCGGTCGCTGCCAATCCCGAGCGCGACGCCTCGCGCGAGCGCCTGATCGCCGCGCTTTTGCACGCGGGGGAATTGTCCGAGGCCGAGGCGGAGGCGCGCAATTATCTCGCGCGCAAGCCCAAGGACGTCTCGATGCTGAATACGCTGGGCGTCATTCAGAAGCGGCGCTCGCGCTTTTCCGACGCGCTCGAGACGTTCCGGAAAGCGGCGGCGATCGAACCGACGAATCATTCGCCTTGGTACAATCTCGGCAACACGCTTCTGGGCCTGGGCGAATTCGGCGAAGCCGTGAGCGCGCTGAAACGCGCGTCCGAAGTAAAGCCGAAAGATTCGGAAACCATGCGGCTTCTCGGGCAGGCGCTGCTCGGCCAGAACGAAAATGCGCTCGCTATCGCTGCATTCGCCCGCGCGCAGGAACTCGATCCCAAGAATTGCCGCGTCTACACGAGCCGCGCCATGGCGCTGCAGCGCATGGGTGCGGCCGACGAGGAGGTGCTGGCGCAGATCGACGCAGCAATTGCGGTCGAACCGAACAATCCCGATCATTTGCGCGCCAAGGCGGCCTACTTCCAACGCCGCAGCCGGTTTGCGGAAGCGGAAGCCGTCCACAAGGACCTGCTCGCGAAGAACCCGAAGGACATCGAAACGCTGCTGCGCCTCGGCCACATGCTCGGCTATTCGCTGCGCCGCTATGAAGAGGCGAACGCGTTCCTGCGCCGCGCCTGCGAAATCAGGCCCGACGATCCGCGCTGTCTTTCCGGCCTTTGCAAGAGCCTGCTCGACAGCCGCTACGGAGTCGAGCACGACCACATCGAGGAGGCGGGCAAGGTCGCGCATGACTTGATCAAGACGGGAACCGATCTCCTGCCGCATGCGGCGAATCTCTCCGGCGTGTTCCTGCGGCTTGCGGATTATGCGGGCCTCGATTCGTTGGGGGACCGCGAAAAACTGATGGCCTATTGGGTCGACCGCATGAATGTCGGCTCGCTGCACAACCAGCTCGGCCGCGTCGTCAGCAAGGAAGACCGCCGCACGCTGGTGCGTTGGCATCGCGAATGGGGCCGCCGCGTCGAGGAACAGGCGGCGAAGACGCCGGTCAAGCGGCCGTCCGCCCGCGCGGCGTTACGTTCCAAAGTGCGGGTCGGGTTGATGTCCTCGGACTTGCGCGATCATCCGGTCGGATATTTCGCGCTGCCAATTTTCGAGCATTACGACCGCGAGCGATTCGAACTGTTCTGTTATTCGTTCTACCCGTCGGCCGCCGATCGCGTGCAGTCGTTCATGGAGCAACGCGTCGCCGGTTTCCGTTCGATGCTGGAAGCGACCGATCTTGAAATCGCCCAGCGGATTGCCGATGACAATCTCGACATTCTGTTCGAGCTGGGCGGCTCGACGCGCTACAACCGGCTCGAGGTGCTGGCCTACCGCGCGGCGCCATTACAGGCAAGCTGGCTCGGCTATCCGCATTCGGCGGGCATCGGCGCCATCGATTATATTTTGGTCGATCCATATCTGAAACCGGACGACCCGGAGCTGCTGATCGAGAAGCCTTTCGTGATGCCGGAAAGCTGGGTCGTGCTCGGGCGGCTTGGATTCCGCGACGAGCCGATCGAGCCTGGCACGCCCGAAGAGGGGAACGGCTTCTTCACCTTCGGCACGATGAACAATCCGTACAAATACACACCGGACCTGTTCGCGTTATGGGCGGACGTCATGAACCGCGTGCCGGGCTCGCGTTTCCTGTTCGTGCGCCCCGAAGCGGGCGCGCCGACGTTCCGCGCCAATCTCGCGCGCGAATTCGCCAAGCGCGGCGTGAGTGAAGACCGTCTACTGTTCGAGAGCGTGCGCGGCAAGCACATGCGCCACTACAACCGAATCGATATCGCGCTGGATACAGCGCCCCATGTCGGCGGCACGACGACGTGCGAGACGCTGTGGATGGGCTGCCCGACCGTGTCGCTCGTGGGCGAAGCGTTCTTCGAACGGCTGAGCTACAGCAATCTCAGCAATGCGGGGCTAGGAGATCTGTGCGCTTTCAGCAAAGAGCGCTATGTGGAGATTGCGGTGAATTTGGCGGAAGATCGCGAGCGCCGCCGGGACCTGCGGCAGAATTTGCGCGAGCGCCTGCGCACTTCCCCGCTCGGCGACGCGCAGCGCTGGGTGAAGAATTTCGAAGCCACTATCGACAAAACGGTGGGAAGGGCCTGAAGCGATGAAGGCGGTCATTCTCGCCGGCGGCCGGGGAACTCGGATTTCCGAGGAAACTCATCTGCGGCCAAAACCCATGGTGGAGATCGGCGGAAAGCCCATTCTATGGCACATCATGAAGATCTACGCCGCGCACGGCGTCACCGATTTCATCGTCTGCCTGGGCTATCAGGGCTATGTGATCAAGGAATACTTTCATAACTACCTTCTGCATACGGACGATGTGGCGTTCGATCTGACGCAAGGCACCATCGAATATCTGGGCGCCAACGCGCGCGAGCCCTGGCGCGTGACACTCGTTGACACCGGGCTTGCCACCGAAACGGGAGGCCGCGTGCGCCGGCTGCGCTCGCAGCTCGAGAACGAGGACGCGTTCTGCCTCACTTATGGTGACGGCCTCGGCGACATCGACGTCACCAACCTGTTGGCGTTTCACCGCGGACACAAGAAGCTTGCCACGATGACGGTGGTCCATCCGCCGGGACGGTTCGGCGTTGTCGGGATCGAGGGCGAGCAGGCCGTGACGTTCCAGGAGAAGCCTAACGTCGAAACGGGCTTCATCAATGGCGGCTTCTTCGTGTTGAGCCCGCGCGTGCTCGATCTGATCGAAGGCGACCGCACGCTGTGGGAAAAGGAGCCGCTGGAACGCCTGGCCGCGCGCGGCGAGTTGGCCGCGTTTCGCCATGACGGTTTCTGGCAGCCGATGGATACGTTGCGCGAGAAGGAGCAGCTGGAAACGGCATGGGCCAGCGGGCAGGCGCCTTGGAAGGTGTGGCCGTGATGGCAAACGCGTTCTGGCGGGGCAAGCGCGTGCTCGTCACCGGTCACACGGGTTTCAAGGGCGCTTGGGCGGCGTTGTGGCTGGAGCGCGCCGGCGCCCACGTCACGGGGTTCGCGCTGGCGCCGCCGGAGGACCGGCCATCGCTGTACGCATCCGCGGCACCTTGGCCGCGCCTGAACACGGTGATCGCCGATTTGCGCGATGCGGACGCGGTTCGCCGCGTTGTCGAGGCATGCGACCCCGAGATCGTGATCCACATGGCGGCGCAGGCGCTCGTCCGCCGTTCGTATCGCGATCCGGTCGAGACTTTCGGCACCAATGTGATGGGGACGGTCAATCTTCTTGCGGCGCTTGCGCACCGCCCCAGCCTGCGCACCATCCTCGTCGTCACCAGCGACAAGGTCTACGCCAATGACGGCACGGGCCGCCCCTTCCGAGAAGACGATCCGCTTGGAGGCGACGATCCGTACAGCGCATCCAAGGCCGCCACCGAATTGGTCGCGCGCAGTTGGCGTGCGAGTTATTTCGGCGGGGCCGGCAGTCCCGCGCTCGCGGTGGCGCGCGGCGGGAACGTGATCGGCGGCGGCGACTGGGGCGAAGATCGACTCATTCCCGATATCATCCGGAACGGCATTCAAGGCCAGCCCGCCGTGCTGCGCTATCCGGAAGCGACGCGTCCCTGGCAGCATGTGCTCGACGTTCTTAGCGGCTATCTCGCTTATGCCGAACGGCTGATGTTGAAGCCGGGCGAGACGCCCACGAGCCTCAACTTCGGTCCCTCGCGAGACGAACCCACGATTTGCGTTCGCGAGATCGCCGAACGGGTGCAGGCGGAACTGGGCTGGAGCCACGGCTGGATCGCCGAGACGGGCAACGCTTTTCCCGAAAAAACCTTGCTCACGCTGGATGCAAGTCTCGCGGCGAAAACGCTCTCCTGGCGACCCAAGCTCGGTATTTCGGAGGCCCTGGCATGGACCGTGCGATGGCATCAGGCGCACGCTGCAGGCCAAAAGATGCGCGACGTTTCTCTCGCCGATATTGCGGCGTATGAGGCGCTTCCCTGCGCCGCCAAAAACCGAATGGCGGCGGAATGACGGCGCACGGACCCGTCTGCCGGTTTTGCGGCGCACTGCTGAATCACGTCGTGTTGGATCTCGGAGAACAGCCGCTTGCCAACGCCTTTCTGAAAGAAACCGACCTCGCACGCCCGGAGCCAAAATATCCGCTCTGCGTGCGCCTTTGCGAGAATTGTCTCCTGGTGCAGACGGACACGACCGTTCCGCCGGAAACGATCTTTTCCGAATATGTGTATTTCTCTTCCTACTCGCAGGCCTGGCTCGCGCACGCGAAGGCGTATTGCGAGGCGATGATCGCGCGATTCGGGCTGGGGGCGGACAGCAGCGTTATCGAAGTGGCCAGCAATGACGGCTATCTGCTGAAGAATTTTGTGGCGCGCGGGATTCCGTGTCTCGGCATCGAGCCTGCCGCCAATGTCGCCGCGGTCGCGCGCGCCGCCGGCGTGCCGACCATATCGGTGTTCCTGGGCGAGCAAACCGCGCAAACCATCGTGGCGGCGGAGGGGGCGGCTAATCTTGTGGTCGCCAACAACGTTCTCGCGCATGTGCCGCTGATCAACGATTTCGTTGCAGGTCTGCGCGCGCTGCTTGCCGAGGACGGGGTTCTCACGGTGGAGTGCCCACATCTTGCGCGCCTGATTGCCGGCGTGCAGTTCGACACGATTTACCATGAGCACTTCTTCTATTTTTCGCTCGCGGCAATCGAACGCATCTTTGCCGCGCACGGCTTGCGCTTGTTCGACGTCGAGGAGTTGCCGACCCATGGCGGTTCGCTGCGGATTTTTGCCGAGCGAGCGGACGGTGCATCGACGCGCCCGCTCTCGAAAGCATTGCATGCGCTTCGCGCCTATGAGCGCAATGTCGGTATCGCGCAAAACCACTATTACGACGGCTTCGCGCGGCGTGCGACGGCGGCCATTGCATCCGTGCGCGCGTTTTTCGATGCGGCGAAACGCGAGAACAAGACAATTGCCGGCTATGGCGCGGCGGCCAAGGGCAACACGCTGCTCAATGCCTGCGGCGCGACGGCCGCGGATCTCGCCTATGTCGTCGATAGCAATCCGCACAAGCAGGGGCTATTCCTTCCAGGCACGCATGTGCCCGTGTGCGCGCCCGACCGGATTGCGGAGACCAAGCCGGATTATGTGCTGATCCTGCCCTGGAACCTGAAGGACGAGATCGTGCGGCAGACCAAGCAGATTTCCGCTTGGGGCGGCAGGTTCGCGGTGCCCATTCCAGAATTATCGGTTTTCGACGCGTGAAACTGACACCGACAAAAATTGCGGGTGCGCTCGTGCTCGAGCTCGAGCCGATCATCGACGAGCGCGGCTTCTTCGCGCGGACGTATTGTCACGAAACGTTGCGCGCCGCGGGCGCAGGCTTCGGGTCGATCCGGCAGACCAGCATTTCGCAGAGCAAAGGGCGCGGCACGCTGCGCGGGCTGCATTGGCAGGCTGAACCCAAATCGGAAGCCAAGATCGTCCGTGTCACCGCCGGCAGCATCTACGACGTCGTGGTCGACCTCCGACGCGCTTCGCCGACCTATTGCGATTGGTTCGGGCTGGAGCTCGATGCGCTCCGCCACGCTGCCCTGTTGATTCCGGCCGGCTGCGCGCATGGATTCTTGACGCTCGAACCCGACTGCACCGTCGAATACACGATGGATGCGGATTTTGCGCCGGAGTGCGCCCGGGGCGCGCGCTGGGACGATCCTGCTTTCGGAATCGTCTGGCCGTTTGCGCCGCTGGCGATCAGCGAACGCGACCGAGCTTGGCCGAATTTCGCGCGATGAAGGAAGGAGCGCGCACGGTCCTTCTCACCGGTGCGTCGGGATTCATTGGATGTCCGGCGACGGCAGCATTGCTGGCACGGGGATTTCGCGTGCATGCGGTTTCACGCAACCCGAAACCCGAGCACGACGCGAACGCAACTTGGCACCAAGCGGACCTGCTCGACGCCTCGCAACGGCGCGAACTGATCGAAAGAACGCAGGCGACCCATCTGGTGCATCTCGCGTGGCACGTCGGGCATGGGAGTTTCTGGCATGCGCCGGAAAACGACGTCTGGCGCGATGCGAGCCTCGATCTGTTTCGCCTTTTCGCTGAGCGTGGTGGCCGGCGTGCCGTCTTCGCCGGAAGCTGTGCGGAATACGATTGGACGGCTCTCGGTGACCAGCCCGTACGGGAAACCGATCCGTGCCGGCCCGCGACCGCCTACGGCCGCGCCAAACTCGCGCTTCTGGAGCAGACGGCCGAGATCGCGCTTCGGAGGTCGGTCTCTCTCGCCTGGGCGCGCTTTTTTCTGCTGTTCGGAGAGCGGGAAGACCCGCGCCGCCTTGTCCCCTCCGTCATCGACAATCTGCTGCGCGGCCAAGAGGTTATGCTGACCTCGGGGCGGCAAATCCGCGATCTGCTCGAGACGCGTGATGCCGCCTCGGCGCTTGCCATGCTCGCGGATCAGGACTCCGTCAGCGGCCCCATCAACGTCGCATCCGGACGCGCTGTCTCGCTCCGTGAGGTTGCCGAACGCATCGCCCGGCTGTGCGGTCAACCGGCCTCGCTTCTCAAATTCGGCGCCCTGCCGAACCGGGAAGGCGAACCGCCCTATCTCGTCGCAGACATCGCCCGTTTGTCCCGCGAGACCGGTTTTGCCCCCGGCGCACCCCTGGAATCACGACTGGGCGAATGCATCGCCTGGCATCGCGGCCGGGCGGCGTGACGGATTGTCTCGGCTGATCAAAGACCTACCGGAGCGCCTGACATTGGTCACAGGCGTGTTTATTAACTATGAGCGAAAGATATGGTTAACAATTTCGCATGAAACTGGTGCCATGGCTCTGTTGAGAGCGCGTTGATTCGCTCGTCTTGGTTGGGGGATCTGTCTCATGAAGCGTTTTCGCGGTCTTCGCCTCGCATCCGTAGTTGTGCCCGTCGCGAGCAGTCTTGCAGACCCTGCGGGCGCCATGTCGTTGCGCGAAGCGCTGGCCACCGCTTATTCGACCAACCCTCAGATCGAAGCGGCTCGCGCAAACGCCAGAGCGGCCGACGAAGAAGTCGCCAAGGCGAATGCGGGCTGGAGGCCACAGCTCAGTCTCTCCGGCACCGAAGGCTTCCAGCACATCGTCACCGACGAGCCCAGCCATTCTGTCGACGACCGCAATCTGGTGAGCGGCACCGCGACGCTGACAGAACCGTTGTTTCGCGGCGGACGAACGGTCGCTGACATCCGTCGCGCAAAGGCTTTGGTGCGCGCGGCGCAAGCGCAGCTCGCCAACGCCGAGCAAGTGGTATTTCTGGACGGGGTCACCGCCTATATGGATGTCGTCCGGGACACCGCCAATCTCGACTACCGGCGGGCCAATGTGCAGGTGCTCGAAGACCAGCTGCAAGCGTCCAACACGCAGCTTAACGCGGGGGCCATCACCCAGACCGACGTGCAGCAAACGCAGGCGCGTCTCGCGGTCGCTCGCGCCGGCGTCTCGATCGGGGAAGGCCAACTCGGCACAAGCCGTGCACGTTTCGAGCGCGTGGTCGGGCGCCCCGCCGAGATGCTCGAGCCCATGCCGGCCATTCCCAATCTTCCGATGACCCTCGACGACGCGGTCGCCAAAGCGGTCGGGACGTCGCCGGCGCTCGTCGCCGCACAGGAAAACTCGCGCGCCGCCGATTACGCGATCGACAGCGCCGCGAGCCAGCTGCTGCCGCAGGTCTCCCTGTCCGTGCAGTATCAATACGCCAAGAACTCCACCATCATCGGCGTGCTCAGCCCGGGCGTGACGCAGCGCGATGCTTCGGTGTTCGTGCAAGTGACGATTCCGCTTTATCAAGGCGGCGCGGAATACGCCGCCGTGCGCCAGGCCAAGGAGCAGCGCAGCCAGTCCATTGCCAATGTTGCCGACATCGACCGCCAGGTGCGCGAGAGCACGCAGGCGGCCTGGGGCAATCTGCAAGCGGCGCAAGCCTCGATCTCGTCCAATCAGTTGGCCGTGCAGGCCAACCAGCTCGCGGTCATGGGTGTCGTTGAAGAACAGCGCGCAGGCGAGCGCTCGATCCTGGACATTCTTAACGCGCAGCAGGAATTGCTTTCCGGCCAGATCGGTCTCGCCAACGCAGAGCACGATGCTACGGTGGCCGCATTCCAATTGATGGCCGCGACCGGCGGTCTTAACGCGGCGACGCTGGCTCTCGATGTCAAGCTTTACGACCCGCTGGAACATTACAAACGCGATGCTTCAGCTTGGGCGGGTGTCGGCCCGTAAGAATACCTAGTTCGCGCCGATTTGCCGGTCTCGCGAAGATTCGATTTTGCATGAAAGTCGAGATTAAGTATTTACCTCCATAGCTTAGGCTCATTCTGCCGGAGCGAAGCGGAACTTTTTTTGTTCCGCGCTGCCAGCGTCTGTAACCGCTCCGGTTGAGGGGCGTTGACCAGGCCAACCGACACGAATATTGGTCAATAAATCCCGGAGGGGAGGCACAAGTTTGGCTGGATTCGGGACACTTGGACGGCCTGTCGAACGGCCGGATCCCGTGAAGGAAGCATTCGCCGCGAACGGACGAATGCTGTCGTCGGTATTCGGTTTCTCCGCCGCGATGAGCATCCTCACCCTCACGACGTCTTTCTACATGCTCGAAGTCTATGACCGCGTGCTCACGAGCCGCAGTCAGGACACGCTCATCCTGCTGACGCTGATCGCGGTCGGCGCGTTGATCATCATGGGCATTTTGGATTCCCTGCGTCTGCGCATCCTGATGCGTATCGGCATGAGGATCGGCGACGCGCTGGCCTCGCGCGTGCTCCGCGCCATGATCGCCACGAATTCGCAGAACGGCGGCATGACCGTCCGCTCGGGCCTGCGCGACATCGACACGGTGCGCAATTTCGTCGCCAGTCCGAGCTTCGCGACGCTGATTGATATGCCGTTCGCCGTTGTCCTTCTCGTGGCGCTCTATTTCCTGCATCCCTACTATTTGCTGATCGTGCTCGGCGGCGGCGCCATCCTCGTCGCGCTCGCGATGATCAACAATCGCGCTACCGGAAAGATGACGGCCGAATCCATCGGACAGGCGATGCGCGCCCACAATTTCGCCGACGACGGTCTGCACAATGCCGACGTGCTCGAAGGCATGGGGATGTCGTCCACCTTCGTCGACCGCTGGCGCAAGCAGTGGATTTCGTCGTTGCGGCTGAACTCGCGCGCGTCCGACCGCGATGCGCGGCTGTCGGCGACGTCGAAGTCGATCCGTCTTTTGATCCAGGTCGCCCTGATGGCGACGGGCGCGGTATTGATCCTCGACTATAAGGCGACCGGCGGCATCATGCTGGGCGCCACCATCATCGGGTCGCGCGCGCTGCAGCCCATCGAGCAGGCGGTCGGGATGTGGAAAAGCCTGATCGCCGTCCGGCTGGCCCGCGTCCGCCTGACCGAACTCTTGATTAACGCGCCCAAGCGCGAAGAGGGCATGGCGCTGCCGGCGCCCTCCGGTCAGCTGCAGGCGACGAGCCTCCATTACGTGCCACTGGGCTCACGCAAACCGGTGCTGTCCAACATCACCTTCGACCTCGCAGCGGGCGAGGCGCTCGGCATCATCGGGCCTTCCGCAGCCGGCAAATCGACGCTCGCGCGGCTCTTGATCGGCGCCTGGCCTGCGTCCGCGGGCGTGGTGCGGCTCGACGGAGCGAACATCTACGCCTGGCCGCGCCGCGAATTGTCGCGCTACATCGGCTACCTGCCCCAAGACGTGGAACTGTTCACCGGCACGGTGCGCGACAACATCGCGCGCATGAGCGACTGCGACCCTACCGCGGTGGTGCGCGCCGCCGAACTCGCGCACGCGCATCAGATGATCCTGTCGCTGCCGAAAGGCTACGACACGGAAATCGGCGAGAACGGCCACCGTCTCTCGGCCGGACAGAGTCAGCGCGTCGGACTCGCCCGCGCTTTGTTCGGCGATCCCCGTCTCGTGGTCCTGGATGAACCCAATTCCAATCTGGATGCGCCGGGCGAAGAGGCTCTGATCCAGACGATCACCACGCTGAAGCGCTTGGGTGTGACCGTAATCGTGATCGCGCATCGTCCGAGCGTGCTCGCCGACATGGATAAGATGCTGGTCCTTCAGGCCAATGGCTCGATGGCGGCGTTCGGCAGCAAGGCGGAGGTTCTGGCGCAGTACTCGAGAGCGCCTTCGACACGTCCCGCCGCCCCAGCCCCCAATGTGGTGCCCTTGGCGGCCCATGGCGGCGCGGTGGGAGCGGTCGAGTCAGCGGGGAGTGCAAGCTCGTGAGCGAACCGAACAAGTCTCAAAGCAGCGACAACACGCCTGCTCCGCCCAATCCGGCGCAAGCCGTTTCGGTCAGCCCGCCCGGCAGCGCTGCACAGCCGCCGGCAACAGTGACCAGGGGCGGCGCTCTGGTCCCCTATGGCGGCGACGGAGAAGAAGAAACCACGTTCATGAATCCGAGCCGCATGATCGGCAAGGGCGCCATCGTGGTGATCGTTTTCGTCGTCGGTTTCCTGGGATGGGCATCGTTCGCGCAGCTCGAAAGCGCGATCAACGCGCCCGGTGTGATCGTGGTCGAAAGCCACCGCAAGACGATCCAGCATCTCGAAGGCGGCATCGTCAAAGAGGTCCTGGTGGCAGAGGGCGACACGGTGACCGCCGGCCAGCCGCTGTTGCGGCTCGAAGAGACCCAGGCGGAATCCAACTACAATCTGCTGCAGGATCAGGCGAACGGCTTGATGGCGCAGGAAGCCCGCCTGGTCGCCGAACGCGACGGGCAAAAGGCGATCGCCTTCCCGCCCGAGCTTCTGGCACAGCGCAACGACCCCAAAGTGGCGCAGATGCTTGGCGCCGAGGAAAACTCGTTCCTGACGCGGCGCAACGCGCTCAACAAGCAGATCGACATCTTGCTCCAGCGCAATGACGAAAACGGCCGTCAGATCGCTGGTCTGCAAAGCCAGCAGGACGCGGTCGAGAAGCAGAACGGCCTCATCCAGCAGGAAGCCAGCGGCGTCGAGGACCTTTATCAAAAGGGCTTATCGACATTGCCGCGGGTGTTGGCCCTGCGCCGCCAGGCCGCCGATTTGGGCGGCCAGCGCGGACAGATCGTGGAGCGCATCGCCCAGATCGAACTGAATTCGGAAGAAAACAATCTGCAGATGACGAGCCTGCGCAATCAGCAGCTCACCACCGTGGCGAACGATCTGAAGGACGTGCAGACCAAAAAGTTCGACGTGCTCGCGCGCCTGAACAGCGCCAAGGACGTCATGACTCGCCTCGCGCTGATCGCCCCCGTCGCCGGCAAGGTGGTCAACCTCGCCATCCATACGAAGGGCGCGGTCATTCGCCCGGGCGACACGGTCATGGAACTCGTGCCCGAAGAGGACCAACTCGACATCGAAGCGCATGTGCGCCCCGACGACGCCGACACCATCGTGCCCGGCATGGAGGCCCATGTCAGCTTCAACGCCTACAAGCAGCGGCGCCTGCCCCAGATCACGGGCATGGTCGAGACCGTTTCCGCCGACCGGCTGGTCGATCAGCGCACCGGCCAGCCTTACTTCAACGTGGTGGTGACCGTCGATCGCACCGTGCTCAAGGATTACAAGGACGTTCGCCTGATCCCCGGCCTTCCAGTCGACGTCGCCGTCGCAACTGGCACCCGCACAATGATGGATTATTTCCTCGCGCCGATTATGGACGTGATCGACAAGGGCATGCGCGAGCGCTGAGCGACGAATTCCGCAGCGACAATTGGAGAGCCCTCGCGGGGAACCGCTGAGGGCTCTCTTCTTTTTGCGGACCGCTCTGCGGTAGTTTAGCGGGCAGACTTTGTGCCGTCCCCGTCCAAGAGGGATCCGCCCATGCAGCACGAGATCAAACTCGACGCCTTCAACCACTATCTGCCGCCGGCCTATCTTGACTTGCTCAAGACGCACTCGAAGGAAAGCGGCATCGTCAAACGCATGTCGAGCATTCGCGTGCTGTGGGACATCGAGGCGCGCGTCGACATGCTCGCGCAGTGGCCCGAAGTGCGTCAGGTTCTGACGCTCGGGTTGCCCCATCCCGAGGGTCTGGGCGCGCCCGAAATTTCCATCGCCGGCGCGCGCGCCGCCAATGACGGCTTCGCCGAAGCCTGCCGCCGCTGGCCCGACCAATTCCCGGCCTTCGTCGCGTCGCTGCCGATGAACGATATTCCTGCGGCGCTCGCGGAGATGGATCGCGCCATCACCAAACTGGGCGCGCGCGGAATTCAGATCGGCACGAATATTCTCGGCCGTCCGCTGGACGATCCGGAATTCTTTCCGGTGTTCGAGCGCGTCACCAACCATCACGCGCTCCCAGTATGGATGCACCCGATCCGGCCTGCGAGCTTCAGCGACTACCGAACCGAGACGAAATCGCGCTACGAGATTTGGCAGGTGCTCGGCTGGCCTTACGAGACCAGCGCTGCAATGGCGCGCATCGTCTTTTCCGGCCTGTTCGACCGGCTGCCGAATTTGCGCATCATCACGCATCATTGCGGCGGGATGATTCCGTATTTTGCGGCCCGCGCCGAGACTCTATGGGCCCAGCTCGGCTCGCGCACCGCAGACGAAGACTACAGCCAGATCACCAAGCGAATGACCAAGCCTCTAATCGAGTATTTTCGCATGTTCTATGGCGACACGGTCTTGGGCGGGTCGAGTTCGGCGCTGCTGTGCGGGCTCGATTTCTTCGGCGCCGACCACGTTCTGTTCGCGAGCGATTGTCCGTTCGATCCCGAGGGCGGACCGATGTTCATCCGCGAAGGCATCCGCTCGATCGCGGATTTACAATTGCCGCCGGAGGTCGAGCGCAAGATCTATTACACCAACGCCGCCGGCCTGATGAAGCTGGAGTGAGCCGGACCCCGCGCGACTAGCTTGCGTAGCACATTTCCGGCGGTCTCCGTTCGGCTCTGCTATACCTGCGGTCAAAGAGGGGCAGGCATGGAAAGAAACCCGGGACACCACAAAACATCGTCCATTCGCCAGGTGGCGTTCGCGAGCTTCGTCGGCACAGCGGTAGAGTGGTACGATTTTTATCTTTACGGCACGACTGCGGCGTTGGTCTTTCCGAGGCTGTTCTTTCCGCAGCTGACACCGTTGCTGGCGACGCTCGCCTCATTCGGCACGTTCGGAATGGCGTTCGTCGCCCGCCCGCTCGGCGGCATCATCTTCGGGCATTTCGGAGATCGCATCGGGCGGAAGTCGATGCTCGTTCTGACGCTTCTGCTGATGGGAGGCGCGACGTTCTTTATCGGCCTCGTGCCGACCTTCGCGCAGGCGGGCTCCGTCGCGCCAATCCTCCTGATCCTGCTGCGCTTCATGCAGGGTCTTGCCGTCGGCGGAGAATGGGGCGGAGCAACGCTGATGGTGGTCGAGCATGCGCCCGAGCGACGCCGGAATTTTTATGCCTGCTGGCCGCAGATGGGCGTCCCGGTGGGGCTGTCACTATCGACCGCCGTTTTTGCCGCGGCCTCATCGCTGCCCGACGAGCAATTCTTTGGCTGGGGCTGGCGCATTCCGTTTCTGCTCAGTCTGATTCTGATTGGAATAGGCCTGTTCATCCGGCTTCGGGTCGTTGAATCGCCGGTGTTTGCGCAAATCAAGAACCTGAACATCGAATCCAAAGCGCCGCTTCTCGAGGTTCTGCGCGACTACCCTGTCGCCACGATTCTTGCGACGGGAGTCAGCTATGTGATTTTCGTTCAATTCTATGTGGTGACGACGTTCGCGCTGTCCTACGCGACGACGCAACTGGGCGTGTCGCGAAACGTCGTCCTGACGGGGGTATTGTTTGCAGCGTTCGGGCTGTTCGTGGGGATCGCCATCGCAGCGGCGTTGTCCGATCGCCTGGGCGCGCGCCAAGTCGCGCTCGCAGGCGCGCTGGGGATTTTCGTTCTCGCGTTCCCGGCCTTCTGGCTGATCGATACCGGCTCGCCGCTGTTGATCTGGATCGCCATGAGCACATGGATCGCAGGCGGGGGCGCCCTCTACGGCGTATCCGGCGCGCTCACCTCGGAGCTGTTTCCCGCGCGCGTGCGCTACTCGGGGATTTCTTTCAGCGCGCAGGTGGCAGGTCTGTTTGGAGGAGCGCTCACGCCTATCATCGCCACAGCGCTTGTGAGTTGGTCAGCAGGCGCTTCGTGGCCGGTGGCGGCCTATGTCGCAATTGCCTCGCTGTTCACGCTCGCGGCGGTCTATCGCGCTTCCGAAACGCATCGCGTTGCCATCGATCAGCTACGCTCGGCACCCGCGATCTCGTGAGGCTAGGCTGCGCTGCAGGCTTCGATCAGTGCGGCTTCCGACTCAAGGTCCTTCGCAAACGCCTGGACGGCCGCAATGATGTTCGGATCGAACGAGTTCTCGGCCAGCACGCGGAAACGCGCCGCCGCGGCTCTCAACTTTGCACTGCGCGCACCGGGTGAACTGTCCCGGTCTGGAACAAAATCCGAGCCGTTCGCGTCCAGTTCAAGCTTCGCCCCATACTGTAGATTGTTCACACAAGAACCTGCTCGTTGAGTCCGATTCGATACAATGAATAGTATTCAGCGGGCTGGTTAAGCGGACCTTAACAGGGG